>Ga0207747_1001769_pt1 | contig 13757 bp, 9 predicted proteins | sample HigsolmetaGSP11D_FD_184839 | JGI IMG/M metagenome (GOLD analysis project Ga0207747, IMG submission 184839) | High solid enriched microbial communities from the Joint BioEnergy Institute, USA - SP1-1-D (SPAdes) | ecosystem: Engineered > Bioreactor > SSF (Solid state fermentation) > Aerobic >...
CCTTACTATGATTGGTGCGCAAAGCCGAGGCGTATATGCTGTCAGTGCTAATGGTGGGGAGGCTCTGTCTATTATTTCGAAACATTATTTAGGAAGCATCGGTTCCTTTATCCTTGCGATTACCATGATTTTTGCATGCTTGAAAACAGCAATTGGATTGATAACCTCATGCAGCGAAACTTTTGTTGCCCTATTTCCAAAGACTTTAGGCTATAAAGCCTATGCCATCCTTTTCTGCGTGGTATCCTTCGCAATTGCAAATGTTGGTCTTGCTAACATTATCTCATTTTCCATACCTGTTTTGATGATGCTTTACCCGCTTGCGATTACGTTGATTCTATTAAGCTTATTTCATCCTATCTTTGGCGGAGCACGCTTAATCTATCGTAGTGTTACATTATTTACTTTCTTTGCGGCTATATTTGATTTTATAAAAGCGCTACCGGATGGCATTAAGGATGCCGGCAATCTGCATGCTGCTGTTACATTTGCATCGAAATATCTGCCATTCTATGATTTAGGTTTAGGTTGGATTGTTCCTGCAATCCTTGGATTTATTATTGGAATCGTCCTATATCTTGCTCCTATTACCAAACGGGCAGAGGAATAATAAATTATAGATACAGATGATATGCTTCGATTAGTTTAACAACCGATCTGGCGATTGTCGCTGTCATCCCCCATATGATATGGTTCTCATATTGGTAGAAGTATATATCATAGCTACCTTTTGCCCATGGATAATGCTCTCCGCCTGGAATCCATTCATATGGGAAATCTTCCGGCGGTTGATTAATCAGCCCGCTTTGATAATGCACCGGTTCTTGATTCCGAAAAAAATCTAAAGGTATCTTAATGATATCCGCTACTTCATCTCTACTGAAGGTATCCCGGTAATCCTTTATGATACCGATAAAAGGATGAACCATCAAATTGAAAGGGGAAATATACATATCCCCCGGACCTATGATTTCAATCTGCTTTGGATCAATAAGCAGTTCTTCCACTGTTTCACGTACGGCACAGTCTTGCAAAGTCTCATTTTCTTCCAGTTTGCCGCCGGGAAAGCAGATCTCTCCTGGTTGGCGTCTTAATTTATCCGATCGTTTTTCAAAAAGCAGGTAAACGCCATCCGACATCTCCAAAAGCGGTGCTAATACCGCATACTGCCGAAACTGCTCCCTACCGATAATTCCAGGCCGTCGGTTCATAAAGCTTTCCTTTTTCTGCATTCTTTCCTCCTATGAATTCAAATTTCTAAAATTCCTTTGAATTTTTTAATAACTTTACATCTACCAATATATGTTTCATCAACTATATTTTCTTTTAACTATATTTCCTTTACTATTTTTCGATTAAATCTTCTTCTGCAAGCCCATCATCATCTATTCCTCCGGAAATAATCTTTCTTCTTTTCCATTGATTCAATTACAATTATCTTGCAAAATGTTATGGTAAATATTATATTTTATTTTATGATTATACTAAGATATAGTTATGAAATAAACACTTAACCTGAGGGCTTTAAATGAAAGAGGAATTAAAATCATTTTGCAAATCGATTCATATAGAACATGTTGGTATAGCACCTGCAGAACCATATCACGATTTCGAGCAAATATGGAGAAAGCAAATTGCGCGTGGCCATATCAGTGGCTTTGAAGAAAAGGATATCCTTAAAAGGGTATACCCGGAACTTACCCTACCGGGTGCAAAATCAGTGATTGTGTGCCTTTTCCCATACTATATTGGCACATATGAAGATGCCAACATAACGAAATCGGCCTACAGCAAGGACTACCATCTCATTGTGAAAGAAAAACTGGAACTCATCGGCCGTTTCCTTACCGATAAGATTGAGGGCTTTGAATATAAAGCTTTTGTTGACACCGGTCCTTTCAGCGACAGATATTTAGCATATAAAGCAGGTCTGGGTTTTTGGGGAATCAATAACAGTATTATCACGGATCAATATGGCTCCTATGTATTTATAGGTTACCTGCTTACCAATTATCCATTGGAACCGGATCAGCCAATGAATCGGACCTGTCTGCAATGTATGAAATGTGTGAAAAGCTGCCCCGGTCAGTGTATCTTGGGAGATTTCACAATGAATCCCTTAAAATGCAAGTCCTATATCACCCAAAAGAAGCAGGAATTGGATGATGAGGATAAAAAGATTTTGAAAAAACATTCTCTCATATGGGGCTGTGATGTCTGTCAGGATGTATGCCCACATAATAAAAATGTAGAGAAAACCATCCTACAGGATTTCAAAGAAAATTTGCTGATCCGGCTTGATTATGAGGAATTAAGCCAAATATCCAATAAGGAATTCTTGAGAAAGTATCATGATCGATCATTCAGTTGGAGAGGAAAAGGGGTTCTAAAAAGAAATTATGAAATCATCCATGAGCATGAAATACAATGAATATATTTGCCATTATTTTTCAATCCTATATTTACCGATAAACCAAATTCATACGCCTATTCCTTTTTCTTTATTACGGAAGCAATTGTCCCGGCACCAAGGCAAATATCACCATCGTAAAAAACAGCAAATTGTCCTGGTGTAATGGCTCGTTGCGGTTCATCAAAATGCACGATGCAGGAATTATCCGAAACCATCTTCACGGTTACGTTTTGATCAGGCTGGCGGTAACGAAACTTTGCCGTGCATCGAAATTCACCCTGCGGCGAAATACCACTAATCCAATGCAAATCCACAGCTTTAAGTCCTATGGAATAAAGTGCGGGGTGGTTGCTTCCCTGTACTACATAGAGGATATTATTCTTAAGGTCTTTCTCTGCCACAAACCAAGGTTCCCCAGTACCTTGTCCACCTAATCCGAGGCCTTTGCGCTGCCCAATGGTATAATACATAAGGCCTTCATGTTCCCCTAACACCTCACCGGATTCCTTCATAATCTTCCCCGGTTGTGCCGGCAGATAATTCTTCAAGAAATTCCGAAAATTCCTTTCGCCAATAAAACAGATACCCGTACTCTCCTTTTTATAAGCTGTTACAAATCCATGCTTTCGGGCAATTTCTTTTACTTCAGCTTTCTTCAGATGACCTATGGGAAATAATGTCTTTGCAAGCTGCTCTTGACCAAGCATGCACAGGAAATATGTTTGATCCTTATTGGAATCTACCCCTTTTAACAGCCGATATAATCCGTCTTTATAATCCACTCTGGTATAGTGTCCGGTAGCGATATAATCTGCACCAAGCTTCATTGCATAATCTAAAAATGCTTTAAATTTAATTTCTTTATTGCATAGAACATCCGGATTAGGCGTTCTACCTTTCTTTAATTCATCAAGAAAATAAGAAAAAACATGATCCCAGTACTTTTGTACAAAATTAACCGTATAGAACGGAATTCCAATGTCATCACATACTCTTCTCGCATCATCGGCATCCGTAGTTGCCGTACATTCCCCAAATTCATCTTTTTCTTCCCAATTCTTCATAAATATTCCGATGACTTTATATCCCTGCTCTTTTAGCAATAATGCTGCTACTGAGGAATCCACCCCACCGGACATACCAATCACAACTGTGGTATCACTAGGCATTCTATCCATAGATATCTTACAATCCTTTCTTTTTGCCTAAATAGCTTCCCTGCTATCCTAAGCGATCTGTTCAAATACAGTAACATATCATTATTATACGAATTATATATCCATTTTATAGTATGATTATAGGGGTAACATTTTAATACTGACAGAAGGAATTTACAAGTGAAAATCATTGGATTCATGACAAAGGCGCTGTTTGCAACCTTATGCGACAGCGCCTTAGCAATTATAGGGAATAATCTTCTTTTTGATTCTTTTTTTATGATTTAATATCCATTCTTATTTTTACTAACCTGTCGATTTACTCTTTCTACCATGACAATCATGATGATTACAAAAAGCAAAAGATAAAATGGATATAGAATGATGCTGATATAATCAGCAATAAAACCAAATAACGGTGCCATGAAGGTAGTTCCGACATAAGCACATGCCATTTGCATTCCCATAATGGATGCAGATTTATCAGCTCCGAAATTATTTGGTGTCTCATGAAGCAGACTAGGATAAATGGGAGCGCATCCGAGTCCAATGAGGATCAGTCCCATAAGCGCCGGAATATCTCCCAATGGAAGCATAATTGACAGTGCCCCCAGTCCTGCTATGCATTGCCCGATACGAACCATGGTTTTGTTACCTAATTGATCAGCAACGAAACCGCTAAGGAAACGCCCAATGGTTATTCCAAGATAAAAAAGGGATGCCCATTTTGCTGCTGTTTCGGCATTAATACCTTTATGGAGTACCAAGTAGCTACTCGCCCATAGGCCGGTCGTTGCTTCCAATGCGCAATAGCAGAAAAATGCGGTAAGTATCGCCTTTGCACCGGGAAGTTTAAAGGTTTCCTTTAATCCAATGCTTTTTGCTTCCTGTGCCCCTACTTCACCGGTATCCTGTTTCCCTTTCCATAAAGGTAGGGAAATAAACAAGCCTACAACTAAAACCGTTTGCATAATACCAATCATCCGGTATCCTGAATTCCAGCGAAGTCCATTGGTGAGACATAGTCCCATGATATATGGCCCTAACGTTGCACCAACACCCCAGAAGGAATGCAGCCAGTTCATATGTCTTGCTTTATAATAAAGGGCAACAAAGTTATTCAAAGCCGCATCAACGCTACCTGCTCCAAGTCCATAGGGCACTGCCCATAAGCATAGTTGCCAAAAGGCATGGGAAAAAGAAAATCCAAGTAATGCAACTGCGGTCATAGCAACGCTGATACCGGTTAACAATCCTGTGTCAAATCTACGAATAAACTTTTCACTAAATAAACTTGATACAATGGTTCCTCCTGCAATGATCATGCTAACAATTCCAGCATAAGACATCGGAACATTTAATTCTCCATACATCGTAGGCCAAGCAGACCCTAGAACGGAATCCGGCAATCCCAAACTAATAAATGCTATATAAATTATGATTAATAATAGTGATGACAATTTCTTCTCTCCTTATGTTTTACTCTTTTGCTATACAATCGAAATAAGTATACATCAAAACCAAAACAGAAGCAATCATATTCCCTCTTATGGCCATTTTAACGCACATATGAATCACGGCAGACTTATTATCTTATCAAACTTTCTTGCTAATTTTATGAATTTCCTTTACACTATTGATGTAGTAATTGGCAAAGCTAATATTAAACACTGGAGGAGGCTTACTATGAAATTTGAAAACCTGCAATCAACTTTTACCATGCATAATGGAGTAACCATACCTTGCATCGCGTTAGGTACTTTTAAGATGACAAGTGAGGTGGCTGAGCAAGCGGTTCTTGATGGTATCGAGGTCGGATATCGACATATTGATACTGCCGCTGCTTATCAAAATGAAGATGGCGTTGGTAGAGCAATTAAAAAGTCAGGATTAAAAAGAGAAGAAATATTTGTTACGAGTAAATTACCTAATGCAATGCATGGGTATAACAATACATTAAGAGCTTTTAATGAAAGTCTTGAGAAGCTGGAATTAGATTATTTAGATTTATATTTAATTCACTGGCCGGTAATTGAAGAACATAAAGATCGGTACCAGGAAGATATCATAGAAACATGGCAGGCATTCGAGAAGCTATATAAAGAAGGAAAAACCAGAAGCATTGGTGTAAGCAATTTTATGATTGAGCATTTGGATATCATCATCAAGAATACGGAAATCATTCCAATGATCAACCAAATTCAATTTAATCCCCAAGTTATCGAAGAAGACCTAAGAGCGCATTGTAAAAAGCACAATATTGTAGTGGAAGGCTGGGGTCCGCTAGTGCAAGGTCAAGCCTTTGATCACGAAATACTCAATGAAATGGCTAAAAAATATAACCGGACCGTAGCACAGATTTGCATTCGCTTTGCTTTACAGCATGAAGTTCTTCCTCTCCCGAAAACCACGCATAAGGATAGGATGATTGAGAATGCCAATGTCTTTGATTTTGAAATCACCGATGAAGATAGGAAAGAGATTGAAAAACTGAAAGTTCTCGGAAGATTGGGCAAGGAACCAAATATTCCCAGAGCAGGTCAACCAGGCGGAAGCAATCCGCAAAATAAATAATCTAATTATCCAGATTGTATTTCACGATAAATCATAGCAAATATCCAACGATTATTCTTATGAAAATGCCCCTATATGTTAGATAATTAAATCTAACATAGGGGCATTTTTCAATCCTTATTAATGAGTATTATCGTGAAACTCATAATCTCTGATCATCATAATTATAACCACGGACTAACTTCACCTTTACTAAAGACATTCAGTCTATGAAGCGCCCTGGTGCATGCAATGTAGAGAAGTTTTTTATCATCCTCACTGTTATAATTTAACCGATTGGCATCGCAGATTAAGACAGAATCAAACTCCAGTCCTTTTGACATATATACCGGAATGATCAACACGCCTTCCGGATTGGTAGTACTCTCATTTTTTATTAATTGCACATGAATCTTATCTTTTAATTCCTTATATAAGGAAATCGCATTTTTCTCACTTTTGCAAATGAGTCCTATGGAACGATATCCTTTCTCCTGACTGTATCGAATTTCCTCAAGGATCTTTTCCTTTAGTACTGCCTGATTGGAGGCAGTATAGACCTTTGGTTCATCTCCACTACGATTAAAACTCTTAATTTCCGGCTGTTGCTCAATAAATTTTAAACTATAATGAAGTATTTCATTCGTACATCGAAAACTTTTATCCATGGTAATGAATGAAGTTTTCTTCCTATTTAATATTTTTCCGATTTGCTCGTATAAGGATAACGTTTCCTGCTTCTCAAGGGTTTGATTGATATCTCCCAGGATGGTAAACTTAGCAGCTGAAAACAGCAAATTATATATTTCATATTGGAGAGGATAGTAATCCTGTGCCTCATCAATCACCACTTGCTTGATATTCTTAAAATCATTATTACCATAGATTTTCAAATGTAAATAAGTAAGTACAATGGAATCATCATAGAATAGGAAATCAGCCTGCAAATTTTCATTCGTAAAATCAATCACCTGTTCCATATCATCACAAAGTGTAATGCCTTCTGCTAAATCATATAAGTATTCTTTATTACTAATAAGCTTTCTATATAGATCTAAAACATTTAGTTCTGTGAATTTCTGCAGCTCATTGATTAAGTTCGCCTTTTCAGACCTGGGAATCCGTTCTTTCTTCTTTTCTTTAATTAAGTCAAGAATAAACTCTTCCATTTGCTTTAAACGTACCCCTATCGGCACCTCTGCTCCTATGATGGATGCTTTCAGTGTTTCTTTATCAATAATGCAATCCACGCCATAGTACACATCTTCAAAATCAATCCATCTGTCTGGGATATCCTTGATAAAACGATCCAATATTTCTTTAAAAATCGGAGAAGTTTTGAACTCTATGCTTCGCTTCATAATCTTTTGGTAAGAGGAATTGGTAATTAACATCTCTATAAATTGGTTTTTTGATTGCAGTTTATTGATTTGCGTTATCTTTGCAGCGATTTCCTCAAATACCATGGATTCAACATTGTTTTCACCAAGTTCCGGTAATACATTGGATATATATTGCTCAAATAACGTATTGGGAGAAATGATGAGGATATTATTGGCATTCAACCGATTGGACAGACCTTGATACATAAGATAGGCTGCTCTATGCAGGGCAATGGATGTTTTACCACTTCCTGCAACTCCCTGCACCATCATAAGATCATTTTCCATATCACGTATAACAAGATCCTGCTCTTTCTGTATGGTTTCCACGATGGTTTTCATTGTGGGAGAAGTATTCTGGGATAATAATTTTCTTAAAAATTCATCCACAATTTGCACGTCTGCATCAAAAAAATATTCCAATTCCCCATTCTTAATTTCATATTGGCGTTTCAGATTCACATCTCCGTGAATCCTTCCGACAGGTGCATCATAGTATACCGGTCCTGTAACAAAACGATAAAAAACGCTGGCAATTGGTGATCTCCAATCGTGAACTGACATTTCATAGGAATTATCCTTTTTTAATGATGCACGGCCTATATATATTTTTTCATATTCGTCCTCATCTTCATACTTAAAATCAATACGGGCAAAGTACGGAGATTTTATAATGTTCTTTAATATTTCTATTCGATTCTGCACTTCTTCGTAATCTACAATTTTGTCCGTAATAGGATTGGCGTATTGATTTAATTCTGCGAGAGCTTCAAAATGCTCCGAGGACCAAAGATTTCCTATCATATGTGACGTATTTTCCCGCATTTCTTTCTTTGCTTCAATGATTGCTGATTTATTATTCTCATTGCGCTCGATCTCTTTCTCCAGTTGCTTCTTGGCTAAAGATATTGTTTGCTCTAAGCGTTCTTTTTCAAATTCCCATTCTGATTGATTGTGCATAACAAAAACCCCTCTCATTTATAAACAGCCGAAAGTTGCCTAAGGCTGCTGCCACCTGCATGTTACTCTGAGAATTCTAGCACAACATATTTGGGAAAAACAGTCTTGTTGTTACCGATAAGGTATGATAATATTAAAGTGGGAAGGGAGCAGGTGCTGTCGCAAATTAGGCAGCACTTTTTTTGTTGCTCTAATTTAATTTTTTTCCTGCACATTAAGGTGTACGATTCATCTGGCTTTATAGTGTTCTTATTTTAATACTATCGGGTGACGGATTACTGTTTTTAATTTCTCCGGTGCAACTTTGCGGGGATCACTAAGGTAGATTTCATGATGCTGACGCATGCCGGACATAACGGTACGATAACCGTTTGCTTCTATGAACTTTTCCAATGCTGCTACTGTCGGCGGTTCGTCGTCATAGGCACCGATATGCAGTACTTGCGCGCACAAGCCTTCTGTATAATCCTCCAATCGTGCAATGGAAGTATCCAATTCCGGCTTTTTCTTTGCCAAGATTTCTTTCGCCGTTTCAAACACATCCTGGGTTACGAATTCCGGTTGGCGAATCATCATTACCCAACGGAACTCATCCTTTCTTCCGGCAACACTGCCGGTAAAAGGTTTGTCTTCATCAACAGCCCAAAGTCCTTCCAAAGGCGGAACCACATATTCATAATATCCTTCCGGTTGTGTATCCCTCATCTTACTCATTTTAATGGTATAGGATAAACCATATAGCACTTCCACAGCTTTTTTATATAACGGAGAAGTGTTTGGATCACCTTCACCGTTAACCATAATAAAACGCATGGATGGTACATCGATAATGGATGGTGTTGCCTTAGGCATATAAAGTTCTTTATATTCTTTTTTAAAGTCGAAAGCAGCCATTAATGATATCCTTTCCTTTTATAATTTTATTATTTGGTGTTTTATAACTTGGTTTTTATTTCATCAAAGTATTCTTGCCAATACAGTTTGTGATGATTTCCCGATTGTAGCAAATTATCCGTTTGACAATCGGTGTGAGGAGTGATGCTGAATCTCAAGTACCTCTACTTAAAGCGGTATTCTTAGAATCTGAAGTCACGTTCCCCTTTTTCAACTTTCAATAAGTAATCTATTGTTTTGCTCCTAACTTTTTCATTGGGTATCCGTTCTAATTCATTACGAATGAGGCTCTCCCCTACCTCCTTGGTTTTTGCAGAAGCATAATCTTCAAGATATTCCTTTAAGGTTATCAGAGCATTAGGCTGACAGCAGTTTGCAATTTGGCCGGATTTCAATAGACGCATAAAGCGGTCACCGGTACGACCTTCCCTGTAACATGCCGTACAAAAACTTGGTATATATCCCAGCTGAAGTAACCAGTTTACTACCTCATCCAAAGGTCTTGTATCCTCAACATCAAACTGCGCTGTATTTTCCTCCTCTATTTCCGGTTCTACATATCCGCCAACACTGGTTTTGGAACCGCCGCTTATTTGCGAGACACCTAAGTTTAATACCTTTTCCCTGGTTGCCTTCGATTCCCGTGTTGATATTATCATCCCCGTATAGGGAACTGCAATTCGAAGGACAGCTACAATTTTCTCAAATATTTCATCTGAGATGCTATTTGTAAAGGAGTTTGGGTCTATATCATCCGCCGGACGGATTCTGGGTACACTAATCGTATGCGGTCCTACTCCCTTGGCAGCCTCCAGATGCTCCGCATGCATCAATAGCCCTACAAAGTCATAGCGGTATCGATTGAGCCCAAATAATACACCAAGACCAACGTCATCAATTCCACCATCCATCGCACGATCCATGGCTTCGGTATGGTATGCATAATTATGCTTTGGTCCCTTGGGATGCAGCATTTCATAGCTTTCCTTATGATAAGTTTCCTGGAACAGAATATAGGTACCTATACCAGCTTCCTTCAATTTCCTGTAATTCTCAACTGTCGTTGCTGCAATATTTACATTCACCCGTCGAATCGATCCATTTTTATGTTTAACACTATAGATTGTTTGAATACTTTCCAATATATATTCAATCGGATTATTTACCGGGTCTTCTCCTGCTTCTAAGGCAATACGCTTATGCCCCATATCCTGCAGAGCAATTACTTCTTGCCGAATTTCTTCTTGCGTTAATTTTTTACGATGAATATGTTTGTTCTGATGATGATAAGGACAGTATACGCAACTATTTACACAATAATTGGAGAGATAGAGCGGAGCAAACATAACGATACGATTACCGTAAAATTTGAGCTTAATTTCTCTCGCCAATGCATACATTTTTTCATTGAGTTCTTCGATTTCGCAATCCAGTAAAACAGCTGCTTCCCGATGGGAAATACCTTTGAGATTTTTTGCCTTTTCCAAGATGCTGTTAATTAACTCATAATTGTTCTTATTCTTCTCGGCAAAATTCAAAGTTTCTAGAATTTCTTCATGATTAATAAATTCTTCTGCTTTTGATGATCTTACATCATACATATCCTTTATCCTCCTTTAATCCCGCTGTCAACAGAGCTTCCGTCTTTAAAAAGATGTTTGGCAAGCCAATGTACTTGATATAAATGAGAAGTACAGGGAAAGCCAACGCATCTAAGCATGAATAAAAAATCCCCATGCCGAATCAGGCATAGGGACAGAAAATTCACGCATTCTCTATTCTCTCGCCTTCTTGCTCGGGAAGCCCCTCACCTTCAGCACGAATTATGCAATAAATTTTTGATAAATTTTTAACTAATTATAGCATATCACTAATTGAATCTAATTGCAACTGCTTACTTTCATTTTACACAAATTCGTATTTCATAGTTTGAATTCTTATATATAATTAAACTACATAAACCAGTATTTATTGTTCCTATATTTAAACAAAATTATACAAATATTAACAACTTTAGTCCAAGACTGGCAAAATATTATCATATAAAATTAAGGTACAAGGTACATGTACCATTGGAACATCAAATTTAGTGCTAACAGAAAGCCAAAGGATTGACAACATAGTTACTAAATTAGTGACAATTAGACTTATTCATGAATGCAAAGCAATGGAACCGTTAATCAATTTTAAGGAGGTATTGCTATGTTAAGAAAGAGAAAATGGATAAGTATTCTGTTAACTTTTGTCTTACTAATGGCTTTTCTACCAAGCATAAAGGCAGATGCTGCTGAATGGAATTTGGTATGGCACGATGAATTTGACGGAACCACTCTTGACACATCCAATTGGACTGCAGAAATCGGTACCGGACAAAATGGTTGGGGTAACAACGAATTACAGTACTATACAGACCGCAGGGAAAACCTTCAGGTAACCGGTGGCAATCTGGTTATCACTGCACGGAAGGAATCTTATGGTGGAAGGAATTATACCTCTGCAAGAATTAAAACGCAGAACCTTCGCGATTTTACCTATGGTAGGATTGAAGCTCGCATTAAGCTCCCAACGGGTCAAGGTCTATGGCCTGCATTCTGGATGTTGGGCAGTAATTTCTCCTCTGTCGGTTGGCCGTATTGCGGAGAAATTGATATTATGGAACATGTCAACAACAATCCTTTCGTAAATGGTACCGTGCATTGGGATGCCAATGGCTACGCAAGTTATGGTAGAGAATCCGGTTATGTGGATTTTTCCGGGTACCATGTATACTCCATCGAATGGGATGCAAATTATATCCGCTGGTTTGTAGATGGGGTTCAATTTAATGAAATCTATATCGCAAACGGAACAGGGAATACGGAAGAATTCCACAAACCTCATTTTATCATTCTAAACCTTGCCGTTGGAGGAAATTGGCCAGGAAACCCGGATGCTTCGACTCCTTTCCCATCACAAATGCTTGTTGACTATGTTCGGGTTTATCAGAAAACAGACTCCAATCCATCCGGAATTGTTAGCGGCGGTGTATATACTTTAACCGCAAAATGCAGTGGTAAAGTTCTTGACGTCGTAGAAGCCTCTCAACAAGATGGCGCTAAAATGCACCAATGGACCAATTATAATTTAAGTAACCAACAATTCCGTGTTGACTACATGGGAGATGGATATTATAAATTAACCGCAATGCATAGCGGTAAAGTTCTTGATGTACCATATGGTGAACCTACCGTTGGTTTGCAACTGCAGCAGTGCTTCAATAATGATAGCGATGCTCAACGCTGGCGAATCATTGACGTAGGCGGCGGTTATTATAAACTTGTTAATAAAGCCAGTGGCCTTGTCATGGATGTCTCAGGTGCATCCATCGAAGATGGCGCACCAGTTCAGCAATGGACGGATAATGGTACGGATGCCCAAAAGTGGTACTTTACAAGAGTTAATTAACCAAAAACTTAAGATAACAAATAATGCTTCTCTTAAGTGTATAATTCGTTAGCCATAATTATGCCCTCGATATGTTCCATCCTGTAACGTATCGAGGGCATTATCCTTACTCTTAATAAATTCATTGGTAAGCGAATTATTGTTAATCATCTATTTCTTTTGAATAAAAGCATCCTTAAAACCTGCTTCTTTTGCTTTTTGCAACTGTTTCTGTGCATTTTCCAGTTTGCTATAAGCCCCTATTTGTACACGGTAAATAGGTGTTTTCCCGCTATCATCATCTTTGCTGCTGGTTTTTGGAATGTAGGTTTTGCCCTCCATTTCACAAAATCCTTTGCATATCTCCTCTGCACATTCCTGCCAATACTCTGCATTACCCATAAGGTTGGTAGCCTCATGAAGATTTGTCATAAATGCTAATTCTACCAATATACTTGCTTTTGTCCCTAGTGAAGTACAATTACACATAGCTAATGCGGCTTTATTTATTCCACGGTTCTTCTGCTTTGTTCCTTTCACAAGGTGTTTATGAACTAATTGTGCTAGTTTCTTGGAGTTTCCTGCTTTTGATGAATTGGAGTGTATATAAGTGCCAATCCCCTCAGCAGAATTAAAACTTGTTCCATCTCCATATGCATTAAAGTGCACTGATACAGAGTACTTACAACCTGCTTTTTTAATTGCAGCTTGCCGCTCTGCCAGAGGGATGTCTTTATCATTATTGGGATTCGCATCATTCCAGCCGGATCTAACTACGGTAAAACCATTACGCTTTAATTCCTCCTCCAGTCTTACGCACACACCAACGTTGGCAACATGCTCTAATATGGAAGATCCCTTTTTTACATTGATTTTGCCATCTTTTTCAAAATCAACATTGGCAGGCATGGGCGGGGTTCGATGGCCAGGGGTATCGATACCATGACCTGCATCTACAGCGATCTTAATCTCACT
>Ga0207747_1001772_pt1 | contig 13751 bp, 11 predicted proteins | sample HigsolmetaGSP11D_FD_184839 | JGI IMG/M metagenome (GOLD analysis project Ga0207747, IMG submission 184839) | High solid enriched microbial communities from the Joint BioEnergy Institute, USA - SP1-1-D (SPAdes) | ecosystem: Engineered > Bioreactor > SSF (Solid state fermentation) > Aerobic >...
AACGCGCCGCCCGGGCTCATTCCCGAGCCATGATAAGACGCGATTTCTTCGCCCACGGTAACGTCGGCCGCAGGCTGCACCGCTTCGGTTACCACTGGATCCGCTACGCGGAGAACATCGCCTGGGGGCAGAGATACAAAGGATCACCCCGGAACATCGTGCGCGCCTGGATGCACAGCCCGCCACACCGCCACAACATCCTCGATCCTCGCCTGCACGAGGTGGGCGTAGGCACCAGCTCCGGAACCTACAAAAATCACCACCACGTGACGATGTATACCGTGGACTTCGGTACGAGATCACCCCGCCGGTAAAACCCTGAAGCCGCCCGCTCACAACAGGAGGTCATCCCTCCCCGCCCAACCACATAATATTGAGTAATGTTAAGAAAAGCTAAGCTGATGTTCTGTTTATGGTTGACAGGCTGAGTTCAGCGTGAAAAAATTCATTTCTGTCAGGGAAGGTCCTCGAGACAGGAGGTAGAGGATTTGAAGAAGGTAATGCTGTTGGCCGCGATGCTGGCGATGGTGCTGGCTGTGGCCGCCCCGGCCTTCGCGCAGGCTGTCGGGGCGAACACCCAGAGCGGCGGCGCCACCGGCGTGCAGAGCGGCAACAACGACGTGCAGTGCGTGCAGAACGCCGTGCAGCAGGAGGCTGGCAAGGCGCAGTACAACCAGTACGGCAACAACTACAACATCCAGCAGATAGCGCAGACGTGTAACATAAGCGTCACTCAGGTACAGAGCATCATAAGCTCTGTGAGCAGCTCTGCTCCTGCCAGCAGCACGCCGGCCAGCTCGCAGTACTCGAGCAGCGCCTCCGTGAGCAGCGCGGCTTCCTCCGCGTCCGGTGCGGCGGCCAGTGTTCTCCCGAACACCGGTGGTGCCTCGGTGGTGGCGCTCGGCGCTGGTGCGCTCCTCGTCGGCGGTGGTCTGCTCGCCCGCAGGATGCTGAGGTAGTCACCGGCGAAGACCGGTTCCCAAGGGTTAGTGTAACGGGCCCCGATGAACGGGGCCCGTTACATCTTGTTTCTTGTATTCGGTTGGGGATGCGGATATCCTCTGGTGCGGTGAGAGTGCTTGACTCGTGTGATCCTGAGAATCTCCGCCGGGTTGCTGGTTGGCGTGCTGTTCATGCTCGCCCTTTCGATAAGGCTCTCCGACCACTACATGAGCGAGGAGCAGCGTCTGGCTGCGGCGGGGGATCACAGGGGGGCGATGCAGAGCATAAGGACGGCGGCGAGGCTCGATCCCTTCAGTCCGGAGCCGCTGGAGCTACAGTCCTACCTGCTGCAGACGCAGGGCGACGACCGTGCGGCGGCGGAGGCGTTGCGCGAGGCGATATCGCGTGATCCCCACAACTTCGCCCTCTACCTCCTGCTCGGCAACCTGCAGGCCTCCAGGCTGAACGACCTCGCGGCCGCGGAGAAATCGTACAGAGAAGCCCTCCGGCTCAACCCACACGCGACGATGGTGAGCGACGCGCTCGCCCAGGTGTTGGTGAGGGAGAACAAGCTGAGGGCCGCGGGCAGGGTCTACCAGCAACTCGAGAACGCCAACAAGATCACCGTCCAGGGACTCTACGACCTGGGTCGGATCTACGTGCGCACCGGCAAGCCGGAGAAGGGGCTCAGGTACATCCGGCAGGCCAGGTTCCGCCTGAAGAAGATGATGCGGGGCACGAGCGGCGCCGACAGAGCCCGGCTCGAGGAGCTTTCGAAGTCGATGCAGCTGGCGATGGCGGACGCGCTCGTGGTCGAAGGCAAATACGCCCAGGCGCGGCATCTGCTGCAGCACAGCGACGCCGCCCAGGCCCCGGCCATACTGCAGCTGATCGAGACGGATCCGGCGGGGTACCGCCGGCAGGTGGAGAACAGTGCCATCTACTGATGGAGTACTCCGCAGTGTGGGCGGCGCTCCCGGCGGCTCGATGAAGTCCCGTCGATCTCTCGCCGGGTTGTCGCCCGTGTCCCCCGACGCGAAAGCCGACGTTCGAGGCTTCGTCCTCGACCCGCGAACCCCGGGAGCCCGGCGATGACGGAGAGGCCCGGGAGATCCCTCGTCACGTACAAAGCCCTCGTTCTGGACGTCCTGCTCGCCGCCACCTGCTACGGCATGATAAGAGACGGCCTCTACACCGAGGAGCTGTGGCTCCCGGTCGCCGCCGCCATCCTCGCGCTCCTGTTCGTCACGCTCTTCGCGGAGCGCTATTTCGAGGACATCCCGGCCCCCGGGTGGGTTCTCACCGGCCTGCTGGCGGTGCTGGCGGGCATCAAGGGCATCTCGCTGCTGTGGACGACGAGCGACATACTCACGGTGGAGGAGACCGTACGCTCCTCGATGTACCTGGCCACCTTCCTGCTCTCGGTGGGAGCACTCTGCCGCCGCTGGCAGCCCGGGCTCTTCATGGACCTCGCGGCGCTCACGGTGCTCCCGGTCTGCGTCTACGGGCTCTTGCAGAAGGCCGATCCCATCAGGTACCCCGTCACCTCCTTCGGGGGAGTCAGGGTGGACTCCACGCTCGGCTACGCCAACACCACGGCCCTGGTGCTCGCGATGGGCGCGCTGCTCATCGTGGCGCGCATGACCCAGATGAGAAACGCCCTGGTGCGTGCCGTGTACGCGGTCTTCGCCCTCGCCTACCTCACCACCCTCTACCTGACCGTCTCACGCGGGGGGCTGGGTTCGATGGTCATAGGGGCGGTGGTCCTCCTCGCGCTCACCAGCCGCAGGCTCGGCACGCTGGCCAACCTCGCGCTCCTCGCCGCGCCGGGGCTCTGGCTCGTACGGCGGATAGATCACACCCGGGGCCTCATGGAGAACGTCCCGGACCCGCAGAAGCTCGCGGCGGCAGGGGCGTTCCGCACCGACCTCGCGCTGGCGCTCGTGGCGGCGTTCCTGCTCCAGTTCGCCTACGCCGCGGTGGCACGCCGCAGCACGCTCTCGCCCACCACGCGGCGCCGGATCGGCGCGCTCGTGGCCGCCCTCGTCGTCGTGGCCGGTCTAATCGGAGCCGGCGCGCTGGTGGAGAAACACGGCGGTCCGGTGGACACCTACCGGACGCTCATCAACAACCCGGACTCGACCAGGAACGTCAGCGACCGGCTGGCTTCGGCGAGCATAGGCTTCAGAAAAGACTACTGGAAGGTCGCCTGGCAGGAGTGGAAGCGGCATCCGCTCACCGGATCCGGGGCCGGCACCTTCCAGTACACCTGGCTCAAACACCGTCCGGATTACCAGGGGGTGAAGCAGGTGCACAACCTCTACCTGGAGCAGGGGACGGAGACCGGGCTCTTCGCCTTCCTCGCGATCGTGGGCTTCGCGGGGTACCTGGTCTTCTACACCGCCCGCGCGACGCTGCGCGCGAGCCCGACGGGCGAGCGGAGGCTGCTCCTGGCGGGGATGGTGGCCGCGATCGTCGCCTACCTCGTCTCCTCGGCGTTCGAGTGGCACTGGTACATTCCCCCTTCCACCCTGCTCTTCTTCACGCTGGCCGGGGTGGCGGTGAAGCTGTCCTCGATGAAGGACTGGGACGCCGGGGAGAAAACCTGAAGGAGGAGCCGTGAAGGGCCGGACGCTCGCAGAGCAGGCCCTCTCGGGGCTCTACGTGGACGTCGGAGGAGACGAGAAAGACTCCGTCTTCGTCGCCGGGAGCGGGCGCAGCGGCACGACCTGGCTCGCGGAAGCGCTGTGCGCCCGCGGCGGCTGCCGGCTCATCTTCGAGCCCTTCTGCCCCTGGAGGGTAGGGACCGTCCACCACTTCTCGAGCAAGCAGTACCTGCGTCCCGACGACGCCCGCCCGGAGTACCTCGACCCCGCGCGCGCCATCGTCACCGGCCGCATCCGCGATCGGTGGACCGACCGCCTCCACAAGAGCTTCGTCGCCCGCCGCCGCGTGATAAAGGACATCCGGGCGAACCTGCTGCTGGGCTGGCTGCACCACAACTTCCCGGAGATGCCCCTGATCCTCATCATCCGCCACCCCTGCGCCGTCGCCGCCTCGCGGCTCTCCCTGGGCTGGCGCGACAACCTCGAAGAGGTGCTCTCGCAGCGGGACCTGCTCGAGGACTTCCTCCGGCCGTTCGAGCACCAGATCCGCCGCGCCGGGACCCCCTTCGAGCGGCACGTCTTCCTCTGGTGCATAGACAACTACGTGCCGCTCGCACAGCTCGGCCCGGGCGCGCTGCACGTGGTCTTCTACGAGGAGCTCCTCGCCGACCCGCAGACCACCCTCACCCGCCTCTTCCGCGCGCTGGGAGAGGACCGGCCCCCCGACAGGGTGCTGCGGAGCCTGAGGAGGCCTTCGGCGACGAGCGGCCCAGGCGGTCTGCGGGTGAGCCGGGCGCAGGCCGGACGGGTCGAGCGGATACTCTCGCTCTTCGGGCTCGAGCGCATCTACGACGAAGACGGCCGCCCCGACAGGAAGGAACTCACGCGCATCATGGAAGGGGGGACGCAGCCCGACCGTGCAAAGGGACACTAGAGGAGATCTCCCGACCGTGGTGCTGCTCGCCGGGGTCCGGTGGGACTTCCTCTGGCAGCGCCACCACGAACTCGCCGTCCGCTTCGCCCGGGCCGGCTACCCGACCGTCTTCGTCGAGACCACGGGCTTCTCGCGCCCGCGCCCGGACGCCCGGGCTCTTGCGAGGAGGCTCTCCGGCAGCGGGAGAGGATCGCCCAAAGAACCCGCCCTCACCGTATACTCCCCGCTCACCCTCCCGCCGACGAACCCACTCTTCAGGGCCGCCGACCGGCTCCTCCTCGTCCCCCGGGCCGCGGGGGACCTGCGCGCTCTCTCCGGCTCTTCCCCGGTCGTCATCGCCTACCTGCCGACCGGGGCCACGCTGCGTCTCGCCTCGGAGCTCAACCCCCGGCTCCTGGTCTACGACCTCTGCGACGACTACACGGCCTTCCCCGGGGCCCCTCCAGGGGTCGAAGAGAGCGAGCGGGAGCTGCTCGGGCGCTCGGATCTAGTGCTCTGCACCTCCGAAAACCTGCTGCAGAAGGCGCGGAGGGTGAGGCCGGACGCAATCCTCTGCGGGCCCGCGGCCGACTGCGAGCGCTTCGCGTCCCTGAGGAGGGCGGAGCCCGTCCGCCGGGTGCGCACGGTCTGCTTCTTCGGGGACATCGGCGTCCACCGGCTGGACCTGGAGACCCTGGAGAGTGTCGCGCGCTCGGGGTTCTCCCTCAGGCTCGTCGGCAGGCTCGATCGCACCTCCCGCCGCCTGCTGCGAATCCCCGGCGTCGACCACCGGGGGGAGGTCTCCCACGAGAGGCTCCCCGAAACCCTGCGGGGGGTGGACGCCTTCGTCCTGCCCTACCGTTCGGGGAAGCTCACCCGGGCGATCTTTCCGGCCAAGACCTACGAGTGCCTGGCCACCGGGCTCCCCGTCGTCGCCTCCCCGCTGCCCGCCTTCGCCGGTCTGGAGGATCTCGTCTACCCGGCGCGAAGCCCCCGGGAATTCGTCGGGGCGCTGCGCAGCCTCGGCAGCCTGGAGACGCTCCAGAAGGCACGGAGGAGGATATCCCTCGCCGAAGAGAACTCCTGGGAGAAGCGCTTCTCTCAGGTGGAGGAGCTGTTGTGGGAGCGGATGAGAGACGGGTAGAGATCCTCGGCGTCGGCGTCGACCCGCTCGAGGTCGGCGAGCTGCACAGAAGGCTCGCCCGTGCCGTCCGTCGGGAAGAGCACGCGCTCTTCCTGAACGTCAACGCCCACGCGTTGAACCTGCTCTACGAAGACGAGGAGCTGAGAAGCTTCTTCGGCCGGGCGCAGGTAGTCTTCTGCGACGGGGCCGGGGTGATGCTCGCGGCCCGCCTCCTCGGGAGGCGCATACCGGAGAGGATCACCTATGCCGACTGGATCTGGCGTCTCGCCTCCCTCGCCGCCGCCGAGGGGTTCACCCTCTACTTCCTCGGAGGACGTCCCGGGGTCGCCGACGAGGCAGCCCGCAACCTGCGCCGCCTGAACCCGGGCCTCAAGGTCCGCGGCACCCATCACGGCTACTTCGACCACCGCGCCGGGAGCCCGCAGAACGAAGCCGTGATAAAGCAGATAAACGCCGCATCCCCGGACATCCTGCTCGTCGGGATGGGGATGCCGCTGCAGGAGCGCTGGCTGATGGAGAACTGGGAACGCATCGACGCCCGGGTCGCCCTCACCGGAGGGGCGGTCTTCGACTACGCCTCCGGGCGTCTGCGCCGGGGACCGAGGCTGCTTACGGACAACGGCCTCGAGTGGCTCGCCCGGCTCTTCATCGAGCCCCGCCGCCTCTGGCGGCGTTACCTGATCGGCAACCCCCTCTTCCTCTGGCGCGTGCTGCGCCAGCGGTCGCGTGGACGGCCCCGCCGGCGGTAGGGTAGACTACCGCCATGAATGAGGGGGGAGGTGGGTATGGCATGCTGCGCAGGAGCCTCGGGGCGGGTCTGTTCGTTGTGCTCTCCGCCATGATGTTGTTCTCGTCCGGCGCCACGGCCCGGGCAGGGGCCGCCCGTCCTTACGTACACTTCGACCGCTTCGACACCCACCGCGCCCTCTCGGAGGGGCACCGTGACGCCGTGGTGATCTCCAGGAACGCCGGCGGCACCGCGACGGTCCGGCTCGGCGCCCACCCGCACCGGGGCACGGACAGGAGCGGCAAGTACAACGGCGGCGCCTTCTACTGGGGCTCGATCCTCTCCCCCGTCCACCGGCCCGGCATCGCCTTCGACACCCTGAACCCCTCGTGGAACGCCTCGACTCCCCCGGGAACCTGGATCGAACTCGACGTACGGGTACGCTCGGGGGGGAGCTGGACGCGCTGGTTCGACCTCGGCATCTGGGCGAAGGGCACCGGCACGATAGAGCGCCACAGCGTCGACGGGCAGAAGACCGCCCGCTGGCAGGTGGCGACCGACACCCTGCAGGGCCGCGGGCGCGTCTTCGCCGGAGCCTACCAGTACCGCCTGAAGCTCTTCACCGCGAAGAAGGGGATCTCACCGGGGGTACGGGCGCTGTTCTTCACCACCTCGAACTCCTACCGCGCCGGGGAGCCGCTCGGCGTGGGGCCCGACCGGAGGATATGGGGGAAGAACCTCGCCGTTCCGCCCCGCTCGCAGATGGTCTACCCCGACGGCGGCGAGGTCTGGTGCTCACCGACCTCCCTCTCGATGGTGATGGCCTACTGGGCGAAGAAGACCGGGAGGGAGACGCTCGACCAGCCGGTCCCGAGGGTAGCCCGCGGCACCTACGACCACGTCTACGGCGGCACCGGCAACTGGCCGTTCAACACCGCCTACGCCGCATCCTACGGGCTCGTGGGCTCGGTCAACCGCTTCTCCTCGCTCGGCCAGGCGGAGCGCTTCATCGGTGCGGGGATCCCGCTCGTCGCGAGCGTCGCCTGGCACAGGGGCGAGCTCGACGGCGCCCCCATCCCCTCGACGGAGGGTCACCTGCTCGTGATCCGGGGCTTCACCCGCTCCGGGGACGTCATCGTCAACGACCCGGCGGCGAAGAGCGCCGCCGGGGTCGAGCGGGTCTACGAGAGGGACCAGTTCCGCAAGGTGTGGTTCGAGACCGGCTCGGGCGGGATGGCGTACCTGGTCTACCCGCGGGGTCACCAGCTACCCTCGCACACCTACGCCCGGGGCAGCTGGTAGTCCTCCAAACCCCTCCCCCCGAAGGGTTATACTCCGGAGGGGTGAGATGAGAGAAGCGATCGGGAACCTGCTGAGCAGCGGGGTGCTGCGCCGTCCGGCGAGCGTCCTGATCCTTCTCCTGATCGACGCCGGATCGCTGGGCGCGGCCCTCTCCCTGGCCTCGGGCTCCCTGCATCTCGTCCCGGTGCTCCTGGCCGTGCTCGTTCCCGTCTTCGTCTCCTGCGGGATGTACGGGCGCGCCTCCAGCCGGCGCAACCCCGGCGCGCTCGTCGGGGCACTCCTGTTGTGGGCCGCGCTCGTGGTCGCCGGGGCACACTTCTACCCGGAGAGCGGGCTCCCGGGCGAGGAAGCAGTGGCCGCGGTGGTGTTGTTCGGCCTCCTCTCCATCCCGCTGCGCCTCCTCTACGAGCGAGGTCTCGACACGGTCTACCGCCGGGGCATCGGGCTCATCCCTACCCTCATAGTCGGGGACGAGGCCGGCCGCGAGAGGCTCAGGCGCCTGCTCGACCTCGCCCCGGGAGCCTATACCCCAGCCGGGGAGGCAGGTCTCACCCCGCAGGGACGCGTGGACATCGACGAGCTGCGCCGGACGCTGGAGGAGAGCGGCGCGAAGCTCGTACTCCTCGCCGGTGCCGAGCGCCTGCCGGACGACAACCTGCTCGAGGTCTTGCAATCGGTGCGGCTGCGCGGGGTACAGATGTGGGTGGTCCCGGGAGCGCTGGGCCTCATGCGGCTGCGTCCCTCCGTCTCCCGGAGCCTGGGCGTCCCCCTCCTCGACGTGCGCTACCCCCGCCTCGACAACTTCCAGCGGACGCTCAAGCGGGCACTCGACCTGGCGCTCTCCGCCACGGGGTTGCTCGCGTTGCTGCCGCTCTTCGCCCTCGTCGCGCTCGCCATCAAGCTGGACTCTCCCGGCCCGGTTCTCTTCCGGCAGAGGCGGGTCGGCGCCGACGAGAGGGTCTTCACCTGTTACATGTTCCGCTCGATGTACGAGGGGGCCGAAGAGCAGCAGGAGGAGCTCGAGGAGGCCAACGAAGCCGACGGCATCCTCTTCAAGATAAGGGACGACCCCCGGGTCACCCGCGTGGGCCGGTTCCTGCGGCGCTGGAGCATAGACGAGCTGCCGCAGCTCATCAACGTGCTCAAGGGCGAGATGAGCCTCGTCGGCCCCAGGCCCCTCCCGCTCAGGGACCACGGGCGGATGAAAGAGGCGCACAAGAAACGCCTCGCGGTCATGCCCGGCATGACCGGCTACTGGCAGATAAACGGGCGCGACAGCCTCTCCTTCGAAGAGATGGTCCGCCTCGACCTCTACTACATCGAGAACTGGTCCCTCTCGTTCGACATCAAGATCATCATCCTCACCATCGGGGCCGTGCTGCGCCGCAAGGGCGCCTACTGAGCTCGAAAGAAGGGGTATCATCGCGCCCGGATACCGGGCTCCGTCTGGGTTAACATATCTGCTATAGAATACGCTGCGGTCTCTGAAAGCCATCTTTGCACGACGACGAGGAAGGGGCCTTGGACCGGACGAGGATCACCCGCAAGAGCTTTCTCAAGGCCACCGGGGCCGGCGCGGCGGGAGCCGTTCTCCTGGGCTCTTCGGTCGCCGCCGGGAGCAGGTACCAGAGTTACCTTCCGAAAGGCGGCTCGAAGATGAACGTCATACTGGTGATAATAGACAGCCTCCGACGCGACCACGTCGGTGCCTACGGCAACCGCTGGATAAAGACCCCCAACCTCGACGCGCTGGCGAAGGAGAGCCTGGTCTTCAGCCGTCCCTACCCGGAGTCCCTTCCGACCATCTGCGCCCGGCGGGCCATCCACACCGGCACCCGCACCTGGCCCTTCCGCAACTGGCACCCGGTCAGGGGCGAGGGGTACATGCCGTGGGGCTGGGAGCCCATCCCCGACGGGCAGACGACCCTCGCCGACGTCCTCAAGCAGAACGGGTTCGCGAACGCCCTGATCTCGGACACCGACCACCTCTTCAAGCCCTTCTACAACTTCCACCAGGGCTTCGACGTCTTCGAGTGGGTTCGGGGGCAGGAGAAGGACCACTACAAGCCCGCCTGGACGGTCTCCGAGAAGGAGATGAGCAAGTACCTGCTCAAAGGGAACAAGTTCCGGGTCCACGACACCATCCAGCAGTTTCTGGCCAACACCGCGGGGCACAGGAACGAGACCGACTGGTTCGCGGCCAAGGTCTTCGGCGGGGCCGCGGACCTGCTCGAGGGCCTGCGGGAGAAGCAGCCCTTCTTCCTCGTCGTGGACAACTACGACCCGCACGAACCGTGGGCGCCGCCGAAGAAGTACGTCGATCTCTACGACGACTCCTACCACGGACCCGAGCCCATAGAGCCCGACTACGGCCCGAGCGACTATCTGACCGAGGCCGAGCTCAAGAGGATGCGCGCGCTCTACTCGGGCGAGACCACCCACGCCGATCGATGGCTCGGGCACTTCCTGAACAAGGCGGACGAGCTCGGGGTGCTAGACAACTCGCTCCTGATCCTGCTCTCCGACCACGGGCACTGCCTGGGGGAGCACGGCTACGTCGGCAAGCCCTACAACGCGCTCTACCCGGAGCTCACCGACACCGTCTTCCTGATCCGCCACCCCGAAGGCAAGGGCGCGGGGAAGAAGAGCGACTACTACGCTTCGACCCACGACGTCGCCCCCACCATCCTCTCGGCGATGGACATATCTCCCCCCGCGCAGATGCAGGGGACGGACCTCTCGCCCATCCTCGAAGGCGGGGAGCCCAAAGAGAAGCGGGACCACTTCACGCTCGGCTACGACGCCTACGTCTGGGCGCGCGACGATCGGTACCTGATCCACGGCCGCTACGACGGGACCCAGATGCAGCTCTACGACGTGAAGAACGACCCGGACCAGAGGCACGACCTGGCGGGTAAGCACCCGGATATCGTCCGTCGCATGTTCCGTGACTACGTGCTCAAGGACGCCGGTGGGCCCCTGCCCCACTACTCCTAGGCATGCCGGCTTCGGGCCGTCGGCGTGGAAAGGAGCAGGCTTTGACCGAAAAATCCACACGTTCCTTGCTGCGGGCGCTCTCCGTGGCCTGCCTCATCGGGGGGATCCTCTGGGCGCTCTCTCCGCTCGGCGTCCACCTCTCGGAGGTGAAGTTCAAGAGCCCGAACTTCTTCTGGAAGCTCTTCCCTTCGGCCCCGCTGATGCTCGCCGTGGGGCTCATCGGGCTCCACTCCTGGCAGCGGAACCGCACCGGCTGGACCGAACGGTTCGCGTTCCTCTTCACCCTCTTCGGGCTCCTCCTCGTCATCGCGGGCGACGTCATGCTGTTCTGGCTCAAGCTCGACGAGGTCTACCTCACCGCCGCGCCGGGTTACCGCACCTTCCGGGTCGGGCTGTTCGCGCTCGCCGCCGGGGCGATCCTCTTCGGGCTCGCCTCGGCCCCGGCGCGGGCGCTCCCGCTGTGGGGCACGCTCCCGCTCACGATAGGCGCGTGGGCCGGGCTCATCGCCTTCTCCGAGAACCTGGGGGGCCTCGGGGCGGCGCTCTGGATACTCTTCGGCGTGGGCTGGGCGTGGATGGGCTTCGCGGCCCTCTGGGAGATGGCGGCGGGCCTGTGGCGCAGAAAGAACGGGAAGGAAGGGAGCAGGAGGGCAGCCCCTTCTCCCGGCGGAGAACCTCTATAATCCTCCGCTAATGGACTCCCGAGGACAGGACAGGACGGGCGGTCTCCCGGGCAGGGAGCCCGAGCAGGACATAGCGCCCGGGGTCACCCCGACCGGACGGGACGACACCTACGTCGCCCGGGTCGCCCGCGGTGCCGGGATCAGCACGCTCGGGCAGGGGGTCGGACGCCTGCTAGGGTTCATCACCCAGATCGCCATCTCCAGGCTCTTCGGCGCCGAGACATACGGCTTCTACTCCTCCGGGGTGGCGGTCGTGACCGGAGCACAGACCGTCTCCCGCTTCGGCATGGAGAACAGCGTCGTGCGCTACGTCGCCCACCACCGGGCGAAGGGAGACACCCCGAGGGTCAAGGGCACGATCGTGCAGACCGTCCTGATCACGCTCGGGATAAGCCTCGCGCTGGGCGCGGCGCTCTTCTTCACGGCCCCCTTCGTCGCCACCCACCTCCCGAACAGCAGCCCTGAGATGGCGACGGTCATCCGGGCGTTCGCGTTCGTGTTGCCGTTCTTCGTGTTCATGAGCATGGTCGCCTGGGCGACCCAGGGCTTCCAGACGGTCACCTACGCCGCCTACGTCCAGCAGTTCGCAAGGCCAGCGCTCTTCCTGGTGCTGCTCGGCGTCTTCTATCTGTTCGGCAGGAGCGTCACCAGCGTCATAGCCGCCTACGGCGCCGCGATGCTGCTGGCCGGGCTCCTCGGGGTGTACTTCCTGAAGAGACTCTTCCCGCCGCTCTTCGACCGCCGCGTTCCCCCGAAGATGGAGACCCGCGAGCTCTTCAAGGTCTCGATCCCTCTGAGCATCGCCACCGGGGCCCGCTACCTGGACAACCAGTCGGCGGTCCTGATCCTCACCGCTTTCGCCGCCGGAGCCCCGGTCGGGATCTTCAACGCCGCCGCCCGCACCGCCACCCTCTCGACGATCGTGCGCTTCGCCTTTTCCGGCATCTTCTCCCCGATCATCTCCAGCTTCTACGCCCGGGGCGAGCTCGATCAGCTCGGCAGGCTCTACAAGGACGTATCGCGCTGGATCTTCATCGGGGCCTTCCCCATCTTCCTGGTCATCGTGGTGCTCGGGCACGACATCCTCGCGGTCTTCGGCAAAGACTTCGTCAGGGGGGAGAGCGCGCTCTGGATCGTCGCGGTGGCCCAGCTCTTCAGCGCCTCGGTCGGGACCACGCCGCGCATGCTCGCGATGACCGGCCGCCAGAACATCGAGATGGTCGCGACCACCTCCGCCGCCATCCTCGGCGTGATCGTGAGCCTGCTGCTGGTCCCGCACTTCGGGATAATCGGGGCGGCCGTGGGGATGGCGACGGCGATCGTCGCGGAGAACGCGGGGACGATGGGTGCGGTCAGGTGGAAGATTGGCTTCTGGCCCTACAGCCCGGAGTGGCTGAAGCCGCTCATCGCGGGCGTCGTCGCCGCTCTCGCGACCTACTTCCTCGGCCTCTTCTTCCCGGTTCACATCCCGATCGTGCGGGTGGCCGCCCTGGGCGTCTTCCTGGGGATGGTCTTCCTCGCTGTCCTGCTCCTCCTCGGCCTCTCGGAGACGGACCGCGAGTTCCTGCGCACCTTCTGGAACGTCGCCCGCAGGTACCTTCCACGGAGGCTGGGGCGTGGTTAAGGTCCTCTACGTCGTGGGCCTCGGGCGCAGCGGGAGCACGATCCTCTCGAACTCCCTGGGGCAGATCAGGGGGTTCTTCTCGGCCGGCGAGCTGAACTTCCTCTGGCGGCACAACGTGCTGGAGAACCGCCTGTGCGGCTGCGGGAGGCCGTTCCACGAATGCGCCACCTGGCAGGAGATCATGCGGCGCGCCTTCGGCGGCCCGGACGAAGACTTCGCCCGCGAGATGATCCGGCTACAGCGGGCCGGCACCCGCACCCGCCACATCCCGCTCATGCTCGCCCCCGGAGGGTGGAGGCGGATGGAAGGCCGCATCGGGAAGCTCCTCGCCTCCTACGGCAGGCTCTACGAGGCCATCGGCGAAGTCGCCGGCAGCCGGGTGGTCGTGGACTCATCGAAGGAGCCCGCGCACGGCTACGCGATGTCCCACGCCCCCGGCGTCGAGCTCTACGCGCTGCACCTCGTCCGCGACCCCAGGGCCGCCGCCTACTCCTGGCAGAAGAAGAAGCGCCAGCCCGACACCGAGAACCGGGAGTACATGTTCAGCTCCCCCCCGGCCCGCAGCGCCGTCATGTGGAACGCCTGGAACGCCGCCGCCGAAGCCCTCTGGCGGAAGACCCCGGATAGATACCTCCGCCTGCGCTACGAGGACTTCGTCGCCGACCCGCGTGCGAGCTTCCTGAGCATCCTGAAGCTGGTGGACGAGGAGGACGCCCGCATCCCGCTGACCGGAGAACGCGGGGTCGAGCTCGGCGTGAGCCACACCGTCTCCGGCAATCCCAACCGCTTCGAGACCGGCACCGTCGAGCTGCG
>Ga0207747_1001773_pt1 | contig 13747 bp, 10 predicted proteins | sample HigsolmetaGSP11D_FD_184839 | JGI IMG/M metagenome (GOLD analysis project Ga0207747, IMG submission 184839) | High solid enriched microbial communities from the Joint BioEnergy Institute, USA - SP1-1-D (SPAdes) | ecosystem: Engineered > Bioreactor > SSF (Solid state fermentation) > Aerobic >...
TGCGTCTCAGAGAGTACTCCGCCCCAGACGGCCTACCCTATTGTTCGGCCCCGGTTCTTCGCGCTTCCTGGCTCCCCGGCTCCTGTCTGGACACATGATTTCACTTGACGTTCGTTGCTTTTCTTCCACGGTTCGCACGCATCCTCGCGGACTACGCACTGCCTGTCAGCTATATACTTCCGCCACCTGCGGTGTATTCGGGACTTTCACCCGTTAGCACGGTGCGCTGCCAAGCGCACGAAAAACCGCCTGCCACTTGGGGCAGGCGGCTCATGAACGCCGATCACAGATCCCAAATTTTATGCCCTTGCAGACGCGTGTTTCGGCGACGGCTTTTTCTGCTTCCGCAGGGCCGAGGCACCAACGCCGAGCGCCAGCAAGGCTGCGGTCATGATGATCAGTGAAAGCGAGGCGTCGGCGGCGCCGGGTCCTCCTAACGAAAGATTCATGATCCCCTCCACCCCGTGCGATGCCGGCATCCAGCTGCCGATCGAGCGATAGAAGCCATTCAGCAGTTCCCGCGGCAGCATCGCTCCGGAAGACACAAGCTGCGAAGACAACAGCAGAATGTTGACCATCGATCCGAGCAGGCCGAACAGCAACAGGGGAATCTGCGCGAGGCTCATGCAGGCGAAAATGAACAACGCTTGAAAGCCCCACAGGGCCGTCACGCCGGCGTTCGGCCAACCGGTGAACCATGTCACCAGCGCAACGCCAAGCAGGCTGGCGATGATCGCCGTGCCCGCGTTGATGATTTGTCTCGCGAAGAACCGCAGCCATCTGCCGAAACGCGCGGACAGCGCCAGCGACGCCTGCTCCAGGTTGACCGCCAACAGCATCGAACCGATGTACGAGGCAAGCACGGTCATCATCGGCACCATCTGCTTCGCAAAACCGTTCACCGGATTGACGGGAATGATCTCGGCCGCCACCCTTGATTTCAGTGCATTCGACAGCCCGGCCGCATCTTCCCCGGCCATGTTCAGTCCCACAAGCGTGTCATGGATGCCTCTCGTCACGGCAATCTCGTTGATCGCCGCCGTAATCCGCGAAGCGGCGCTTTCCATCATGTTTTTCATCATCGAAGGATTGGATTCGTTGATGTAGAAATGCAGCACGGCTTGCGAATAGGTTGCCGCAGCCGCCTCCGCGAAGCCGGCCGGAATGTGCACGATCATTTGCACTTCGCGTGCGTTCAGCCGTTCCTTCGCTTCCTCCAGATTGTCGAACGCCTTCACCCGGTACGGCAACTGTGATTCGAGAATCTGAACCGCCTCGTCCCGCTCGGCCGAATCTTCGTTCACGATGCCGACCACAACGCGGTTTGTACGGTCATACACGCCGTCGTACGCCGTCATCCATACAATGCCGAAGATCAGTTGGAACAGCAAGGGCATCGCAACGCCCGTCCAGGTCATCGGCAGCTTGAAATATGCCGCAAGCGCCGGGCCGATCCGCCAAGCGCTTCGCGGGCGATTGTCGTCAACGTTCACCGCAATCCTCCAGTTCATTCGTTCAGGAATGCAAAACTGTCCAGATCCAGATATCCGTCGCCGGTATAAACAATGAACAGGCCGTGAGTTCCTTCAATGCCTCCGGAAGGGATCACGACGTCCGTCCATTGATCCGAATCGAGAAATATCTTTCCTTCTCCGATAACCTCACCGGCAAAATCATCCGCGCGCAGACTGATCGTTCCATCCGCGCGGCCGCGCAAACGCAGCGATATGCTCCTCAGACCGCCATCGAACGCAAAATATTTGAATCCGATCCGGGTTCCGCTTGTGATATTGGCGATGTACTGATTTCGCTCATGCTCTTCCGATCCGCACTCTTCCTCATCGATATAGGGCTCCGTCGCTTTCAAATTGCTGCGGAACTCGATCATGCAAGCGCCGTTGGGACCGACGAGATTGCATGCGATGTGTGCCGGGTAAACGCCATTGGCGGGAAGCGGTCCGCCGTTCAAACCGCATGAGGTCATCTCCACCTGCGGGATGGTGCCGTCCTCGAGCAGGTTGACGGGCTCGGCGCATCCCTGTCTGGAAAATTGCGTCCCCTGCGTATGGCGGTGATAGAAGATGTACCATTGGTCACGGATCTTCACGAGACCGCCGTGATTGTTGGCGGTATAGGCAAGACGGTCCTCCGGTTTCCTTCCGCGATAGCCGATATCCCCGTTCGATATGATGACGCCGCGAAACTTGAAATCCCGGTCGGGATGGCGGCTTGTCGCATAACAGAGCTCATGGACTTGCTGACTGGCGTAAACCAGATAATACAGGCCGTTGATCTTCCGGATCGACGGCGCCTCGAAATACGCATGGTTTTCAAACCCGGTTCCCGCCGCGTCGAGGAAACACGGCAGCACCTTCTTAGGCGGCTCCTTGACCGTGACCATGTCCGGGTTCAGTTCCACCACCATACAACCCGAAATCCGGCTCCTGTCCACCCACGGAACGGGGAAATGCGGGCAGAAGCCATAATAGAGGAAGATTCTTCCGTCATTATCAACCAGCACCGCGGGGTCGAACGGTATGCCTTCCGTCAAATCCCGCCGGGTGCCGTCTTCCTCCCGAACATGCACCGTATCCAGGTATTCGTACCGTCCCGCGGGGGTATCGCATACGGCCACCGATATTTTCCCGGTAAAGTCCAGTCCATAGTACAAATAGTACCGGCCGTCCGGTCCGACGGCGACGTCCGGCGCGAACAGGGCATGGGAGCCGTCCCGGTTCGCGGGATCCTGCTCCTTCCTGTAGATCGTCCCTTCCTTGCGCCAATTGCCAAGATCGTCGACCGGAGCGGACCAGCACACGTAATCGCCGGGACAATACTTCGTTCCCCCGGACTCGTCGTGCGAACCGAACACATACACCCGATCGCCGAAAACATACGGCTCGCCGTCCGGGATATATTCGTATCCGGGCAAGTACGGGTTGAAGGCCGGCTTCCTGCCGGGCTTCGCCGCCATGCCCGCATGGCTGTCCATCACGTCGTCAGCGCCTCCTTCACATAATCGTTTCGGTCAAGGGCACCCGGTTTGTCCGCGAGATGTCGCCCAAATGCCATGCGCCTTTCGAAAAATCCAAGCTTTCATCCCGTTCAGACCAGCCTTCTGTATCGAGTTGATCTGACTTCAAAATGATAATGGCCGCTGCCCGTTTCCACCCGCACCTCGCCTTCCGCTTCCCTGCAGACATGGATGCCGACAGCCTGCGCGAGATCAACCCCCGATTCCGACACATCGTTCAGCCCGGCATCGGGAAGCACAACGACAGCCGAGGTGTTCGGCGGGATCGAAACGGACAGGGCGTAACCCTGATCCGTGAGTTTCCACTCGGATCGTATCGTGCCGTACACCGACTCGTACTCCGTCTGCGCATATTGCAGACCGGATTCCAGCCCCGGCCGTATCCCGATCTTTTTGTAACCGGGAAGCAAGCGGCGAATCCCTCCGATCCGCCGGTACATCCAATCCCCCACGCAGCCGAACGCATAGTGGTTGTAGGACATCCGGGTTACCGTACCGTCCGGCTTGATTGCATCCCAGGCCTCCCAGATCGTCGTCGCGCCCCTGTCCACCGCATACAGCCATGACGGGGCTTCCCGCTGGTACAGAATCCGATAGGCCAGATCGACCCGGCCATTGTCGCACAGCACGTCCAGCAAGTACGGCACCGAAACGAATCCCGTGTCAAGCCGGTATCCGTTTTGCTCGATCAGGCCGACGAGCTGTCCGAATACCTTCGGCCGCATCGCGTCGGGCACCATCCGGAACGCAAGCGCCAGCACGTAGATGCCTTGGTAATGGGCCGGAAGTCGCCCGTCCTCCAGCAGATACTCCTTCGTGAAAGCCTCCCGAATCTTGCCGGCCAGTTCCGAATAGACGGCCGCATCGCTTTCCTTCCCGAGCTCTGCCGCAATGGCCGCGAGCAAATCCGCCGAATGCGCGAAGAAACAGGTCGCCGCCAATTCCTTCGTGGCAAGCGCGCTTGCGATCGGGTTCCCGTGTCCGGACGTCAGGCTCGGCAGCAGCCAGTCGCCGAAGTGGAATCCGGTATTCCACAGATAGCGCTGCCGCTCCCTTCGCTGCCCGTCCAGCGGTCCGACGTCCGCCGGCAGCTCCGTCGACGCGCAATGCTCGATGTAGCCGACCCATTTCTTCATCGATTCGTAGAATTCTTCCAGAATGCCGCGGTCTCCGTAAGCCTGGTACAGCGCCCAGGGAACGATCGTGACGGCGTCGCTCCAGCCCGCCGACGACATTCGGCGGCCCAGGCCGGCCTGGGCTTTGCGCATGCTGTCGTGATACGGAACGACGATCGGCACTTCCCCGCTTACGGCCTGTTCGAGCGCGAGGTTGCGCATCCACCGTCCCAAGAAGGCATACATGTTCATATTGAAAGTCGCCGTCGGAGCGAAGATCTGGATGTCGCCCGTCCATCCGGCACGCTCCCGCTGCGGACAATCCGTCGGAATCGAAATCATGTTGCCGGTCTGACTCCGGACAATGTTCTCCTGCAACCGATTCAACCGTTCATCGGAGCATCGGAACGAACCGGTACAGTCGAGATCGGAACACAGGACAAGCGCGGTGAACGCTTCGGGACGAACCGTTCCCGGATAGCCGGTTACCCTCACGTAGCGAAATCCGTGGAAGGCGAACAACGGCTCGAAGCTTTCCTCGCCTCCACCCTTCAGGATATAGACATCCTTCTGGTCCTTGTGCCGGCCCATAATGTTATGGATGAAATTCCCGTTCTCGTCGAGCACTTCGCTGTGTTCCAGCGTCACCACCGTGCCCGCTTCTCCGCGGACCGACATGCGTACCCTGCCGACGATGACCTGGCCGAAATCGATCACCGTATCCCCCGCGGGGGTATGGATGACCGAGAGCGCCGGGAGTTCGCGGATGACCCGGACCGGTTCGCCGTACTGGGCGGCCAGCACGTCGTATCCGTAATCCGCGATCTTGACCGGCTCCCACCCGGAGTCGTCGTAATCCGGCTTGCTCCATCCGTCCTTCGCGAGTCTCGCGTCGACTTTCTCCCCGATGAACAGATCCGAATAGACCCATTGCCCGGTGGAGGAAACGAACTTTTCGTCCGATACGATCAGATCCCGCGTGCCGTCTTCGTATTCCAGCTCCAGTTGCAGCAGCAGCCCGAGTCTGTCCCCGTATTGGCAGCTCGTTCCGACCAGGCCGATGCGGCCGGCATACCACCCGTCGCCGAGCACGACACCGATCGCGTTCCGGCCGGGAACGAGCCATTCCGTCACGTCGTAAGTCTGATAGAACAGGAGCTTGTCGTAGGATGTAAATCCGGGAGCCAGCTCATAATCTCCCGCCTTGCGTCCGTTGAGCTCCAGCGAATATACGCCATGCGCGGTCGCATACACCCGGGCTTTTCGCAGCGGCTTGACGACGCGGAACGTTCTGCGCAGCAGCGGACAGGGATGGAGTTTGCCGGTATCGGTCTCCCCTCCGCACTTCAGCGCCTCGATCAGCCCCAAGTCGGGATCCCTGACGACCGGAAGCTGCTTCGGCTCGATCCATTTCGCTTTCCAATCGCTCTTCTCGAGCAATCCCATTTCCCAGCTGCCCGCATCGCTCCAGGCCGACGCGTTCCCCTGTTCATCCCAGACCATGACCTTCCACCAGCAGCGTTGTCTGGATTCAAGCGGCGGTCCGTCGCAGGGCACGAAGGTCGACTGATCGCTTTCCACGCGTCCCGTGTCCCACAGAAGGCCGGTCATGTTGTCCAGCCTGTCCGGGGAGTCCGCCGCGATAATCCGGTACGCCGTCTGCCTGACGTTCCTTCGGTCGGACTGAATCTTCCAGCCGAGCCGGGGCCGCCTGATGTCCAGCCCGATCGGATTGACCTGCGCTTCCACCCGGAGATCCGTTACTTGGATACCCATGCGATTCTCCTCCTTGAATAGCCGTTACCCTTTGACGGCTCCGCTGGCAAGGCCTTGAATGAAATGCTTCTGCAAGGCCAGGAAGAGCGCGATCAAGGGCAGGGACGCGAGCACGACCGCGGCGAAGATGAGCGGCCATTCCGTCATGTTTTCATTGCGGAAGGCGTAGATGCTGAGCGGAATCGTCTGCGCCGACTTCGACTGCAGGAAGAGCAAGGGCACAAAAAAATCGTTCCAGATGAACAGGCTGTTGGTAATGACAACGGTCGACGTGATCGGTTTGACAAGCGGAAACACGATGAGCCAGAAGGTTCTCATTTTCCCCGCGCCGTCCATCATTGCGGCTTCCTCGAGATCCCGGGGAACGGTCTTCAGGAATCCCGTGTTGAGGAAGATCGCGAGCGCCAGCGCGCCGGAGGCGTAAATCATGATCACACCGAAATGCTTGCCAATCAGATCCAGGACGTTCAGCAACTTGTAGAGCGGCACCATCGCCAGCTGAAACGGTACCATGATGCCGGACAGAAAGTAGAGGTAGATGAATTTCGACCACCCCGCGTCGCTTCGCGCCAGCGGATAGGCCGCCATGGAAGCGAAAAGAACGATGCACAGGACGGAAATCACCGTGATGATCGCGCTGTTGCCGAAAGCCCGCAGCATGTTCGCTTCCAGAAACGCCTCGGCGTAATTTGACAGCCGCAGGGCGCCCGGAAGGCTGAGCGGACTGAATCGGAGCTCCTCCATCGTCTTGAAGGAATTGAGGATGACGACCAGCAGCGGAACAAGGACGATGAACGACCAGACGGCCAGAACCAACGCCTGGAGAACGGGAGCGGCTTTTTTCGATACGTTCGTCATTCAGTACTCTACCTCGCGATTTCGAAGGATCTTGACCTGGAACAAGGAAAGAACGAAGATGATCAGGAACATGAGAATGGCGATCGCGCTTCCGTAACCCATGCGATTGTAGGTGAATGCTTGATTATAGAGGTGAATGGCCAGATTCTCGGTCGCGCCACCGGGACCGCCGCCCGTCATGATGAAGATGATGTCAAATTTCTTCAGACCGAAGATCATCGTGACGACCATGTTGATGGTGAAGGCGGGCGCGACAAGCGGGAACGTCACCGTCGTGAAGCGCCTCAGCATCCCCGCCCCGTCGATGTCCGCGGCTTCGTACAGATCGCGGGGAATGGCCTGCAAGCCTGCCACGTAGATGATCATGCTCAGCGCCATGCTCTGCCAGATGCTCGAGAAGATGACGCTGTAGATCGCCAGCTTCGGATTCCCCAGCCAGTCCTGCGTCATGAAGGACAATCCGACCGATTCAAGCAGCATGTTCAGAATTCCGCCGATCGGGCTGTAAAAGAAGCTCCAGACATAACCGATGGCGAGCGGGCTGATCATCAGCGGAATCAGGAACCATACGCGCAGTCCCTTCTGGATCCAGTGCGACCCCTGCAGACACAGCGCCAGCGCCAACGCGATGACGTTCACGCCCAACGTGAACAACAGGGCGATGATGAACGTGTTTTTCAGGCTGTTCCATACATCGGAGTCGCCGAGCAGCTCGCGGTAGTTTTCCAGGCCGATATACTTCGGGGCCAGCGCAATCCCGTTCCAGTCCGTGAAACTGTAGTAAAAACTGTTGGCTACCGGATAAATGAGAAACACGGTAAACACCAGGAGCGCCGGCAGCAGAAACAGGCTGTTGACCCACAAACGACTCAGTCCGTACCCTCGGTTCACTTCGTACCTCCGCTTTCCTGTTGATGGCAAAGGGGGCCTTGCCGGTCCCCTTTGCGACGGGATGCTTACTGGGCGTTCAAGCCGATCTGATACTGCCTGTCCAGTTCTTCAAGGATCTCGTTGATCGAGCCGCCCGCGAACATGCTTTGTACGCCTTTCATCAGCGCCGGCTGTACGGTCGTGGGCCATACCGCATCCAGGAACGGATACGTTCCGTTTGCAATGTATTGCTCCAGTTCCTTCACCGCGGGATCGCTCACGGATTCAATGTCCGTATACACGGACAGATTGTTTTCCATCAGGATCTTGATATTTTCCGGCTCGGCCAGGAACTCCACGTACTTCTTGGCTTCTTCCGGATATTTCGTCTTGGAGTAAATGGCCACCACCGATTTGGTGTTGGAAGGCAGCCAGATCGTCTCGCCCTGTTTGACGTAAGGCAGCGGGAACATGCCGAGTTCGACTTCCGGATTCATCGCGCGAATCCCCTTGACGGTCGGGGTCAGCGTCGGCATCATCGCGATCTCGCCCGAAGCCATCATCTGCTGGATCTGGTCGTAGCCCGTGCCCAGCACCCCGGGATTGAGCAGTCCCCGCTTGTCCAGATCGAGATAGTCGGCCATCATTTGCTGCCAGGCCGAACCGGCGAAGGTCTGCTGTCCCGCTTTTATCTGCGCGTCGAAATCCGGGTTATCGCGATAGATCGCGGATGCAGCCATCATGTTCGGAATGAACAGACCGGTGAACGCGTCCTTCAATCCGAGACCGATGGGGATAATGCCCGCGTCCTTGATCTTTTGTGCCGTATCCAGGAATTCATCCCAGCTTTGCGGCACGTTCAGGCCCAGATCATTGAAAATCTTCTTGTTGTAGAGAATGCCCATGACGAACTGGCTGCTGGGGAGGGCATAGATCTTGTCGTCAATGCTGATGACGCTCTTCGCACCCGGCATGATCCGCTCAACCCAGGGCTGATCGCTCAGGTCCATCAGATGGCCTTCCCGCACCAGCCGTTCCGTCTTTGTGCCGGTGTACACGAGGAACACGTCCGGCGCGTCTCCGGATGCGATCTTCGTATTGAGCAGGGTGTCGTACTGGTCAACCGGCGACGTGTCCGCCTCGACCTTGATGCCCGGATTGCGTTCCGAGAATTTCTCCGACAGTTCCTGGATCTGCGGCGTCACGTTGGTCACGAATACTCTCAACGTGACATCTTTCTTGGTCTGCGCACCGCCCGACGCGGAAGATTCGTTGCTTCCGCCAGCCGAAGATGAAGAGGACGAATTGTTCCCCCCGTTCTTGCTTCCCGAACCGCACGCGGAGATCACCAGGACCAGTGCGAGCAGCATGGCGATCCATGCAAACGCTTTGCTTCTTCTCACCTTTGCCCCTCCTGTTGGTTGATCGGTTTCACGGACAGTATAGCGGGTCTGTCCCGGCGGCCGCTTCCGGTTTTTTTGCCCAAATGGGGAGGTTTTTTTGCCTTTCCGGCGCTCAACGAAACAGAGACAACCGCTTTCAGTTGTCTCTTCCCTTGCCGTCGGCGGCGCCGGACCGGGAATTCCGCTGGTACTCGCTGGGCGACCTGCCGGTCCGTTTCTTGAACGTCTGGCTGAAATATTTCGCGTCTTCATAGCCCACGCGGCGGGCAACTTCCGAGGGGCTGATGTCCGAGGACGCCAACATCCGCTTCGCCTGTTCCATGCGCACCCTCGTGACATACTCCATGAAGGAGATGCCTGCTTCCGCCTTGAAGAGCCTTGACAAATAACTTACGCTGACGTGATGGTCCCTGGCGAATTGCTGGAGCGAAACCGGAATTTCGCAGGCATGCCGGACCTGATGTATCAGCAGCTTGACCAGTTCCTTCGGTTCGAGATTTTTCGTGCCCAGCCGTCCGAGAAAACCGGTCAGCCGGTCGAACATCCATGTCTCCAGCTCCGAATGGGTCACTGCTTGCCGGAGAAACGACTTGACCTCCGCCCAACCGGCGATTTTTTCATGCAGGCCGCCCGTCATTTTGAAGCTGAGCGCGGTAAACAAGTCGTTCAGGAACAGCTCGATGTCCCGGACCGTGGCCCGCATGCCCTTCAGCTCGGCGGAAATGCGCCCGATTTCCTGGCGGATCCGGTTCGTGTCCCGGGCTTCCATCTGCACCTCCAGCATCCGGACTTTCTCCCACAGCGCCGAGAAGTCCCTGGCGGCGTCCGGTTTGTCCCGCTCCGCGGCGATGATCGTCGACGCATCCAGACGAATCTGCTCTTCCAGCGTCTGCAGCGCCCGCCTGTACGCCTCATGCAGCGGCACGCCCGCTTCTTTGACCAGATAGACCGTCTGTGTCGGCGAAGGCGGGCATTCCGGGCCGAAGTGCACCTGCTCGGCCCATTTTCTCACGGCGACCGGACTGACGGGCCTGTCCAGCGGAACCAATACGCAGCGCTTGCGCAGATCGGGAAACACCGTCATCGTCCCTTCCGGAAGCGCGAGTCCCTGCATGTTGCGGCGCTCCCGGTCGGGATACCACCGGTGCGCGGCATCGATGTTGCCCGGAACGGACAGAATCAGGACCATCGCGTGGTCCAAAGCGAACTCCCGCTCGAGCGAATCGTCGTAACCGTTCAGCATGTTGACGAAAACCTGCTCCCTGGACCGGTCTTTCGATTCGCGGGAAGATTCGATTTCGCGGATCACCCTGTCGATCGTCTCGAGGAACGTCTTCTTCCGGATCGGCTTCAGCAGGTAGTCCTTGGCCCTCAGTTGAATGCCCTCCCGGGCATACTCGAAATCGTCATACCCGCTGATGAGGACGGCTTCCACTTCGGGGCGTATCTCCTTTACGGCCCGGATGAGCTGAAGCCCGTCCATTCCCGGCATGCGGATATCCGTAATCAGCAGGTCGGGCTTGATCCTCTCGGCCAGCCTGTATCCCTCGACACCGTTGGAGGCGCTCCAGACCCGATGCCGGGCCTCGAAAGGTTTCATCAGATCGACCAGTTCTTCAAGCGCCAGCGCCTCGTCCTCCACGACCAGAATGTTCACCGGCATCACCCCTTCGCTTGTAAGGAATCGTCACGCTGACCCGAAGGCCCGGCTCGTCCGATACGTCAAGCCGGATGCCGTACCGGCTGCCGTACAGCAGATGGATCCGCTTCTGGATGTTGAGCAGCGCGATCCCCGATTTGCTCCCCGTGATTTCCCGAATCTGCTCGTCCTCCTCGCGAAGCAGCGCGTTGATGGCTTCCGCCTGTTCCGGTGGAATCCCCGGCCCCGTGTCGGACACGAGGATCTCCAGCTCCGGATGCGGCGTGTCTTCATGCAGAAGCCGGGCGGACACCTCCACCGTTCCGGCTTCCAATTGCCGCTCCAGGCCGTGAATGACGGCGTTCTCCACCAGAGGCTGGATCGAGAGCCGGATGATTTCGGCGTCATGCAGAGACTCGTCCACCAGATCGACGTAGCGGATCCGGCTTCCGAACCGGATCCCCTGGATGTGCATGTAATTCCGGATATGTTCGAGCTCCTCCGCCAGGGACACCGTTTTCTGCCAGTCCTGCATCGAATAGCGGAAGATGGCGCCGAGGCTTTCGGCCATTTCCGCGACGTCCTCCACTCCCCTTTTTCGGCTCAGCACTTTCATGGCGTTCAACGTGTTGTAGAGCAAGTGCGGGTTGATCTGCGACTGCAGCGCCTGGAGCTGCGCTTCCTTCTCCCGCAGTTCCGACTGGAAGATCCGGTCGATCAGGTTGTTGATGCTGTCGAGCATCAGGTTGAACAGGCTGGACAGCTTGCCGATTTCGTCGGATGTTTTCGGCCCGTCGACCCTCACTTTCAGGTCTCCCACTTCCACCCGCTTCATCGTCGCCATCATCCGGGACAGCGGACGAAGAATGCCGGTGGACAGGTAATAGGAGGCAATGCCGACGACGAGCACCGAAGCGAAACCGATCAGGAGCAAGGCGTCGCGAATTTGGGCCGATTTTTCGATGATCGATTGGTACGGAATGAAGGCCACGATTCTCCAGTTGTTGTAGCCGGACGCATGGGTGACGAAGACATACTCCTCGCCCCCGATTTTGATCCTGCCCTCCGATTCCTCCAGCCTTGTGCTCCATTCCGCCGGCAGTTCGCGGCCCGTCAACTGTTTGTCCCCGTCGTAGATGATGTTCCCGCTCGCGTCGATCAGCAGATAGCGCAGCGTGATATCGCGAACGTTCCGATCGAAGATCGCATTCAGCATGTTGATGTGGAGATCCAGTTTCAGATAGCCCAGCTTGTCCCCCGTGTTCACGTCGTTGATGGCGCGCACCAGGGAGAAGACCAGCTGTTTGTCGCGGATCGCCGTCGTCTCCGGACCCGTCGGCCAGTAGAACCACCCCGGCTCCGACCCGGAATTCACCACCGGATACCAAGGCTCGTCCCGGATGGAATAGTTCAGGGGCGGCGAACTCCCCTTGGTGAAATAAAACAATCCGCCATCCATCCGGAATACATACGCTCCGTAGATGTAGGTCCAGGGGAACGAATATTGGAACAGCTGGTACCGGACTTCGTCCGATGCCCAGAACTCGCCGATCTCGTCGACGGGCGTGCGCAGATTCCGCTGGATGATCGGATCGCTGAAGATCGCCTGCGATACCCGCTCGATATCCTTCAGATGGACATCCACGGTCTTGGACATCTGGCTGTTCACCGCGTCAATCAGATCCACGGTGCGTTTCTCGTTGTCGCGGACCATCAGGAAGTAGGCAACGTTGCCCAGGACGAGCACGGTGGCCAGAAAGATGAGCATGAACGTAATCGCCAATTTGTTCCGCAAGCTCAAAGATGTCCATCTCATTCGCTTATCCCTCGGATCTCATGGATGAAAGCGCAATCAGAGCGAAACTCCTTGAATTGAACTCTATATCACCGACGCAGGCAAAATCAAGTACAGTTTGTCCGGGCAAAACGCGGCCAGCGCCGGGAAACAACGGAAAAAACCGCCTGCCACTTCCGGCAGGCGGCTCATGAATGCCGTTCATATATACCTTCTGTACCTCACCGACACGTACTCGTCCCCCTCCCGGTTGCCGTGGGCCGGCTGCTCGTGATGGAAGACGAACCCCCGGGCCTCGTAGAACGGAATGCCCTTCCGGTTGCCCTTGAACACGGACACCCACTGTTCGGTGGCGCCGAGCGCCTTCTGCTGCCGTGTGATCGCGTCCAGCAGCCGGGTGCCGATGCCTTCGTTCCGACGGTCGGGCGCCACGTACAGGACGAACACTTCCCCCGTCCGCTCGCCGGTCATGCCGCCTCCGCCGGCGCCGACGACCCGGCCGTCCTCCACGGCGACGAACCAGCCTCCCCATTCGCGGCCGGTCTCCGCCACTTCCTTCCGCACCCGCTCCTCGTAGTAAAACTCCGCGATGATCCGTTCGATGTACCCCCGGCTGCACAGGTCCGCATAGGTCGCCCGCCAGCCGTCCGCGCACACCCGGCAGATGCCCGCCACATGCTCGGGTGCCGCCTGCACCACTTCAATCACGTCAGCCGCTCCCCCTCAGCCCGCGCCCAGCATGATGCCAATGCCGTTCGGATCGGTCATCAGACACGTTTCATACGGCATGCCCTCGTCCAGCCGCGGTTCCGTAATGTCCATGCCCTTGCGCTTGAGCGCATCGTACGTTCCGCGGAGATCGTCGCAGCGGAATTCCAGGACGATGCCGGCCGCCGGCCGCATGTGCTCGTTCACGACATGGAGACACAGCCGGAAGCCGTCATATTCGAGCTCCGAGAACCATTCCGACTCGCTGACGACATCAAATCCCAGCACATCCCGGTAAAACCGGATCGATTCGTTCATGTCCTTCACTCCAATTGTTACGCTCCCGAACCGCACGGTCCCGACTCCCCCATTCCTTTCATCGCATGTTGACAGCAAACGCTTCTATTCTCTATTATACCTGAATCCGTGATCATTCGACGAATAAATACAAGGAGAAAGCAGGCAAATGCAGCCCCGAAGACGAATCATTCAGGTATTCGAAGCTTCGCAACCATTCACCTGCGGGGTGCTGTATGAAAATCAGGTTTG
>Ga0207747_1001778_pt1 | contig 13716 bp, 12 predicted proteins | sample HigsolmetaGSP11D_FD_184839 | JGI IMG/M metagenome (GOLD analysis project Ga0207747, IMG submission 184839) | High solid enriched microbial communities from the Joint BioEnergy Institute, USA - SP1-1-D (SPAdes) | ecosystem: Engineered > Bioreactor > SSF (Solid state fermentation) > Aerobic >...
AGGTCCGGTCCGGCGAGCTTCGGGCGGTCGCGGTCAGCAGCCTGACGCCCTCCCCCCTGCTGCCGGAGGTGCCGACCGTGGCGGCGACCCTGCCCGGCCTCCAGGGCGGAAGCTGGCATGGCTTCCTCGGCCCGAAGGGCATGCCGGAGCCGCTGCTGGACCGCATCCATGCGGTGCTGGTCGCGGCGCTGCGCACGCCGGAGGTGACGGAGCGGCTGACCCGGATCGGCTTCACGGTGGAGGCCGGCAGCCGCGCCGATTTCGCCGCCCGGATCAGCCAGGAACTGGCCGGCTGGAAGCAGGTGGTGCAGGCGGCCGGACTGGCCCCGGACTGATCCCGTTCCGTAATTCTGCCATGCTCGCCCCGTAGCGGGGCGTCGTGCCCACCGACCCCGTGCTGGCGCGCCGCGCCGTTTTTGCCCTGCTCTGCCTCGGCGTCACCGCCGGGCTGCTCTGGCTCGCCCTGCGGGTCATGGCGCCGGGCGGCTGGACGCTGTGGGAGGTGCTGGCCTTCGCCTGCCTCGTCGGCACCACGCCTTGGACCGCGCTCTGCGCCGCCAATGCGATCATCGGCTTCCGCATCCTGATGCGCGCGCCGGATCCGCCGGCCGCGGTGCTGCCGGCGTTGAGACTGGCCCGGCCCGGCGCGCCGCGGCTCTCCACCGCCATCGCCGTCTGCATTCGCAATGAGCCTGTGGGGGCGGTGCTGCCGCCCCTCGGCTGGCTGCTGGATGGGCTGGCGGCGGCCGGGGCGGGGGATCGCTTCACCCTCTGGCTCCTCTCCGACACCCAGGATCCCGGCCTGGCGCTGGAGGAGGAGGCGGCGATCGCCGAATTCCGGAAGGGCCGCGCCGATGCTGCCCGCATCCACTACCGCCGCCGCAGCCACAACACCGGCTTTAAGGCCGGCAACATCATGGACTTCCTGGACCATCATGCGCATGGCCAGGATCTGATGCTGTGCCTGGATGCGGACAGCGAGATGTCGGCGAACGCCGTGCTCCGCCTGGTCGCCTGCATGGAGGCCGATCCGGCGCTGGCGATCGTCCAGCAATTGATCGTCGGCCGCCCCGCCACCGCCGCCTTCCCGCGGCTGTTCCAATTCGGCATGCGCGCCGGGATGCGTACCTGGGCCACCGGCCAGGCCTGGTGGCAGGGGCCGGAGGGCCCTTATTGGGGCCACAACGCTATCATCCGCATCGAGCCCTTCCGCCGCCATTGCCGGCTGGAGGCACTGCCGGACGGCAGCCCCATCCTCAGCCACGACCAGGTGGAGGCGGTGCGGCTGCACGCCGCCGGCTGGAAGGTCTGCTGCCTGCCGGCCGAGGATGGCTCGATGGAGGGCAACCCGCCGGCCCTGCCGGAATTCATGGCCCGCGACCTGCGCTGGGCGGCGGGCAACATGCAGTACTGGACCCTGCTCCTTTCACCCGGGCAGAGCTGGATGGGCCGCTGGCAATTGGCGCAGGCGATCCTGCTGTTTCTGGCCGCGCCGCTCTGGACCGGCGTGTTCCTCTTCGGCGCGCTGAACGCGGCGACGGGCGGCGGCGAGGCGACGCCCCGCGGCTGGCTGCTGGCGCTGATGCTGGCAAGCTGGGCGGCGCTGCATGCGCCGAAGCTGCTCGGCTATGCCGAGGTACTGCTGAAGCCAAGGCTCGCCGCGCGCTATGGCGGGCGCCGCGCCTTCCTGCGCGGGGCGGTGGCGGAGCTTGGCTTCACCACGCTGCTGGATCCGATCAGCGTCTTCAACAAGGCGCTGTTCCTCCTCGCCCTGCCCTTCGGGGCGAGGATGGGATGGGCGCCGCAGAACCGGGCGGATCGCGGCGTCGCCTGGGGCGATGCGGCGCGGCTGCTCTGGCCGCACATGCAATTCGGCCTGGCGGTGTTCGGCCTGTTGCTGATGACGGCGCCGGCGGCGGCATTCTGGGCGCTGCCCTGGGCCGGGGGGCTGCTGGTGGCGGTGCCCTTCTGCGTGCTCACCGCCTCGCCATCCCTCTCGGCGCGGCTGCGCGAGGCGCGGGTGGCGGCGACGCCGGAAGAACTGGCCGCGCCTGTCTGAGCAGGGGTTCATCCGGCGCGGGTATCGGCCTATAGCCGATCGCCGGAGGAAACCTGCTTATGCTTTCTCGCCGTAGTCTGCTTGCCGCCGCGGGCGCCGCCGTCACCATCCGCCCCGCATTTGCACAAGGCTGGAGCCCGAGCCGCCCGATCCGCTTCATTGTTCCCTTCGTCGCCGGCGGCAGCACCGATATCGCGGCGCGCATCATCGCCGACCGCATGGGCGAGACGCTGGGGCAGCCCGTGGTGGTCGAGAACCGCGGCGGCTCCGGCGGCAATATCGGCGGCGAGATGGTGGCCCGCGCCGCGCCGGATGGCCACACCATCCTGATGGGCGTGACCGGCCTGCTGACCACCAATCCGCACATCTACAAATCCATGCCCTTCGATCCGGCGAAGGATCTGGCGCCCGTCTCCATGGCCTATACCAGCGACATGGTGATCGTGGTGCCGAACAGCCTGCCGGTGCGGACGCTGCAGGAATTCGTCGCCTATGCGAAGGCGCGGCCCGGCCAGCTTTCCTTCGGCAGCTCCGGCCATGGCGCCTCCACCCACACGGCGGCGGAGCTGTTCCGCCTGGCCGCCGGGATCGACATCGTGCATGTGCCCTATCGCGGCAGCGGCGCGGCGATGAACGACCTGATGGCCGGCACCATCCAGATGATGCTGATCCAGATCGCCGGTGCGGTTGGGCAGATCCGCGACGGCCAGGTGCGGGCGCTGGCGGCGACCGGCCCGCGCCGCCATCCGCTGCTGCCGGAGATCCCGAGCGTGGGCGAGGCCGGCTGGCCGAACGCCACGGCGACAAGCTGGGGCTGCGTCATGGCACCGGCCGGCACGCCGCAGCCCATCATCGCCCGGCTGAACCAGGCGGTGGTCGAGGCGCTGGCGACGGAGGCGGTGCAGCGGCGTCTGTCCGGCGCCGGGGTGGATGGCCAATCCTCCACGCCCGAGGAGCTCGCCAGCTTCATCGCGGCGGAGCGCGAGAAATGGGGCCGGGTGGTGCGGGAGGCACGCATCACGGTGGATTAGCCGGACGGGAGAAGCATGTCCGGGTCACGGGCCCGGACGCCGCGCCCGCTCCGCCATGGCCGCATGGTGCCATGTGCAGAGCGTCCTCCAGTGTCCGTTGTGCAGGGCCGTGGTTCCCTGGCGCCCGCACCGCTCGCAGGTGTGTGCCGCGCGCTCCTCCGCCCGGCCGAGGATGCTGCGCAGGGCGGCCTCGTATTCGAGGCCGTAGCCGGCCAGGCCGCCGCCGGTGATGCGCAGGCGGCCATGCCGCGCCTTGATCTCAGGCAGCCTGACGCGCCCCCCGACAAGGGTCGATCTGCCGAGGAGATCCTCGAGATCCTCCGCCATGTCCCAGAGCAGGGCCACCCAACCCGCACCGACCTCAAGCTGCGGCAGCCAGGGGAATGTCCCTGCCAGGCGCAGCAGTTCGGCGGGGCCGGTTGCCGGGACGGAATCGCTTTCGTGCATCAGGGACACTCCGCAGTGCTCTGCCGGGACATCCCTCGAACAGACGCCTTGCGGCGATGTCGTGCTTCACAGCCAGCATCATGATCGCACCGGTGTGCGTGCCGCCTCCCTTCCGGCCCGCGGGTCGGACCAACCACGTTCAGGGTTCCTGGATTGCCGGAAACAACGCACCAGCGGATGTCCGGTCGCACCGCTTGCGATGAAGTGCCGACGCTCCGATCGGAGCCATGCAGAGGATCTGCCGTCCCGAATCTGCAGCGGATCGTTTCCGCCGTTCAACCGGCAAGCGGGAGTGTGCAGCGGCGATTTCCGGAATTGCACGGCATTTACGGCTTGAAGCGGCGGCACGCATCGCTGCTATGATTTCCGCAGGATGTGGTGAGAAACGTCCTTAAGAACCGAAATCATCACGTCCCCATGCCGCGGCCCCTGACCCCCCAAGGGAGAGCGATGATGGCGGACAATTTCGAAGGCAAGCCGAAGCCGGAAGCCAGAAAGGCCTCCGATCTGCGCGAGCCGGACGCACCTGGTGGAAGGACTGAGGAAGGTGGCCGCGCGATGACGGAGAACTCCACCCGCGCGCCGGATGATGCCGTCACTGGGCGAGGTGTCCATAGCCTCGCGGATGCGGCCAGGCGCGCGGCGGATCAGGACCAGGAGCGTGTTCGTGCCGGCATGCGCATGATGGCCGAAACCGCCGCTGACCTTGCCGATGCGAACAGCGCCCTTGAGGCCACGGTCCGCATCTCCAGCCTTTACCGCCGGACGATGGAGGACACCACCGAGGACATGCAGGCGCTGATGGCGTGCTGCGCCAATGTCGGCCAGGGCATCCAGCAGATGCAGCAGGCCTGGTTCGAGGTCCTGCGCCGGTCGCTGGAGCAGGGCAGGCGCCACCCGCAGGATCTGCTTCGCTGCAGGTCGCCGGAAGAATTCGCCCAGGTCCAGCGCGATCTTTACCTCGATGGCGTCGCGGTCATGCTCGATTCCAGCATGGCGATGCTTCGCGCCACCGGGGAGATGGTCAACAAGGCGATGAAGCCGCTCGAAGGGCGGGCCCGCGCCGGCATGCGTGGCTGACCGGCGCTGCCGGGGGCAGCGGAGCCGCCGCTATGCCGCCGGCCAGGCCGCCTTCGGCATCGCCTCCATTGCCGCATAATCCGGTTCCTGGGTCGCACCCAGGCCGGGCGTATCGAGGGAGCCGATCTCCAGCACGCCATCGCTGATGCGCAGGCGCGGCCCGCGCGGCGTGTCGGCATAGAGATCCGGATGCGCTTCCATGAAGCGCACCGCCTCCGCCTTCGGGCGGCCGTTGAAGCCGTCCACGAAGTGGTGGCCGTTGCGTTCCACATGCGCCAGGCCCATCAACGCCACCAGTGCCAGGTCCTGCTGCACGCAGATGCCGGCGAGCGTGGTCAGATCCTCGCCCGAGAGGAAGTATCGCGCCTCCGGCTCCGCCCCGTTCCAGGCGCGGCAGCGGGCCAGGTTGACCAGGCTGCGCCAGATGCCCTTGCAGGACTTGCTGGACACGCCGGCATAGCCCAGCGCCTTCGCTTGCACGAAGGCGTCGAGAGCGCCGTCGCTCTCGTCGATGATGACCGGGCGGGCCGCTGCCAGGGCCGCCATGCCTGTCTCCAGCGCGCGGGCGCGCTTCACCGGCTGCTCGATATAGAGGATGGAGGCGCAGAGGCGTGCCAGCCGCGGCTCCGCCTGCATCGCCCGCCACAGCGCCGCGGCGCCCTCCGCATCGGCATATTGTTCGTTGCCATCCAGCGAGGCCTGGTAGTCCGGCAGCTGGTCCAGCACCGCGGCGATGCGGCAGAGGCGGTCGATGTCCACCCGCACATCGCCCGCGACCTTCAGCTTCCAGTAACGGTGGCGGTAGGCTTCGGCCACCTCCTCCAGCGTCTCGGGCAGGCCGTCATTCACGCGTTCGGTCTGGTCGGCGGCGGTGATTGGATCCACCAGCCCGACCGTGTGCCGCGCATGGATGCGCCGCGCCGGGCGCAGCGAGGCGAGCATGGCCGCGAAATCGTAACCGGCCAGATCCGGCGCCACCGCATGCGGCGCCATGCCGCCGATATTGGCCCGCATCCCGGCGAAGAAGGAGAGGCCGTGCAATTTCAGCAGCGCATCCAGCGCCGCCCGGTCCACCAGCGCGCGACCATAGCTGGCAACCAGCGGGTTCAACGCCTCCCGCCCGCAGGCTGCGACATGGTCGGCATAGGTATCGGCGAAATGGCCGAAGGCGGTGTTGCGGCCGGCGGCCAGGGAGGCTTCGCCCGCCAGTTCCAGCGAACGCCGAAGCTGGTCCTCGTTCTGCGCATCCGTCAGCGCCGGGTCCTTGTCGAACCACTTGGCGGCGAGGGATTCCGCGGCGACGCCCCAGCCCTCGCGCCCGTCCTCGGTGCGGATGCGCGCCCGCACCACCGCCTGCCGCCCATGCGTCACCGTGATGACGCCGAAGCGGAAGGGCAGGCGCAGGGTGAAGGGCCATTCGCGGCGCTCGATTTCGGTGATGGCGAAGCGCGGGGCGTTCATGCCTTCTCCTCCAGGCTGCGCAGGATGCCGGAGAGATGCCCGGCGGCGAAGGCGGCGCAGCTCGGGCCGTCCGGGTGGTAGTCGAAGGGCTCGACGCCGCAGAAGCCGGCGTAGTCGTGCCGCTTCAGCATCGCCAGGATGGGCGCGAAGCGGTCCGCGCCCTGGCCGGGGGCGCGGCGGTTGCGGTCGTTCAGATGCACATGCGCGATGCGCCCGGTCGGCAGCCAGCGGTCGAGCAGCGTCGTGACCGGCTCCGCCTCGCCATTCCCGGCGGCGCAGACATCCAGCATGGTGCGCAGCGCCGGATTGCCGATGCGGTCGATGATGGCGGCGGCCTCGGCGATGGTCGTCGCCCAATTGGTCTCGCGCGCGGCCAGCGGTTCCAGGCAGTAGGTCACGCCGGCATTGGCGGCCCATTCGCCGGCCCTGGCCATGGCCTCCTCGGCCCGCGCCGCATCGCCCTCCGCCTCCACCCGCCGCTGCGCGGGCGAGCCATGCACCAGCACCCGCGCGCCGAGATCGGCGGCCAGGCCGATCAGCCGCCGCATCACATCCAGCGTGCGTGCCCGCACCGCAGCATCGGCGGTGGTGATGGAGAGCCCCGCCGGCGCCACCAGCAGCCAGTGCAGGGAGGTGACGGTGATGCCGGCATCGGCCGCGGCGCGGCGGACCTCCCGGCGCGCGGAGGCCGGCAGCAGGTGTGGCGCCTCCGCATCCAGCGTAAAGGGCGCGATCTCGATTCCGGCATAGCCGAGCGCCGCGGCCAATTCGCACTGGCGGCCGAAGGGCAGGTCCCGCACCACCTCGTTGCACAATGTCAGGCGCATGGCGTTTCCCCGGGCAGTTCCACCGCTGCGCCAAGCTGCGCGGAACGGCGGGCCGCGTCCAGCAGGCGCAGCGGCAGGACGCCGCCCTCCCGCAGATCCGGCCCGGCGGCGCCACGCCCGTCGATGGCATCCAGGAAGCAGCGCAGCTCGGCCGCCACGACCTGCACCGGATCGGCAGCCGGGATCCGTGGCATCTCCCGCGACGCGTGCTCCGGCAGCCAGGCGCCGCCCGGTGCGGGGCGATGGGTGCCGCGGCGGATCGCGAATTCCTCCGCGGCGAAATCCACCTCCGCCAGCGCGGTCCGGCCGGCGAGCAGCACTTCCTTCCGCGTCTCCGCCCCGGGGACCACGGCATCCGGCCAGCGGCCGGGCAGCACGCAGCCGGCCTCGATCAGCCCGATCAGGCTGGAGGGGAAGCGAAGCTGGATCAGGGCGAAATCCTCCCGCCCGCGGCCGAGCGGATCAGCAAGCTGGGCGAAGACGGCGGCGGGCTGTTCCCCGGCAAGCCAGGGCAGCAGGTCGGCGAAATGCACCGCATCGTTCAGCAGCGCGCCGGAATCGCCCCGTGCCCGCTTCAGGCCGGAGAAGCGTGCCGCCAGGTAGTGCAGCCGGCCGAATTCCCCCGCCGCCACCATCCGCCGCAGCGCCTGCGCCTTGGGATGGAAGCGGAAATACAGGCCGACCTGCGCGATGCATCCCCTCTCCGCCGCCAGCGCGGCGAGATGCGCCGCCTCCGCCGCCGTCTCGGTTGCCGGCTTCTCCAGGAAGAGGTGAAGGCCCGCGTGCAGCGCTGCCTTGGCCAGCGGGACATGGGTGGGGACGGGCGTGGCGATGATAGCGGCACCGCAGGCGGCAAGGCCCTGTTCCAGGCTCTCCGCGAAGCGCAGCCCTGGCAGCGCGGCGCGCGCGGCCGGGTCCGGGTCGAAGCCCAGCACTCGCTCCGCCAGGCCCAGCGAGGCGAGGGCGGCCAGATGCACGCGCCCGAAGGCGCCGCAGCCGATCAGCAGCAGGGGAGGGGCATCGGCAACCATCAGGCGCATGGGGGCAGGCCCGGACACCCCGCGTCAAGCCGGCGGACCTATGCGGCCTGGGTAAGGACCGGGTTGGTCTCGCTGGGCACGCAGCTAGGGGTCTGGTTCGGGCGGACGCGCGGGATCTGAGCCGCCATTCCTGAACTTGACGCCGCCGGAACCACGGCGGAGCCTTCCCCCATGCCTGGCTTCGCCCCGCTGTCCGAGCGCGACCTGCCGCGCGCCGCCTCCCTTTCCGCCTTGGTGGGCTGGAACCAGACCGTTGCCGACTGGGCGCTGTTCCTGCGGCATGGCGCGGTGCGGGCACTGGAGGACGGCGATGCCGCGGCGCTGGCCGCGACCGCCGCCACCTTGCCCTATGGGCGGGAGGTGGCCTGGATCTCCATGGTGCTGGTGCGGCCGGACCGCCGCCGGCAGGGGTTGGCGACGGCGCTGATGCGCTGGGCGGTGGACTCGCTGCGGGAGGCCGGCCTGCCCTCGATCGCCCTGGATGCGACGCCGGCGGGGCGGGAGGTGTACCGGCGGCTCGGCTTCCGCGATCTCTGGGGGTTCTCGCGCTGGGCGCTGCCCGCCACGCTGCCGGCGGAACCGGGCATCCGCCTGCGCCCTCTGCAGGAGGCGGACTGGCCGGCGGTGCTCGCCCTTGACCTGGCCGCCTTCGGCGCGCCGCGCGAGGCGCTGCTGCGCGACTTCGCCGCCCGCCTGCCCGCGGCGGCGCTGGTGGCGGAGGGCGCGGGCGGCATCACCGGCGCGCTGCTGGGGCGTGACGGGGTGCGTGGGCCGCAGCTCGGCCCGCTGCTGGCGGAGGATGCGCCGAGCGCGCGGGCATTGCTGGCAGCGGGCGTAACCGCGCTCGGCCCGGGCACGGTGCTGGATCTGCGCGACGGTGCCCTGGGCCTGGCGGAATGGCTCGCCGCGCACGGTGCCGCGGTGCAGCGGCCCTTCACCCGCATGGCGTTGGGGGAGGATCCGCCGGGCGATCCGGCCCGCATCCTCGCGGTCGCCGGGCCCGAATTCGGGTAGTTGACGCCGCCCTGCGCCTCGCCGCACCATCCGTGTAACCAGCGAGTTACCAGGGGAGGAAACGGGAGCATGCGTCGTCGCGAATTCCTCGGGGCCGCCGCGGCGGTGGCGATGCCGGCCATTCATGCCTCGGCCCAGTCCTATTCCTGGAAGCCGGAGCGGCCGGTTACGGTCATCGTTCCCTGGGCCGCCGGCGGCTCAACCGACCAGATGGCGCGCATCGCGGCGGCGGAGCTGGAAGCGGCGCTCGGCCAGCGTTTCGTGGTGGTGAACCAGCCCGGCGCTTCCGGCTCCATCGGCACCCGCAACGCGCTGGAAGCGCCGAAGGATGGCCTGACCTGGGCCGCTGGCGCGGCGGTGGATGTCGGCTGCTACAAGGTGCTCGGCCTGTTGGACACCGAGCTGAAGGACTGGAACCTCTATTTCGCGGTGGCGAACGTCAACATCATCGCCGCCAATCCCAGCTCTCCCTACAAGGATTTCGGCAAGCTCCTGGAGGCGCTGAAGGCGCGCGGCCAGAGCGTGCCGGTGGCGACTGCCGGCGTCTCCTCGGCCGGACATAATTTCATGGAGGCGGTCCGCGCTGCCTCCGGCGTGCAGTACCGCCATGCCACCTATGACGGCGGCAACCCCGCCACCATCGCCGCCGTCGCCGGCGAGGCGCCGGTCTGCGCCGTTCTGCTGGTGGAAGCCGCGGAGATGATCAAGGCCCGCCGCCTGATCCCGCTGGCGGTGCAGAGCGAGAAGCCGGTGCAGCTTGCCGGCTTCGGGGAGATTCCCTCGATCCATCGCTGGCTGCCGAATGTGCCGGCGCCGCTGAATTATTTCGGCCTCTGGGTGCCGAAGGGCGTGCCGGATGCGGTGGTGCAGACCATGAACCAGGTCTGGGAGGAGAAGATCGCCAATTCGCAGCGCCTGAAGGACTACGCCGCGCAGCGGGCGGCGCTGTTCACGCCGATCTACGGCCAGAAGGCGCATGACGAGGCGTGGAAGATGATCCGGCAGACCGCTTGGCTGTATTACGACGGCGGCAAGGCGAAGATCTCGCCCGACACCGTCGGGATCGCCCGGCTTTGAGCGAGGCCGACACCGCCGCCTCCCCCCTCGCGGGGGAGCGCGAGCCGGTCTCGCCGCGTGCCGATCTCATCACCGCGGCGGTGCTGCTGGCCTTCGGCCTCGGCGTCGTCGCGCTCAGCCTGCGGATGCCGACCTTCGTGGAGCAGTCGGGCACCGGCCTGACCGCACCCGGCATCGTGCCGGGCTTCCATGGCACGGTGATCGCGCTGCTCTCCATCCTGCTCGGCCTGCGCGCGGCGCGGCGCGGGGGGCTGCGCGCGGGCGGCATGAAGGCCGGGGGCGCCGGCAAGGATCTGGGCCGGCTCCTCACCGCCGCCGTGCTTGGCGTGATCTATGCCGCGGTGCTGGTGGGGCGCCTGCCCTTCTGGCTGGCGACGGCGCTCTTTGTCTTCGCCTTTACCGCGATCTTCGAATGGCCGCGCGGACCGCAGGGCCGCATCCGCCGGCTGCTGGAGGCGGCCGCCATCGCCCTCGGCACCGGCTGGGCGGTGGTGCTGATCTTCGAGGACTTGTTCTTCGTCCGCCTGCCGTGACACGGGACCGACTGCATGCTTGATGCCCTGGGAATGCTCGGCGCCGGCTTCGGCCACGCCTTTCAGGGCGGCGTGGTCCTGCACGCCTTCTGGGCGACGCTGGTGGGCATCATCATCGGCGCCTTGCCGGGCCTGACCGCGACCATGGGCGTGGCGCTGCTGACCACGCTCACCTTCTCCATGGCGCACAGCACGGCGATCCTGGTGCTGATCTGCGTCTATGTCGGCGCGATCTATGGCGGTTCGCGCAGCGCCATCCTGCTGAACATCCCGGGCACGCCGGCCTCCGCCGCCTCGACCCTGGACGGCTTCCCGCTGGCGCGGCAGGGCCTGGCCGGGCGGGCTATGGGCATCTCCACCACCGGCTCCTGGATGGGGACGCTGTTCGGGGCGCTCTGCCTCGCCGTGCTGGCGCCGGCGGTGGGCGAATTCGCCCTGGGTTTCCAGAGCTACGAGATGTTCTGGGTGGCGATGTTCGGCATCGTCATCGCCGGCAGCCTTTCCGGCGGCGATCCGCTGAAGGGCTATATCGCCGGCTTCCTCGGCCTCTTCGTCGCGACCGTGGGGCAGGAGGCGAACCACGCCTATCCGCGCTTCGCCTTCGGCAGCACGGACCTGGCCGGCGGGCTTGGCCTGCTGCCGGTGCTGGTGGGCGTCTTCGGCGTGGCGGAGGTGCTGAACAGCATGCGCGGCCCGGCGGTGCAGGCCGTGGCCTCGAAGATCGATTCCATCCTGCCGCGCCCCTCCGATGTGCTGCGCTACTGGCGCACCATCTTCCGTTCCGGCGCCATCGGCACCTTCATCGGCGCCATGCCGGGGCTGGGCGAGGACATCGCCGCCTGGACCAGCTACGCCGCCGCAAAGCGCGGCAGCGCCGAGCGGGAGAAATTCGGCAAGGGCAGCGTCGAGGGGCTGATGGCCGCCGAGACGGGTGAGAGCGCCTGCGTTCCCGGCGCCATCATCCCGGTGCTGACGCTCGCCGTGCCCGGCAGTGCGCCGGCCGCGGTGCTGATGGCGGCGATGATGATCCACGGCCTCAATCCCGGGCCGATGCTGGCGATCTCCTCGCCGGAATTCATCTATCAGATCGTCGCGATGCTCATCATCGCCGATATGGTGAAGCTGTTCTACGGGCTGGTGCTGGTGCGGCCGCTGCTCTGGGTGCTCCTGATTCCCCGCGAGCGGCTGATGCCGGTGGTCTTCGTGCTCTGCACGGTGGGCGCCTTCGCCATCACCTCCCGCCTCTTCGACATCTGGGTGATGCTGGGGGCAGGGCTGGTCGGCTTCGTGCTGCGGGAGCTGCGCTTCCCGATGGCGCCGCTGGTGCTGGGGATCGTGCTCGGCGACCTGCTGGACAAGAACCTGCTGCGCGGGTTGGTGCTCTCGGATGGGGATATCACGCCCTTCTTCACCCGGCCGATTTCCGCTGTGCTGGCCACCGCCACGCTGCTGACGCTTCTGCTCAGCATCCCGGCGGTGCAGGCCGGCTGGGGCCGGGGCAGGGCGGCGCTGCGGGGGCGGCTCAGGCGGGCCGGATAGGCGGCCCGCCTGCCCGGCGCTTCGCATCTCGCGCCGATTCAGGCCATCCGGCCCTCTGCCGGTCGGGCGGCCTCAGTCCAGCCGGATCCCCGCCTCCCGCACCAGCTTGCCCCATTTGTCCATCTCGGACTCGAGGAAGGCGGCGAATTCCGCCGGCGTGTTCGGCTTCGCCTCCACATTCAGGCCGACGAGCCGTTCCGCCACCGCCGGGTCGCGGATCACCGCGTTCAGGCCGTCGCTCAATTTCTGCACCACCGCTTCGGGCACGCCCGTGGGGGCGAAGACGCCGTTCCACTCATAGGCCGCGAAGCCAGGATAGGTATCCGCCACCGCCGGCAGATCCGGGAAGGCGGCGATCCGCCCGATGCCGGTATGGGCGATGGCCTTCACCCGCCCCGCCCGGACATGGCCGGTGGAGGAAGAAGCATTGCTGAAGAAGTACTTCACCTGCCCCGCGATCAGGTCGGTCAGCGCCGGCGCGCCGCCGCGATAGGGGATGTGGTTCAACTTGATGTGCGCGGTGCGGGCGAACATCTCCAGCGCCATGTGCTGCACCGTGCCATTGCCGGAGGAGGCGAAGTCCAGCCCGTCTGGCGATGCCTTGGCCAGCGCCACCAGCTCCGGCACCGTGTTCGCCGGGACGGATGGATGCACCAGCAGCAGGTTCGGCACCCGCGCCGCCAGGAAGATCGGGCGGAAGGCCTGCCGCGTGTCATAGGGCAGCTTTTCGAACAGCGCCGGATTGACCGAGAAAGCGGTCGCGTCGTGCAGCAGCGTGTAGCCGTCCGGCGCTGCCTGGGCGACGATGGCGGCGCCGATGGTGCCGGCGCCGCCGCCCCGGTTCTCGATGACGAAGGAGGCGTTCAGGATCTCGCCCAGCTTGGCGAAGATGATCCGGCCTACCGTGTCGGCCCCACCGCCCGCTGCATAAGGAATGACGACGCGCACGGGCCGGTCCGGCCAGGTGCCCTGCGCGGCGGCGCGCCATGGCCGCAGCCCTGTGATCCCCGCGGCCGCCGCAGCGGCGAATGCGCGCCGTGTGATGTAGCCAGTGCCCACAGACGTTCCCTCCCTGGAATTTCGCCCTGTGTAGCGCGCTGGCGGCGCCCGGGGGAGTGTCTTCCGGGGCCGCCGGCGCCGCTTTGCCTCAGGCTGCGGCGAGCAGCTCGTCCGCCGGCCCGAAGAACTCGTAATGGACCCGGTCCGCCGGCACGCCGGCCTGGACAAGGCCGCTGACCAGGGCGCGCAGGAATGGGCGCGGGCCGCACAGATAGTAGTCCGCCTGGTCCAGCGGCGTGTGGCGCCGCAGCCAGTCGGGAGTGATGAACCCGGCCTCGTCGTAATCCAGGCCGTGCAGATCCTCGGTCCGCGGCTCGGCATAGAAGGTCGTGGCGGTGATGTTGGGGCGGGCCGCTGCAAGCGCGCGCACACGGGTGCCCATGGCATGGGTCGCCCCGTTCAGCGTGCCATGCACGTAATAGGTGGGCAGCTCCGGGTGCTGTGCGTGCACGTCGCGCACGAGCTCGAGACCGTCGCCCTGCGCGAGCGAGATGTCGACGATGACGACGTCGGGCGCGAGCTCACGGATCGCCTGCCGCGCCTCGCCCT
>Ga0207747_1001780_pt1 | contig 13712 bp, 14 predicted proteins | sample HigsolmetaGSP11D_FD_184839 | JGI IMG/M metagenome (GOLD analysis project Ga0207747, IMG submission 184839) | High solid enriched microbial communities from the Joint BioEnergy Institute, USA - SP1-1-D (SPAdes) | ecosystem: Engineered > Bioreactor > SSF (Solid state fermentation) > Aerobic >...
CTCCGGTCAACACTCCAATACGTTTCTTCATAAAACTGTCCCCCATAACTCGCATTTTTCATAGGTTAATATGCACTATCAAATTTCTGTATTTCCCTGCCTGCCGTCACCTGTCGATTGATGTTACTATTTCAACCAAAAATCTGGTGGCACTGGCCATATCCTTTATGGATATCTGCTCTTCAACACTATGCACCTTGTCCATTCCTACGCTTATGTTTACGGCCTTGATGCCCTTTTGGTTGACTATGTTCGTATCACTGCCTCCTCCGGTAGCCTCAAGGTTGAGACGGATACCGGCTTTTTGGGCTGCAGTTTCCAGAACCTTTATTATTTCATCTTCCTCATCGATATTAAATGCCGGATACGCATTCTCAGAAACAAACTCCACTTGCCCGCCGAATTTTGCCGCCGCTTTTTCAAAGCATTCCTTCATATGTCGGGTCTGAGCCTCCAGCTTGGCTTGATCGCGGCTCCGTGCCTCTGCTTTTATTTCCACCCTGTCGCAAATGATGTTCGTAGCCTGTCCGCCGCTGACAATTCCGATGTTTGCTGTGGTCTCTTCGTCTATCCTCCCCAGCTTCATGCCGGATATGGCTTCGGCAGCAATCTGTATGGCGCTGATGCCTTTTTCCGGGGATACCCCGGCATGGGATGCCTTTCCTTTCACAACCACATCTATCTTGTTCTGCGATGGGGCTTTTATGGCTGCAGTTCCTATGGGACCGCCCTCATCCAGCACAATGCCGTATTTGGCATAGATCTTGTTATAATCAAGATGCTTTGCTCCCCACAGTCCTCCTTCTTCAGCCACTGTAAAAGCAATCTGAATGTCACCATGCTCCAAATTGTTTTCTTTAATTACCCTTATAGCTTCCAGAATGCATGCTATTCCTGCTACATCATCTCCTCCCAGGACAGTTGTACCATCGGTCTTTATTATGTCGCCGGAAACTACAGGTTTTTTACCCTTTCCAGGTACAACTGTATCCATGTGAGCCATCAAAAGCACTGCCGGAGCTTTTTTATTTCCTTTTACGGTACAAAGGAGGTTTCCGGCATTTCCTCCGATTTTAGAGCCTGCATCATCTTCATAAACAGAAAGACCCATAGCTTCAAGCTTCTGCCTTAGCGTATCCGCCATCTGTCTCTCCTGAAATGTCAGGCTGTCAATTCGGACTAACTCCATAAATTCCTGGGCAAGCCTTTCTTCCTTTACCATATGCCAATCCCTCCATCATTACAGTTTATATTATCTGTTAAGGTCTTCAAACACCTGAGAATTCTAATTATGCCGCTGAGCTTTGCAGTGTCCGTTTTATTACCACTCATACTTTGTCAGGTGGCCTTTTCCCTGCAAATTTTCAAAGCCATGCTGCCTCATCACTTCATATGCCACCACTGCAACCGAGTTGGAAAGGTTCAGTGAACGTATGCCTTCCCTCATGGGAATTCTTATGCAATACTCCCTGTTCTCCTTAAGGAGCTCTTCCGGAAGTCCGGCCGTCTCCTTCCCAAATACCAGAAAGCAATTCTGAGGGTATTTAATATCCGCATAAGTATTCGGAGCTTTCGTAGTTGCGTAATAGAACACGCCTTCAGGATGCTTTTCTTTTACTTCGGCAAAGCTGTCATAATAATGTATATTCACTTCGTTCCAATAATCCAATCCTGCCCGTTTCAAATATCTGTCCTCTACTGAAAAGCCCAATGGTCTTACCAGGTGAAGCCCTGCGCCAATGGCAGCGCATGTTCTGGCAATGTTCCCGGTGTTTTGAGGTATTTCCGGCTCCACCAGCACGATTTCCAATGCCAATTCTGCTTCTCTCCTTTTTGCTGTGATTTATCTTATCAAAATATATACCCTTCCTAAAATTTCCGCAAGTTCAAATCCGTTTAGCTTCAAAAGTTCAATGTCATCGTGTATGCTTTTCCCCGTTCCTCACGGCATGTATAAGGCAGAAGCTGTTTCTTCCAAATTTCATGACCATACCCATCCTAACCCCTTATGGAGTATATATATATTACAGCCTATGATTGAAATTTGCTTTTTAGCATTGTTGGGCTTGAAAATGAAGCAATCAATATATTCACTCCGCCTTACATCCGTATCATTATCCTGTTTGCACCAATTTATTCTATACCTCTTAAGGTGATTTCCATCTTCGTGCCTTGGGCATTGTATCCGGTCATAACTAAAAAGTCATAGCAATGGAATCATTCTCAACGACTTTTTATGAAATGAACCGGTATACCGCAGGAAGTGATCCTTTAGACAGTGATAAGATAAAATTCCCGCAAACAGGAAACAACCTCCCATTAACATCGTCGCTAAGAGGTTGTTTTAGAAATCTAATTTTATAACGCGCATAAATCCGTAAACAGCAATGACATCGGATTTATACGCACAGCAATAACAGGATATTTACTTTATTCAGAACTCCCTTACTACCTTTTTACATTATGATTAATCATACAGACATTTTTGTGGTTTTAAGCCAATATTGCGCTTAGTTTTCTACAGTGATATCTATCTCTACCGTACTTCCTTCTCCCAGCACAAGAGGAACACAGATTGTCTGTATTTTGTTGGAGGATACCTGCATATTTTCTCCCATAAGGAAGGAGGGTGGTGTTATCTCGATGCCTATTCCCTTATTATACAGTATAGTAGCGGCATTTCCCAATATCATGTTAGTAAGCTCTGATATGGCGCTTTTAGCCATTTCATCCAGCTGCTCTACAGGCATACCTCCCATCATGTACGAAGCTATCTTGGTTGCAGTATTCACTGCCATGGAGAACATAACCTGGCCTCTCATCTTTCCGGTCAGACCTACTATTACCATGATATTTCCGCTGTAATAAGGAGAATTCTTCAAATAAATTTTCCCCAGGGTTGCTTCTATCCCGGTCATCTGCTTCAATATTGACTTGCTGGCTTCTATAAAGGGATTTATGTACTCTACGTTCAATAGTTTTTCCGCCTTTCTGCAAACTTTGTAAATTTAGTTAGATGGTACGCTACTTAGTATGCTTCTAAAATATTAACCATGAAAATCGATACAGTAATTATTCTACACAAATCGTCAAAATCCTTTTTTACACACAAATTTTCTGATATAAAAATGATTGTTCCTATTAAGCTTTTCAAATCAATTTATTTCATCATCTTTTAGCTTTGGGAGTAAAAACTATAGAAATCAAATATCCAAAGAACACAGCAGCAGTAATCCCGGCCGCGGCAGACCTTACTCCACCAGTAAAGGCACCAAGAAGACCATACTGATCCACATCCCTGAAGGTCCCCTTCACCAGATTGTATCCGAAGCCCGTCAAAGGCACAGTCGCTCCCGCGCCGCCCACTTCCACTATTTTCTGGTATACTCCCAGGGCTGTAAGTATGACACCGGAAGTAACGAATAAAACCAGTATCTTGGCAGAAGTCAGCTTGGTTTTGTCTATAAGTATCTGTCCTGCCGCGCATATCACACCGCCTACAATAAATGCATTTATATATGACAAATCCATCCCTCCCTACAAAAACTTTAGGCCAAGCTAAGACGGCTCATTGCCGCTTTTATCCGGATTTCAACTGCCTTCTCCTCCAGCAGCAGGCATCTTTTTTTCAGCATAATTTTTCTACGCAACCGCTCATGCTTTCAAAGCGCAACCAATACTGAAAATGACATTCGAAATTTCATGTCAACAGTTCAGCTTAAAGTTCTGCTCACCGCTACCGCATGGGCTATGCCGGGAATAGACTCTCCCTGCTGGCTGCTGGCCGGACTGAGCAGTGCACCGGTTGCAACAAATAAAACCTTGTTGAGATTCCCTTTTTTCATTTCCTGGTATATATAACCGCTGAATACCGATGCGGAACACCCGCAACCGCTTCCACCCGCGTGCACGTCCTGCTTCCTCCGGTCAAATATCATGATTCCGCAGTCATTATATACACCGCCCATATAATATCCTTCACGCTTCAGAAGGTCTTCACATATGCTTTTGCCTACTGCTCCCAAATCTCCTGTAACAATGAGATCATACCTCTCAGGGGCATATCCCGTATCCTGAAAATGGGCATAAATCGTATCAGCAGCCGCCGGCGCCATGGCCGCCCCCATGTTATTTGCATCTTTTATGCCCATATCAACTATCTTGCCGGTAGTCACATGGGTTATATACGGCCCTGACCCCTCACTGGAAAGCAGTGCTCCTCCGGAAGCGGTGACAGTCCACTGGGAGGTAGGGGTACGCTGCGTGCCCAGCTCCAGAGGAAATCTGAATTGCCTTTCCGCCGAGCAAAAATGGCTTGAGGTAATAGCCACAACATTGTCAGCAAACCCTCCGTCAATCAACATGGCACCGAGGCTCAAAGACTCAGCCATGGTAGAGCATGCTCCAAACACGCCGAAGAAAGGAATCTCCGATTCCCTCAAGCCGAAGGTGGATGCTATGCATTGATTAAGCAAATCCCCTGCTATTATATAATTAATCTCCGATGGAGCCTTTCCTGCTTTATTCAAAATCCTCCCGAAAGTTTCCCTCACCAGTTTGCTTTCTGCTCTTTCCCAGCTCTTTTCCCCCCACATTTCATCATCGATAATAGCGTCGAAGTAAAGCCTTAAGGGGCCTTCTCCCTCTTTTGGCCCTGCAATAACTGCCGTCGAAACTATACTGGGAGGATTCTGCAGCTTTATTGTCTGCTTTCCTAGCCTCTTTCCAGCCATAAAACCATCCTTCACATCAAACAGATTTCTTATTCGTCCGGCATACTCAAAATCTCAGAAGGTAGTAAAAGATGCCTGAGATTACTGCCGCCGAGATGCCATATACCAGTACAGGTCCGGCAATGGCAAACATCCTGGACCCAACTCCCATTATATAACCTTCACTTTTAAACTCCATGGCAGGTGAAACTATGGAGTTGGCGAAACCCGTAATGGGCACGATAGAACCGGCTCCCGCATATTTGCCCAGCTCATCGTAAACATTAAGTCCTGTGAGCAATGCTCCCAGAAAAATGAGAATAAGGGATGTCAGGTTGGAAGCAACTTCCTTATTAAGGCCCCTTGCTGTAAGCAGGTTATTGATGAACTGACCTATTGTGCATATTAGCCCGCCTACCAGAAAGGCCCTCAATGTGTTTCTCAATGTTTTGGATTTGGGAGATACTTTTTCAACATACTGCTGGTATTCCTGTTTAGTAAAAGCTTTTTGCATCCTGCCCCTCCTGCTTAACCCGATATGCTCCAATAAAATCCATTCCTTGTCCTGCACGCTGGCGTCCGTGGCATACCCTTTTGAGATTAAATGGACTTGCCATCAATACCTTTCATTTCCGAACGCCATTGATGCCTGTCATCATTAGCTGATACCGATGCCTTTAACCGGTACCTGTTTGCGAACATGCCCGGTCTGACCTAACCACACAAGCAATCCTTCAGCACAAAAACGCCTCTCATCGGGATACTTCTATCATTCCTGCTTAGTATTACAACCCATATGATCGCTGCCAGCACCAATATTGCGAGTATCAAAAAAAGCATCCTGTATTTTTGAAGAACCGCAATCATATAAAATCCTTCCTTTCCTGTCCCGACATAAAACTATCCGATGCTTTTAGTATTCGACCAATAAAATCGCAATATACTCCCAAAATAATCTCTCAGCCGATCTGCGTCGCAAAAACGCCGCCACCGCCGCAGTTAATATTTTCTTTGCAGCAGAGATTAACAATATTTACTGATATCAGACAGCATTTATTTTCCACAGCGAAATATATGGATTTCCAGCCCATCCTGGCATGGTAAAAGCACCGTCAGGACCATGCGTATTCTTTGATTGAGGGGAATTTTAAGCATGCAAAACAGCCTGCATTTTCAAACCTGAAATGCAGGCTGCTCACCAATAAGATTTTCATTGTCGTTTAGGTGCCACCTAATTCGAATTTATTTTTTTTCTTATATCCGCAAGGATTTTTTTCTCAATCCGGGAAACCTGAACCTGGGATATCCCCAGCATTTTTGCTATCTGGAATTGGGTTTTTTCCTTGAAATATCTCAGTATTATTATTTGCTTTTCTCGGGGAGAAAGCTTCTCCAGTATTTGTCTTACGGCAATTTTATCAATCAAGTCTACTTCACTTCTGTTATCGGCGTCCAACCGGTCAATAAGCAGTATAGGGGAACTGTCCCCTTCTCCGACGGTGCTGTACAAGGATTCCGGGGTACACCCTGCCTCAATTGCCATCACTATATCTTCAGGAGTAATGGACAAGCGCTCTGCCACCTCATTGATAGTAGGCTCCCTTCCGAGCTCCTTGCTCATGATCTCTTTTGTAATCCTCACTTTGTTGGACGTCTCCTTGAGAGACCTGCTCACCTTTATGATTCCGTCGTCTCTTATAAACCTCTTTATTTCACCGATTATCATAGGAACTGCATAAGTGGAAAATTTCACATCAAAGCTGCTGTCAAATTTATTGATAGCTTTGATAAGGCCAATACAACCTATCTGAAACAGGTCGTCCGTCTCATAGCCCCTGTTCTGAAACCTTCTTACTATGCTCCATACCAATCCTATGTTGGCTTCTACCAGCTTGGACCGGGCATTCTTATCACCAAGCTTTGCCTTATTTATCAGCTCAAGTACGCTGCCTTCCGTATTTTCACCCATCTTCCCCGCGAACCTTTCATCACAAATATATATCCACTAATTTTGCTTTCCCTTTAAAGACTTGAAGCTTTTGCACATTTTGACCAAAGTGCCAACACCCGGTTCCGATTTGACTTCAACGCTGTCCATAAAGGTTTCCATTACGGTGAATCCCATGCCCGATCTTTCCAGCTCAGGCTTGGAAGTATAAAGAGGCTGCCTTGCCAATTCGATATTATCAATTCCCTTGCCTTTATCTTCAACGATTATTTCCACCGAATCCTCATATAATCTGCACTCCATCCTTACATAACCTATTGTATCTTCATATCCATGTATTATCGCATTAGTCACAGCTTCCGAAACAGCGGTCTTTACATCCGCAAGCTCTTCCATGGTAGGGTCCAGCTGTGACACAAATGCTGCCGCCACAACCCTTGCAAAAGACTCATTATTCGATTTGCTAAGGAACTCTATCTTCATCTCATTTATCGGTTGCATTTAAATTTCCCCCTCTACATACTGCTTACCGCATCATCCACGGTATTAAATAAAGGTATAATTTTCGGTATCCCTGCCATCTCCAGTATCTTCTTTATCTGGGCGTTGGGATTTACTATGGCAGCCTTTCCCTTTAGCTTTGATATGTTTTTGTATCTGCCTACTATCACTCCGATGCCGGAGCTGTCCATAAACCCAACCTTCGAAAAATCAAACACTATGTTTTTCGTCGTTGATTTTATCATCTGCGCATCTATCTTATCCCTTATATATTCAGCAGAATGGTGGTCAAGCTCTCCAATTATCCCGATTACCAATGTCGAACCTCTATTAGTAAATTTGACTTGCAAGAAAAATCCTCCTCCTCCGTGCAGTAACCGTTGGTACAATATACTTTTTGACTGAAAATTACAAACCGGTCCACGTTATATAATTCTTCATATGAGTTGATTTACCTTCCGTGAAATATGTAATTTTTTGCCAATTATTAAAAAGATTTCGCTATGAAATGACAAAAAGCCGTAATATACGGCCTTTTAATGAAAAATATGAAAGAAGAGAGCAACTCGTACCGAAAGAATCACACCCTGCTGTCCAATTCTCCCCGGACAGCTTATAATTCACACCAACCTTTTTAGCTTTCGGTGAGCCTTTCTCTTAAATTGTCGGCAATTTCGTCCAGTTTTCTCAACCTGTGATTGACGCCGGATTTGCCTAAAGGAGGATTCAGCATTTCTCCCAGTTCCTTGAGGCTTGCATCGGTATAATCCAAGCGTAGCTCAGCAATCTCCCGAAGTCCTGGCGGAAGCTTTTCCAAGCCCCCATGATCCCTGATGAACTTGATGTTTTCCACCTGGCGGAAGGAAGCATTTACTGTTTTTTCAAGGTTTGCAGTTTCACAATTGACGATACGGTTGACATTGTTGCGCATTTCTTTTATGATCCGCACATTTTCCAGGTCCATCAACGCGGAATGAGCCCCGATGATATTCAGAAAATCCACTATGTTTTCCCCTTCCTTCAGGTAAATAACATAGGATTCCTTTCTCTTTATCACCTTTGCATTCAATCCGAAGCTGTTAATAAGCTTGCTGGTTTCCACAGCTAGAGCTTTGGAGTGGCTTGTAATCTCCAGATGGTATGTCTTTTCCGGATCGGTTACCGAACCTCCGGCCAGAAAAGCTCCCCTTAAAAAAGATCTTCTGCAGCATTGGCTTTTGAATGCTCTCTTCCAGTCCAAAGAGCTGTTGATCTTCTCGGCTCCTTTCTCGTCTACAGTCAGCATGCCTATTTTTTTTAGTATATGCTCAGCTCCCATGGAGGAAGTAATTATCAAAATGTAAGATGTATGCCTTTTTAGCCGGTTGCTTTTTCTGGCTATCACTTCGGGATATATATTAAAATACTTTTTGATATAGGTAAAAATCCTCCGGGCAAAGGCAGCATTTTCCGTCACTATCTTAATATTGGCTTCACCTTCACCCAAAAGCCTGACCGTGCCGCTTACCCTTACTACAGCCGCCAGCTCTGCCAGCAGGCAGCAATCCTTTTCCAGTTCTATTCTGCAAAGTTCGTTTTTCACATTTGACGAGAACGACAACGCCTGCACCTCCAACCAAACAACCGCTCCACCGATGCCTTGCCGCGGTCTATATTACCCTGCTTTTCAGCCTGTCTTTCACATAGTAATAGTCTATTATACGCTTTTTATCCTTTGCCAGAACTTTTTCTGCCACCATGTCGATAATTACGCTTGCCAGTTTGTTGGCATCATGTCTTACAAGATTGTTCCTTATGCTTACAAAATCCCCTTGAATTATACTGACTCCGGCCTTCTTGATTTTGGCATAATCCACCTTCACCAGCTCTGCCCCATCGTCCAGATAGTTCTTTTTCAAATCGTCAGGTATATCCGCTGTATTTACAATGCAGTAATCCACTATTCCGGCAAAGGAATGGTCTTCAATAGCCTTTATATGGTCGTATACGGTATATCCTTCCGTTTCTCCGGGCTGGGTCATGACATTGCATACATATATCTTTACCGCCTTGGATTTCTTTATCACATCGCACACACCGTCAACCAACAGATTGGGTATAATGCTGGTATAAAGACTTCCCGGGCCAAGAATCACCAAATCGGCTTCCATTATGGCATCGAGGGCATCCTGCAGCGCCTTCGCATTCTCAGGCTCCAAATACACCCTTTTTATCCTTCCGGGATGGGTGGTATTGTGCTTGCCAATTTTAGACTCACCCCGGATTATATATCCATCTTCCAGTTCGGCACATAGATTTACGTCATCCAAGGTCACAGGGAGCACATTTCCTGTAACTGCAAGGACATCGCTCATTTTGCGCACAGCTTCTTCAAAACTGTCGGAAATGTTATTCATAGCTGCAAGAAAGAGATTGCCAAAGCTCTGGCCTTTTAGTATTCCATCTTCAAAGCGATACTGAAGCAGCTTTTCCATTATGGGCTCCGTATCCGCCAGGGCGAGCACGCAATTTCGTATATCCCCCGGGGGAAGCATTCCAAGATCCTGCCTTAAAATACCGGAGCCTCCGCCGTCATCTGCAACGGTAACAATTGCGGTTATATTGGAGCTGTATGCCTTAAGTCCCCTGAGCATGGTTGAAAGTCCGGTGCCGCCGCCGATGGCAACAATTTTAGGTCCCTTGATGAGTATCCGCTTCTCATACAAAAGGTCACTGAGCCGGTCGGCATCCAAAGATACCCTGAAACCACCGCCATAGGAAATTATTTTGATAAAAGCCTTTGTAGCATATTTGATGGAAAAGAATATATCAATACATCCGGATATTATAAGTATGACGGAAAGCACTATTTTCTCTGTACTGGGATATATCTCTGTTATCAGAAACGATAATCCGACGCTGATGCATGCAATACCTGCCACGCCCAGCGCAATCCATCTTTTCAGCTTTATACCCGGCCTGAACCACTCAATCAACCTCATTTAACAGCACCCCTGCCGTCCTTTTCAATATCTCTGTGGTCTATTACAACGCTGTGCTGTCTCTCCAACAGCATATTATAAACCTTGTCCCCGATGGCCACCGACCTGTGTCTTCCTCCGGTGCATCCAATGCCGATAACCAACTGGGATTTTCCTTCTTTGATATAATTTGGTATCAAGAATTCCAGCATATCTATCAACTTGGCCAAAAATGTTTCTGTTTCACTGCATTCCAATACGTAACGTTTTACGGCTTCATTTTTTCCTGTGAGCTTTTTCATGGATGGTATATAATATGGGTTGGGTATAAATCTGACATCAAATACGAGATCGCAGTCAATGGGTATTCCATATTTAAAACCAAAGGTTATAATGCTGATGATTATACCTTTAAAGCTCTTTCCCTGGGAAAAAATACTGAATATTTCGTCCTTCAGCTGCCTCGTAGTAAGATTGGAAGTATCTATTACATGGTCAGCCCTGTCTTTAATTTCCTGCAGTATTCTCCGCTCTTCTCTTATGCCTTTGATGACTCTGCCCTCAGGGGCAAGGGGGTGACTTCTTCTGGTCTCCTTGTACCGCTTTATCAACACTTCGTCCGAGGCTTCAAGGAACAGCAGCTCGTAGGCAAAACCCGCCTCATTCAACGCCTGAAGCCCAGGAAACAAGTCCTTTAAAAGTGCGCCACCCCGGACATCTATAACCAGGGCTACTTTGTCAATGCTCTCACTGCTTTTGCTGCATATTTCTGCAAATTTAGGGAGCAATGCCGGTGGCAGGTTGTCGACGCAAAAATATCCCAGATCCTCCAGATACTTTACCACCTGGCTTTTACCGGCTCCCGATACTCCAGATATTATTACAAATCTCATTTAAATCACTCTTCTCCAATTATTTTGACTTCTGTTTGCAGATCCACTCCAAACCTGTCTTTCACCGTGTATTGTATATGTTTTATGAGATTGATGATGTCCTCGGCTTTTGCATTATCTATATTTACAATAAATCCGCAGTGCTTTGTGGAAACCTCCGCTCCTCCGATTCTGTATCCCCTTAATCCGCAATCCTGTACTAGCTTTCCGGTGTAATAACCTTCCGGACGCTTAAAGACACTTCCTGCACTGGGCAATTCCAATGGCTGTGTTTCCTTGCGCCTTCTTTTAAATTCATCCATGAGAGCTTTTATCTCGTCGACAGAACCCTTTTTAAGCCTGAGCTCAGTCTTTAGAACTACTCCGCCTCTCGTCTGGATAAAGCTGGTCCTCTTGCCAAATTGATGCTCACTTCCGCACACCGTTCGGATGTCTCCGTTCATATCCATGTATTCTGTTCTTTCTGCCACATCTCTGATCTCACCGTTATACGCTCCCGCATTCATAGCTATTGCACCGCCCAGCGTGCCGGGTATTCCCTCGGCAAACTCAAGACCGGTCAGACCATGTTCCATTGCAATCCTGGAGAGCTTTGAGATCAATATTCCTGCTTCGGCTTCGATGACATCACCTTTGACCGTGTAGCGGCTAAAATTGTCCAGCAGTTTTATTACTACTCCTCTTATCCCTTTATCCCTAACTACAAGGTTCGTACCATTCCCCATTATGAAGAACGGAACCCCCTCGTTCTTCAGCAACTTGACTATTCGGCAAACATCTGCCGTATTCTTTGGGGTAACTAGTATATCCGCAGGCCCTCCTACCTTAAAGGAGGTATGATTTTTCATCGGTTCGTCAACAAATACATTTTCAGTTCCGGCAATTTCCCCCAATGCTCCAGCAATATAATTTTTGTCCAATATATCCAGCTCCCTCGGAAATAATCATTGATTAAGATTGTAATATCCGCAGCATGCAGATACTCTCACAAGCAAAATGCAAAATCTCCTGTTTTCATTATATTATATTATAAATTATAATAGGCATAGTAATAAAATAATAATCTGCATGATACCAGCAAAAGGAGTTTGAATAAAGCCCCCTTCATCAGGTCACTTGTGGCTGATATTGATCATCTAACACCGATGCCCAGCCTTTTCTTTCTCTCCATCAAAAACTCCTCCATCTTTTCGGTTGAGGTATTGAGGACAAGCTCTTCCGGCATATCGACATCCTCAAGAATCTTACAAACTTTTTCAAAGACTCCCACATCAAAGCTTATATGAGCATCGCTTCCGCAAACCACTCTCACACCATTTTCCTTGCACCGGTAGGCAAATTCTCTGCAGTTTTCCTCGCATCCCTTTCTCACTCTAAAGGAAGCATTGTTTATCTCTATTAATTTGCCGTTTTCCTTTGCAGCTTCAACCACCTTTTGAATATCAACCTGAAAAGCAGGGTTCCCAGGATGGGCTACCACATCGACATAGGGATTTTTCAGAGCATTTATCAGCGCATTGGTGTGCTGCTCAACCGTAGCGGGAGTTATGCAAACATCATGAAGGCTCGCTATGACAAATTCAAGCCTTGCCAGATATTCATCCGGCATATCCAGCTTCCCGGAATAATCAATTATGTTGGCTTCCACTCCTCTGATAATTCGAACTCCATATAATTCCTTGGGAATTACCTTGAGGTTTGCAAAATGATATAACTGCGGTGCTCCCAGCATCGCCGGTCCGTGATCGGTGACTGCAAACATCTTTATTCCGTTATTCGAAGCTTCCTTCGCCATTTCCTGCACTGTACTGTAAGCATGTCCGCTGGATATTGTATGCGTATGTGTATCAACAACTAATTTCACCGGCTGCAATCCTCCTATATAATGCAAAGTCATGTTCATGTTAACTACAGATTTTCAGATCCCTTGCTTATTTCCTTCATAAATCTTTCGTTAAGCACCTTTGCTGCATTGTAACCCATATTTTTCTGCCTGTTGTTCATGGCAGCCACTTCCATAATTATTGCCAGATTTCTTCCCGGTCTTACGGGAATAGTCAAAGAAGGCACCTTTATACCGAGTATGTCCGTATATTCATCCACCAAACCCAGCCTGTCATAGTTTTTATTAACATCCCACAGCTCCAGGTGAACTACAAGGTCGATGTTTTCTGTCATTTTTACGGACCCTACGCCGTATAGGTTCTTTACATCCAGTATGCCAATGCCCCTTATTTCTATAAAATGCCTGATTATATCCGGGGCTGTGCCAACCAATGTCTTGTCCGACACTCTTCTCACTTCCACCGCATCATCAGCTACAAGACGGTGGCCTCTTTTAACCAGTTCAAGAGCCGTTTCGCTCTTGCCGACTCCGCTTTCACCCAGCATCAAAATTCCTTCGCCGTAAACTTCCACCAGCACTCCATGCATCGTTGTCCTCGGGGCCAACTGCACATTCAGATACCTTATCAGCCCTGACAAAAATTTGGATGTCACATCATTGGATCTCAAAACCGGAATATCATAACGCTTTGATACTTCCAGCATCTCAGGAAAAATATCCAGCCCCCTGGCTACTACCATGCACGGAAAACCGCATTTGAAAAAATTATCGAGTCTGCTTAAGCGCTCTTCCGGCGTAAGACTTGCCAGATATTCCGTCTCACCCTTGCCAATAATCTGAATCCTGTCGTTT
>Ga0207747_1001783_pt1 | contig 13685 bp, 10 predicted proteins | sample HigsolmetaGSP11D_FD_184839 | JGI IMG/M metagenome (GOLD analysis project Ga0207747, IMG submission 184839) | High solid enriched microbial communities from the Joint BioEnergy Institute, USA - SP1-1-D (SPAdes) | ecosystem: Engineered > Bioreactor > SSF (Solid state fermentation) > Aerobic >...
TTTGATTTTTTGTTACAATTGCTTAGATAAGAACAATTTGTTGTGATTGATCTCAGCAAACCAGATAGATAAGCAGTAAACAAACGGGGTGAACGGATTTTATGAGTGGAGCCATCAGTCAGGAGAGCAACCGGCAAACCATCAACAATGCCTTGCGACGCGATGTCAGATTCCTGGGCAACATACTTGGAGAAGTGCTGGTGCATCAAGGCGGTACGGAATTATTGGATATTGTCGAACACATTCGTGAGATGAGCAAGAACTTGCGCGCAGATCCGAACAAGTCAAACGATGAGTTGAAGAAGACGATCCAGGAACTTAAACCGGAAGTCAGGCATCAGGTGATCCGCGCATTCTCGATATATTTCCATCTGGTGAACATCGCCGAACAGAACCATCGCATACGCCGCAAACGTGAATATGAACGCTCGGCTGGCGAGAAGATCCAACCCGGTTCGATCGAAGATGCGGTGATGAAGCTGAAGGAGAAGAATATCGCTGCGGATGAAGTACAGGAAATGATGCAGGGCATCTACCTGGAACTGATCATGACCGCCCATCCGACGGAAGCGATGCGCAGGGCAGTTCTGGAGATTCATAAGCGCATCGCCGACGATATGATGAAGCTGGACGATCCGACGCTTACGCATCGCGAGAGGGAATCGCTGCGCAACAAACTGCTCAATGAAGTGATCACGCTGTGGCAGACCGATGAACTGCGCGACCGCAAGCCGACGGTACTCGACGAGGTCCGCAACGGCCTCTATTATTTCGACGAGACATTGTTCGATGTTATCCCCGATGTGTATATCGAGCTTGAACGATGTCTCGACAAATATTATCCCGACAAGACCTGGCATGTGCCTCCATTCCTGCGCTTCGGGTCCTGGATCGGCGGGGACAGGGACGGCAATCCGTCCGTCAACCATGAAGTCACCTGGGAAACGCTCAAGATGCACAGGGAGCTGGCTCTGAGCAAGTACGAAGCAAGCCTGCTGAACCTCCTGAAGATGCTGAGCTTCAGCACCAACATCGTCAAGGTGACCGACGAGCTTCTGGCCTCCATCGAGAAGGACAAGGAGAAGATCGAACTCCGTCACGATTTCCTGTGGCGCAACAGCAAGGAGCCGTATCGGATCAAGCTGTGCTATATGATCAAGAAGATCCGCAACACCGGCAAGCCGGTGGAGGAAGGCGAAGATGAAGGCGCCAGATATCGCAATGTGCAGGAATTTATCGAAGATCTGAGGATCCTCGATCGCAGCCTGCGCAGTCACTATGCCGACTATGTGGCGGATGAATATATCAAGAAGCTGATCCGGCAGGCCGAATTGTTCGGATTCCACGTGGCAACGCTGGATATTCGCCAACACAGCAAGGAACATGAGCTGGCGATGACTGAGATCCTGTCGAACATGGGCATCACGGACAACTACTCGGAGTTGCCGGAGGAGAGCAAGATCAAGCTGTTGCATGATCTGCTGCTCGATCCAAGACCGCTTACTTCCCCTTATCATCAATATTCGGATATGACGCGCGAAGTGCTGGATGTCTTCCGCATCGTCAGGAAAGCCCAACAGGAATTCGGAGCAAACTGCATCCGAAGCTATCTCATCAGCATGACCCAGGGCGCCAGTGACATGCTGGAGGTACTGCTGTTGGCCAAGGAGACGGGGCTGTACCAGCGTTACCCGAACGGCAAGGTCATCTGCACGCTGCAGCCGGTGCCTCTGTTCGAGACCATCGATGACCTCCATGCAGCGCCGAAGATCATGTCCACCCTGTATGAGCTGCCGGCATTCATGGACAGCGTGAAGGCGATGGACGGCGTGCAGGAGATTATGCTCGGCTACTCGGACAGCAACAAGGACGGAGGCGTCGTTCCGGCGAACTGGGAGCTGCGCGTGGCGCTCAAGACGTTGACGGATGTCTCCATGAAATACGACGTCAAGGTCAAGTTCTTCCATGGCCGTGGCGGTGCGCTCGGCAGAGGCGGCATGCCGCTGAACCGCAGCATTCTCGCACAGCCGCCGAGCACGCTGGGGGCAGGCATCAAGATCACGGAGCAAGGGGAAGTGCTGTCTTCCCGTTATTCGCTGCAAGGCATCGCCTATCGCAGTCTGGAGCAGGCGACCTCGGCTCTGCTCACCGCGCTGCTCATGCGCAAATATCCGGAAGTCAGGCATAAGGAAGAGCGCTGGGAGGAGATCGTCAAGGGCATCTCCGAGGTGGCGCTGGAGAAATATCAGGATCTGGTCTTCCGCGATCCGGACTTCTACACCTTCTTCAAGGAATCGACGCCGATGCCGGAGATTGGCGAGCTGAATATCGGCTCCCGTCCGGCCAAGCGGAAGAACAGCGACCGGTTCGAGGACCTGCGTGCGATTCCATGGGTATTCGGCTGGACGCAGAGCCGCTATCTGTTCCCGGCCTGGTACGCTGCCGGCACTGGCCTGAACAGCTACTATCAGGGCCAGGAAGAGAGATTGCAGGAGCTGCGCGAGATGTACAACCACTGGTCCTTCTTCCAGTCGCTCATCGATAACCTGCAGATGGCTCTGTCCAAGTCAGACCTCAAGATCGCGACAGAGTATGCGGGTCTCGTGAAGAATGAGGAAACGAAGAAACGAATTCTCGAGCAGATCGTAAATGAACATAGGCTGACCACCGACCTGATCCTGAAGATTACGGGACAGCAGGAGATTCTCGACAATGTTCCGGTCATCCAGGAATCGATCCGCTTGCGCAACCCATACGTCGACCCCCTGAGTTATCTGCAGGTGAAGCTGCTGCAAGAACTGCGCAAGCTTCGCGAGCAAGGACAGGACGATCCGGAGCTGTTGCGCGAGGTGCTGCTGACGATCAACGGCATCGCAGCAGGCATGCGTAATACCGGTTGATCGGGCGATACCAGATTGATCATAAGAGTCGGGCTCCGTCAGGGCCTGGCTCTTTCTTAACCTGGTTGCTCCAGGGGGGCGTTACATATCCTTGGTCCGGAGAGGACAAGCAGAGACAAGTCATTAGCGGATGGGGGGGTGGATGGATGGATCTGTACGAAGCAAGGCTTGCTCAACTGGCACGAAACGGTGATCGGATAGCATTTCGGCAGTTAGTTGATCATTATCAGAACAAGATATACCATCTCGCCTACCGTATGCTTGGCAACACCCATGAAGCCGAGGATGTCGTACAGGAGACCTTCCTGAGAGTATACAAGAACCTCGTGCGTTATGATCCGGCGCAAAAATTCTCAACCTGGATCTACCGCATCGGAACAAATCTGTGCATCGACATCCTGCGCAAACGCAAGCGAAAACGAAGCGTCTCATTGGATGCCAACCTGTTCGATTCGGACAGTTCGGACGGTTATGACTTCATGCCGATGGACGAAGCGGAACAGCCGGAGAATGTTCTGTTGCTGTCCGAGACGAAACGGCAGGTGCGCGAAGCGCTGGACATGATGCCGGAACAGTACAAATCGATCATGATCCTGCGTTATCTGCACGATCTGTCCTTGCAGGAGATCAGTGATGTGCTTGACCTGCCGGTAACGACGATCAAGACGAGGTTGCATCGGGGCAGAGAGTTTCTGCGCAGCAAGATCGAACATAGCCAGGAGTCGGGATAGCATGGCCAAGGCGTCCGATGTTGAAACATCATCCTCTCTGATTCGTATGATTAAGGTACAGGATCTTTAATGCGTAGGATGAAAGGGGAGGCTTAAGGTGGATTGCAAACAAGCCGTCTCTTGGATACATGAATATCTGGATGGACAATTGAATCCTTCCGACCAGGCCATTCTGGATCAACATCTGAGACAATGCGAGAGGTGCCGGGAGCATTTCAAGGAACTGGAGATTGTGGAGGAGCGCGTGCAGATGCTGCGAATGAAAGCGGCGCCGGATCTGTCCGACCGCATCATGGCCAGCTTGCCGGCGCAGCAGAAGAGCCGTACCGTGCTGAACTGGCTCAAGCGTCACCCAGCCCTGACGGCGGCGGCGATCTTCTTCATCGTCATGTTCAGCAGCTTCGCCACCATGTGGGATACCAATGAACAGCTGGTCATCAGCACCAGTGAGTTCGAGAAGATCAAGGTGGAAGGCAACCGCGTCATCGTGCCTGCAGGAGAGACGATTAACGGCGATCTGATCGTGGAGAACGGTGAGATCATCGTCGAAGGCCAGCTGAAGGGCAATCTTGTCGTCATCGACGGCAGCTATACGGCATCCAGCGCCAATATCGGAGGCCGCGTCACGATCATCAACCGCATGTTCGACTGGATATGGTATAAGATTGCAGGATGGTTTGGAACTGTATAGAATAGAATAAAGTTGCGAATTTGAAGGTTTGTGGCGTGTCCTGGTCATAGTGGAAGTAGCTCACTCAGGCGGTTGGAGGATTGACGATGGATTTTTTAGCCAATATTCGAATATGGGACATCATCGACATACTCATCGTCAGTTATGTCATCTACAAGCTGATCATGCTGGTACGCGGCACCCGAGCTGTTCAACTGCTGAAAGGGATCGTGGTACTGATCATCGCCTGGGGACTCAGCGTCGCATTTCAACTGCATACCTTGAACTGGATGATGAATCAGGCCTTCACCTTCGGGGTGCTGGCGGTGATCATCATCTTCCAGCCGGAGCTGCGTCGCGCGCTGGAGCAACTGGGGCGGGGCAGGCTGTTCTCCCGCACTTCCACCGCCGAGGAGACCGCGATTAACGAGACGATCAACGAGGTGTACAAGGCGATCTATCACCTGGCCAAGCGCAAGATCGGTGCGCTCATCGTGTTCGAACGTGAGACGGGGCTCATGGATTATATCGAATCGGGCATCAAGCTGAATGCGAGGATCACTTCCGAGCTCCTGATCCAGACCTTCATTCCCAATACCCCGTTGCATGACGGAGCGGTCATCATAAGTGGCAACCAGCTGATGGCAGCGGGTTGCTACTTGCCTTTGTCAGAGAACCCGTTCATCAGCAAGGAGCTGGGCACGAGACACCGCGCCGCGATCGGCTTGACGGAGGTATCCGATGCTGTCGTGGTGGTGGTCTCCGAGGAGACCGGACAAGTCTCCCTGTCGATCAACGGACAGGTGGTCCGCGACATCAAGGAGGAATCGCTGATCTCCAAGCTGCATGAGGAACTGAAGCCGAAGAAAGCGAACTCGAGGAAGCCTTTCTGGAGAAGGAGAGGGCGCCGTGGATAAATGGTTGAACAATGTGAACGTCGTTCGGGTCGCTGCCTTGCTCCTTGGCATACTCCTGTGGCTGGTCGTCAGGCTGAATTATGAACAGACGACGCCGATGAAGAACAATCCCGTATTTCAGACGGATACGATCGTCGATGCGCAGGTGACGGTCGCCGGGCTGGATACGGATCAATATCATCTGGCCTCCATCGAGCCTGAGGAGGTCGATATTATCGTCGAGGGCACCAGTTCCGCCCTGAATCGCATCCCGACCTCACAGTATGCGATCATCGCGGATGTGTCTGGACTTGCCGAAGGGACTCATCAGGTGCCGCTGATCGCCAGGAACTTCCCGTCTGGGGTGGATGTGACGCTGAACCCGGATACGGTGACGGTGAAGATCGAGCGGATGGATACGAAGCAGTTCGATGTCACCATCGAGCTGTCCGGGAAGCCGGTGGAAGGACTCAGGGCAGGCGTGCCCGTGGCCAATCCGGCCAGGGTGCATGTGACCGTGCCGTCCAGCCAGTTGGGTCAGGTGAGCAGCATTCGCGGCTATCTGGATATCGAGGGCGCGTCCGAGACGATCGTCCGCGAGGTGAAGCTGGAGGCGTACAACGCGTCCGGGCAGAAGCTCGAAGGAGTGACGATCAGCCCGTCGATCGTCAGCGTGGAGGTGCCGATCACGCCGCCGCTTCGTTCCGTGCCGCTGCAGGTCAGCTTCACCGGCAAACCGCCAGCAGGGCTGAGCGTCGCCAGCGTCAGCCAGAATGTGTCGTTCGTGACGATCTCAGGCCCGCAGGAGGTCATCGATGCGATCGAGTTCTACGACGGCGTGAGCGTGGACCTGTCCAGGCTCACGGGCGACTCCACGGTGACGGTGGAGCTGCCGCTCAAGCCGGGTGTCACGAATGTGGAGCCTGGCGAGGTGCAGGTGAGCATCGATCTGGAGCCGACGGTGCAGAGAACGTTCAACAGCGTGCCGATCCGCCTGTTCGGCCAGGATGATGCCTATGAGATCGAGCTGGTCGAGCCGGAGAGCGGAGTGGTCAGCCTGACCGTGCAGGGGGCCGCAGCCCTGGTGAATGCCTTGACTGCCGGGGATGTGCAGGTCATCCTGGATGTCAGCAACGTCGCCCCGGGCAGCTACGTCCTCCCGCTGCGCGTGAACCTGCCGAGGTTCGTGGAGCTGGCCACGGCAGACTTGCTGAGAGCGAGCGTGGTGGTCTCCGTGCCAGCGGATGAAACATCGGGCAGCGGAGGCAACGGAACCGGCGGAGACAGCGGCGGCGAGGCCGGGCCACCGGAAGGCGATGAGGCTGCTGACGAAGCGGGCGACGGCTTCGCCGAAACTGCGGAGGGCTCGTCCCAGGGCGATGTCGCGGAAGCGGCATACGGTCAGGGCCAGCATGCGATATACAGCGGCTGATGGCTGATCACCAGCATGGGCATCCGCGCATAATAGATAGTAGCAATGATGAAAGATCGAACAGCAGCAACTGATAACAAGTTCCAGAGGAGAGCGAATATGGGGAAATATTTTGGAACAGACGGCGTACGCGGGGTGGCGAACCAGCAGTTGACCGCAGAGCTGGCGTATCGCATCGGACGATGCGGAGGGTATGTGCTGACCAGACAGTCCGGGAAGGAGAAGCCCACGGTGTTGATCGGCATGGATACGCGCATCTCCGGGCCGATGCTGGAGGCCGCGCTGACGGCGGGACTGCTCTCGATCGGCGCCAACGTCGTGCGGCTGGGTGTCGTGACGACGCCGTGTGTGGCATATCTGACCAGAGTGATGAAGGCGGACGCAGGGGTGATGATCTCTGCGTCGCATAACCCGGTCGAGGATAACGGGATCAAGTTCTTCGGCAGCGACGGCTTCAAGCTGTCGGATGAGACGGAGCTGGAGATCGAGCGACTCATGGATGAGTCTGCGGATAAGCTGCCTCGTCCGATCGGAGCGGGCCTGGGTACGGTCACGAATCATGAGCATGCGAAGTTCCGCTACCTGGAGTATCTGAAGACGACGGTCAGACACAGCTTCACCGGCAAGAAGATAGTCATGGACTGCGCCAATGGCGCCGCCTACGAACTGGCGCCGCTCGTCTTCCGCGAGCTGGGCGCGGAGGTCATCACGATCCACCACGAGCCGAACGGTCTGAACATCAATCTGAACTGCGGAAGCACCCATCCCGCCAGCTTGAAAGAAGCCGTGCTGAAGCATCAGGCGGACTTCGGGCTGTCCTACGACGGCGATGCGGACCGGCTGATCGCCATCGACGACACCGGCGAAGAGGTGGATGGCGACTATATCCTGAGCATATGCGGACAGGCGATGGCGAAGGAAGGGCGGCTCAAGCACCGGACGATCGTCTCGACGGTGATGAGCAACATCGGCTTCTACAAGGCGGTCGAGAGCATGGGGCTCAGCACGGCCCAGACGGCGGTTGGCGACCGCTATGTGATGGAGGAGATGCGCAAGGGCGGTTACAACCTTGGAGGCGAACAATCCGGCCACGTCATCTTCCTCGACTACAGCACCACCGGTGACGGCATCCTCACCTCGCTGCAGCTGACGGACACGATCATCGCATCGGGTCAGAAGCTCAGCGAGCTGAAACAGGTGATGAAGAAGTATCCGCAGGTGCTCGTCAACGTGCGCGTAGCCGACAAGAGCAAGTACAAGGACAACGCGAGGATCTCGGCGGTGATCCGCGATGTGGAATCCAGGCTCGGTGACGACGGCAGGGTATTGGTGCGGCCATCGGGCACGGAATCGTTGATCCGCGTCATGGCGGAAGGACCGGACGGGGCATTGGTCGAGTCCTATGTGAACGAGATCGCGGAAGTGATCCGGGCTGAACTGCAATAACAGGAAGCCGCACGCTGGCAGCAGCGTGCGGTTTGACGTTTGATGGCATACAGCGGGCTGATTCGACAAGTGATAGAAAATAACAGTTGCGCTTTAGAAAGGCTTTGTATAAAATAGGAATAACTCGTGATGGGAAAGGAGGATAGCGGAAGGATTATCTTAAGCGCCAGAACTTATGGGTTCGCTGCACGGGAAGCGTCAGGCGGCGGACGGATGCGCGGATGAACGGGACAGATGCCGCGCTTGCATAAGTTGACGAGGTGAAGGTGTTCGGAGTTTTCGGCGGGGACCTTCCAGTCCGGGCATCGGGCTGAGAGTCAGAGAGGAAAACGGCGGGGTGACTTGCCGGACAAAGCTCTGACAGATGCGTAACAGGTAAGATTCGCTTAACGGATGCGCCTCATAGGGTCGGTGCGTCGGTGCGAACCTGAACGGAAATCAGCGTCAGCTTCGCAGCATGAAGGATGAGATGTCGAACGGAGTCATGCTGCCGGCTGGTTGGGTGCTGATGGACAGAGATAACGGGGGAACATAAGAACGGGTACGCAGGTTTAGATGCGGCATGGCGGCTTCCATTCCTGGCCTTGTGACGGCGGAACGGGGGTTCAGTTTCATATTGTCTTCATCGGCGATTGCGCGTGAAGGCAGGTTCTCAAGGCTTCCGTGCAGGAGGTCTGGTTTCGCATTGCTATTTGAACGTGTGGTTGGATGAGGTGTGGTACATGGGTACTGCACGAGGTTGATCATTGACAAGGTGAATCATTGGCACGACGAACTGAATGGATAGGACTCAGGAGGGACTTGAATCAATGTGCGGTATTGTTGGATATATAGGGAACAGGGATTCCCAGGAAATCCTGCTTCATGGCTTGAAGAAGCTGGAGTATCGGGGGTATGATTCGGCCGGCATCGCCGTCTATACGAACGAGGGGCTCAAGATCAGCAAGTCGCAGGGCAGGATCGCGATACTGGAAGAAAAGCTGCAGGAGGAACCGCTGAACGGTTCGATCGGCATCGGACATACGCGTTGGGCGACGCACGGCAAGCCATCGGATGAGAATGCCCATCCGCATACGCATCAGGATGCCAGGGTGAACATCTCGGTCGTGCATAATGGCATCATCGAGAACTTCATGGTGATCAAGGAGCGCCTGCTGGCAAAAGGGTACACCTTCACCTCGGAAACCGACACGGAAGTGATCGCCCATCTGCTGGCGGATCTGTATGACGGCGATATCGTCTCCACGGTGCGCCGCGCGGTGAAGGAGATGCGGGGCGCCTATGCGCTGGCTGTCCTGTGCGGCAATGAGCCGGATAAGCTGGTGGCGGTTCGCCTGGCGAGCCCGCTGATCATCGGCGTGGGCGAAGGTGAGAACTTCATCGGCTCCGACATCCCGGCGATTCTCGATTATACGCGCAATGTGTATATTCTGAACGACGGCGAGATGGCGGTTCTGACGAAAGACAGTGTCGAATTGATGACGATCGAGGGGAATTTCATTGCCCGGGAAATGTTCCGTGTCGATTGGGATATCGAAACGGCGGAAAAAGCTGGATTTGATCACTTTATGTTGAAGGAGATCCATGAGCAGCCGAAGGCGTACCGCGATACGATGGGGGCGCGCATCGACGAGTCCGGCAAGCGGGTGATCCTGAACGAGGTGAATCTGACGGCGGATGAACTGCGGAATATTCGCCACATTCATATCGTCGCCTGTGGCACGGCCCATCATGCCGGTCTGATCGGCAAGCATGTGATCGAGCAGCTGACGCGCATCCCGGTGGAAACGGATGTGGCATCGGAATACCGCTACCGCAATCCGATCATCGATCAGCATACGCTGGTCATCGTCGTCAGCCAGTCGGGCGAGACGGCGGATACGCTGGCGGCGCTGCGTGAGGCGAAGCGGCAGGGAGCGCGCGTCATCGCGATCACCAACGTTGTGGGCAGCTCGGTCGCTCGTGAGGCGGATGACACGATCATCACCTGGGCGGGGCCGGAGATCGCGGTCGCTTCGACGAAGGCCTATACGTCGCAGCTGATCGTGTTCTATCTGCTGGGGATGCATTTCGCGCAGCTTCTGGGCACTGCTGATGAGGCGCGGATCGCGAACATCTTGGCTCACCTGCAGCAATTGCCTGCGCAGGTGCAGACGATCCTGCATCAGGCGGAGAGCATCAAGGCGATCGCAGACAGGATCGCCGGGCATGACCATCTGTTCTTCATCGGCCGAGGTCTCGACTATGCGGTGGCGCAGGAAGGCTCACTGAAGCTGAAGGAGATCTCCTATATTCACTCCGAGGCGTACGCGGCGGGCGAGCTGAAGCATGGTACGCTGGCGCTCATCGAGCAGGGAACGCCGGTGATCGCCCTGGCGACGCAGACCGATGTGATGGAGAAGACGGTCAGCAACATCATTGAGGTGCGTGCACGTGGCGCCTATGTGCTCGGCATCGCCTATGAAGGCGACGAGATCCTGCAGAAGTCGGTCGATGAGGTGTTCTACATCCCGAAGACGCTGGACCTCCTGTCGCCGACCCTGTCTGTCATCCCGCTGCAGCTGCTCGCCTACTACGCTTCCCTGGCGCGCGGCAACGACGTCGACAAGCCGCGCAACCTGGCGAAGAGCGTGACGGTGGAGTGACAGAAAGAGCTATTTGATGCTGGTATTACCGTCAAATAAATCCCGTCCTGGGGTAATAAAATCTGTCCAAGGACAATAAATAATGTCCAAGAAGCCGAGCGTGGCAGGGGGTTGCCCTGATTCATGCTTGGCTTCTTCTTTTGTTGAAAGTGGTACAGGGGAAAGGGGAAAGGAAAGAACATTGGTATATCAAGCAGTCTCCCAATATACCCCCTCCCGCTATGTTCCGATTGAGCTTCTCCATTTGTTCACTCAAATGATTTCCCTGGACATTTCCCAACGTTCCATTTCCCTCATCCCTTCCCTCTAACCACCTAATTTCTTCCAATTTCGCGGACACTTTTTATTTTCCTCCCATTTTGTACCAACTGGTTCCTCAAATCCCGAAAACCCTTGTGCGGCAAGGGATTGGAGGCTTTGGTGGGGCTTGAGTGGGATGGACATGAATTATTGTCTCTTGACATAGTAGGGAATTCAAAATGGGTTGATCGGTATCCTGGTAAGCGTCAAATAGCCCCCACCTGTCAATCAGATGAGGGCTATGATACATTGGTTTATGATTGAGGCGCTCGGCAAGTCAGCGGCAACGATGACGACCAGGGCAAGAGCCGGTCCAGTGCCTCCGGATCTTTCGGATCCTCAAGCTGCGGTAGTTGCTCAAACAGAACCTTCAGGTATTGGAACGGGTTCAGCCCGTTCTCTTTCGCCGTTTCAATCACGCTGTAGATCGTCGCGCTGGCCTTTGCGCCGCGAGGCGTATTGGCGAACAGCCAGTTCTTACGTCCAATCACGAACGGCTTGATCGACCGCTCGCTGCGGTTGTTGTCAAGCTCCAGACGTCCGTCTTTCAGGAAGGCCGTCAGCTTGTCCCACTGGTTCAGGCTATATGCAATCGCCTGTCCCAGCAGACTTTTCGGCAGCGTACGGGACCGCTGCTTTTGAAGCCATGCCAAATAAGCCTCCAGAATGGGCTTGCTTCGCTCCATTCGGACGGCATGGCGTTCTTCCGGCGACGCGTCCTTCAGCTCCCGCTCAATTGCAAAGAGCTCATTGCAGAACGCAAGTCCCTGATGGGCCGCCGTTTCGGTTTTCGATTGTCCGGCGGGCAATGCCTTCAGCGCCTCGTCGAACTTGCGGCGCGCATGGGCCCAACATCCGACGAGCGTGACGCCTTGCACCTTGTGATAGCCGGAATACCCGTCGACGTGCAGGTAGCCCTTGAATCCCGAAAGAAACTCTCGCGGATGCGCCCCGTTTCGCGTCGGCTTGTAGTCGTACAGGACGATCGGCGGGCCCGTTCGCCCGGTCCGATACAGCCACAGATACGACTGCGTCTCGGCCGGTTTGCCGGGCTCGCGCAACACCTGCAGCGTCGTCTCGTCCGCATGCAGAATGTCCTGCTTCAGCAAATGCTCGCGCATGCGGTCCACAAGCGGCGACAGCCACTTGGCGCCGTACATCATCCAGTTCGCCAGCGTCTGCCGCGAGATCGAAAGCCCCAGACGGGCAAACTGCTGCTCCTGCCGGTACAGCGGCTGGCTATCCACGTACTTCTGCGTCATTACATATGCCATACTCGAAGGAGAAGCGAGGCTGCCCGGATAGACGGGTTTCGGCATCGGAGCGGTCACGATCGGCGTGCGGATCTCCTCGCGCTCGCAGCGACGGCAGGCATACACCTTGCGCACATGCCGCACCACTTTTGCCTGTGCCGGGATGATCTCGATTTCGTTGCGCGTTTCGGTGCTCATCTCATGAAGCGTACCGCCGCAGCACGAGCAGACCCGCTCGTCCTCGCCAAGCTCATACGTTACCGTCTCGATTGGCAGTTGATCCAGCTTGGTTTCGCGCTTGCCGCCCGGTTTGCGGCGCTCGTACGTGATCTTCTCCGTCGGCGGCTCCTCGCTTTCGGGCGTGGCGAGCACTTCCGCTTCGTTGAACAGATCGAACTCCAACTGGTCCGGATGCGTCTTCTCGCTTAAGGCGCCAAAGCGCTTCTTCTGCGCCAACCGGAACTGTTCTTCGTACCATCTAAGCTTGGCCGTAAGTTCAGCGATTTGCTGCTCTAGTTTTTCAATTTTTGCCGCATAATTTTCGATGGTCAATATTTCCGCTCGATTTTCCATGCGTTAGCATTTCGACGAGCCGGCCTCCATGCCTGCCGCAACATGTGGCGAAACGGTGAACGTTTGCATTAAATGACGGTTTCGGCCATCACTTTCGGATGTGCCTGCCGCTGACTCAGCTCCAGTCCGTCGAGCAACCAGCGAAGTTCGCGGCTGGAAACGGTGACCGTTCCTTCATGGCCGCTTGGCCACTGAAACGTCCCGCGTTCGAGACGGCGGTAGAACAGCCAGAATCCGTTGTGTTCCCAGTACAAGATCTTGAGCTTGTTGCGCTCGCGGTTGCAAAACACGAACAGGCATGGCGAGAACGGGTCAAGGCCGAAGCTTTCCTGAACGAGCGCGGCCAAAGAGTCGATGGACTTGCGCAGGTCGGTTGGTCCAAGGGCCAGGTAAACGCGCTGGACTCCGGCTATCGTCAGCATGATGCTTCACCCAACGCACGAACGACTTCGCGGAGCAGCCCGGGGTCGAAGCCGGCCTGAAGTTCGATCCGGGCTTTGCCAATGTAAATGACCAGAGAGGACGAGACGTCAGATTTCGGATGGTCGTCGGCAACTGTAAGCGGCACCCAGCGGGTGGGGGATGGCGAAGAAGGAGAAGACGGCAAGTTTTTCGCCTTGTAGAGCCAGTACTTCAGCTGATCGATGGTGCAATGGTTGGCGGCGCACCAGGCGGACATGGTCATGCCGCTGGCGCGATAGTCGGCAATGCGCGCGGCCCAGAATTGACGGCGTTGTTCTCGGGAAGTCATGGCTAGGCAACCTCCTGTTCAGTGGATTGCCTTCATTTTCGCATGGATGTTGCGGGGTGTTGAAGGTGGGGAAGGTTTGACGCTTACG
>Ga0207747_1001784_pt1 | contig 13678 bp, 13 predicted proteins | sample HigsolmetaGSP11D_FD_184839 | JGI IMG/M metagenome (GOLD analysis project Ga0207747, IMG submission 184839) | High solid enriched microbial communities from the Joint BioEnergy Institute, USA - SP1-1-D (SPAdes) | ecosystem: Engineered > Bioreactor > SSF (Solid state fermentation) > Aerobic >...
CTGCTCGAGCCGATCGGGAACATCCCGCCCGCCGAAGCCGAGGCAAACTTCTACGCGGCTCTGGAAACTGAAGCCATGGCCGCGTAACTAAACCAAATCAGCCTCCGGCAAACCCGGCGCGGTTCAGGATCTGTCGATGGCGAAGGCAAAAGGGATATCGATCACGCTGTTCTATGATGATTGGGGAGAGATTGCAGGAGCGTTGGGGGAATACGCGACGCAGGAGAGGCGGGTGCGTCTCCTGATGCTTGCCGCCTTTATCGAGAGGTCCATCGGCAACTCGGCCACGGCGATGTGTGTGGAAGCCGCGGCCGAGGAGATGAAAGCGGAACGGTAACGATAATCAGGAGTCGGGCGGAGTCTGATCTCCCGACTCGTTCGTTCCGGCGGAGGTGCCTACGTATTCCAGTCCGGGAGCCGAATGGCAAAAGGCCTTCAAATTACGACCTGCCTTGTCTCGTCGATTGGGCGATCAGGAGGTCGAGTGTCTCTCCCGATACAATGCCCTCTCCCACGATCATGTCGGAAAATCTCTTGCCTTCCCGGATTGACTTGCGAACTAGCCCCGCGGTCTTTTCATAACCCAATTTCGGCACGATCGCTGTGGCAATGGCGCTGGAATCCTTCAGATTGTTCCTGCAGCGGTTTTCGTCTGCCGTGATGCCGTCGACGCACTTCCTGCTGAACAACCTGATTTCTTCCGTCAGGAGGCGCAGCGATGAAAACAGGCAATGAGCGATTACAGGCTCGAAATGGTTGACTTCCAGCTGTCCTTGTTGCGCGGCCATAGCCACCGAAACATCGTATCCGGCGATCAGCATGCTGGCCTGGCACAAGGCCATCGGCTGCACCGGGTTGACCTTTCCGGGCATTATGGAGGAGCCGGCCTGCAAAGGTGGCAGCCGAAGCTCTCCGATTCCTCCTGCAGGACCTGAGGAAAGAATGATGAGGTCCGAACCGATTTTGGCCAATGACACGGCTGTCGTTTTCAGCTCCCCGCTCAAACGCGCAAAGGCATCCATGTTCTGCATGGCATCGAAGGCGTCAGCCGGCTCACGCCATTCCGTTCCGGTTATTTTTGAAAGTTGGTGCAGTACGCTTTGCCTGTAGCCCTCGGGCGAGCCCAGGCCTGTCCCGATCGCGGTTCCTCCCAACGGCAGATCCTGAAGCTCGTCGAGATACTGCGCCAGTTTTGCATGTAGTCTTCCGACAAGGGAGGCATACCCCCCGAATGCCTGCCCGAGCGTCATGGGTTGGGCGTCCTGCAGGCATGTTCTCCCAAGCCTGAGGACGTTTCCGAATTCTTCTTGCTTCTCCCTGAGGGATTTCTCCAGTCCCCGCATTGCCTCAAGCAGGTCTCTCAGCAATTCGCGGCAGGCAAGCTTTATTGCCGACGGGACAACATCGTTGGTGGATTGGGAAAGGTTCACATGATCGTTGGGATGGACCCTCAGGTAATTTCCTGGGGTGTCGCCGAGAAGCACGAGGGTACGGTTCGCAAGTACCTCGTTGACGTTCATGTTGTATGAGGTGCCTCCGGACCCTTCGAGCAGATCAACGATAAAGTGCTCGTGGTGTTTGCCCTCGACAACTTCCCTGCAGGCTGCCGTGAGAGCCGAAAAAATGTCTTCCGGCAGCAGACCGAACTCATGGTTGGCGGCCGCTGCCGCCATCTTTATTAACGCAAACGCCCTGGGAAGTGCGGGTTCGTCGCCCATCCTCTTCCCTGACGAGGCAAAATTCTCGACCGCACGTGCCGCATTGACGCCGTAAAGCGCACCCGCTGGTATTTTGATTTCGCCAAGGAAATCGCTTTCAATTCTGCAGTTGTCACTTGGGATCATGATAATTCCGTTGGTTGTTCACCGCATCGGACGGTTGGCTGGCCCGCCGTTATCTCTCAATGCTTCAATATCTGGTCCAGAAACGCTTTCGCCCTATCGCTCTTGGGCGACGTGAAGAACTTTTGCGGTTCGGCTTCCTCCACAACCTTGCCATGGTCCATGAACACGACACGGTCCGCGACTTCTTTCGCGAAGCCCATCTCATGGGTCACGCAGATCATGGTCATGCCGGTCTCTGCCAGTTCCACCATGGTGTTCAGAACTTCCTTCACCATCTCGGGATCGAGAGCGGAGGTGGGTTCGTCAAAGAGCATCACGTTTGGCTGCATGCAGAGTGCCCTCGCGATGGCGACGCGTTGCTGCTGCCCTCCCGACAACTGTGAGGGGTACTTTGATGCCTGATCCTGGATGCGGACCTGCTTGAGATATCTGTGGGCCAGCTCTTCCGCCTCACGTCTGGATTTCTTTTGTATCCAGACAGGTCCGACCGTGAGGTTCTGGAGTACGGTCATATGGGGGAACAGGTTGAAGTGCTGGAACACCATGCCGACCTGCTTGCGGACGGCGTTAAGCGAACGCGCATCACCGGACAGGTTGATGCCGTTGACCAGGATCTGTCCGAACTGGTGTTTCTCAAGCCCGTTTATGCACCGAATGAGCGTCGACTTGCCCGATCCGCTTGGGCCGCAAATGACGAGCCGTTCTCCTCGTTTGACGCTCAAGGAAATCTGGTTGAGCACATTGAAAGAGCCGAACCATTTGCTGACCTCCCGCAAGAGCACGATCGGCTCTGGGACTGGGGCGATCTGAACCACGGACTGCATCTCGAACTACTCCTCAAAAAATCATGTCCAGGAAGTCCCTGGTTCTGGTTTCAGTCGGAGCGGCGAACAGCTTCTCCGGCGGGCCGCTCTCCACGATGCGTCCGCGATCCATGAAGATGACCCTGTCGGCAACTTCTTTGGCAAACCCCATCTCGTGGGTGACCACGACCATGGTCATGCCGTCGCTGGCCAGTTCTCTCATGACGGCAAGAACTTCGCCTATCGTTTCGGGATCAAGAGCCGAGGTCGGTTCGTCGAACAAGATTGCCTCAGGTTTCATGGCGAGTGCCCTGACGATCGCGACGCGCTGCTGTTGCCCTCCGGAAAGTTCCACAGGATAGGCGTCGGCTTTATGCGCGAGTCCCACCCTGTCGAGCATGCGACGGGCATGGGATTCGGCTTCATCCCGGGAGGAAATTCCGGCCCTGACAGGCGCGAGACAGATGTTGCGCAGCACAGTCATGTGCGGAAACAGCGAATAATCCTGGAACACCATCCCTATTCGCCGCCGCATCAATTGCCATTCTTTGCGCGTCCTGACTTCTCGTTCATGGATGCGGACAACTCCCTGGTCGACGAGTTCGAGACCGTTCAGGCAGCGAATGAAGGTGCTTTTGCCGGAACCGCTGGGGCCGATGACGACAAGGACCTCTCCCGGCAAAACATCCGCGTCCACGTTGTCGAGGGCGCGCATGCCTTTATAGGACTTGACGAGACCCCTTGCCGAAATGACGGGCCGAACTCCGGTCGGATTATGCATCTTCCCTCCGCAACAGTTCGAGGAACTCTGCCCCGAGCTTTCTTTGGGCTTCCTCCACCTGATTTTTCCTGGTCCCGAAAGCGACGGTATCGTCCTCCAGTCTTTGCTCGAGCTTTTCGGCCATCCGCGAAATGTCTTCGCGTGCAGGACTTCCGGTTCCTGCCCGTTGCTCTATCGTTTTTGCCGGGTCGAGGGCCGCATCCAGCACGTCCTGAGGCAATCTGATTTCTCGGCCGAGGGTATCCAAGGCTGCCTGTGCCAGCATGTCCGATGTTATTTCGTCAGCTTTGCGGTCCTGGGCCATGGCGAACCTGACCACCCTTCCGACAACGTGGTGCGCATCCCGGAAAGAGAGGTCCGTTTCCCGAACGAGCATATCGGCCAGATCCGTTACGGTAGAGAAATTGGCCCTCACCAGCTCGAGCATGCGTTCTTGCTCAGGTTCGGCCTTCGAGACGACCAAAGTCGCCACCGGGACCATCGCGGCCAATTCCTCGAAGGCATCCCAGATCCATCGCATGCTGTCCATGTTTCCGTCTTGGGCATGGCCGTAAGGAACGCCCTTGTAGCCGGTCAACGCGGTCACAAGAGCGCCCGTCATAATCGCGATCCTGCCCTTGAGGTTTTCGAGCGCGGCCATGTTCTTCTTTTGGGGCATTATGCTCGAGGTGATCGCCACGCTGTCAGGCAACCGGAGCGTTTTGAACTCGTAGGTTGTCATGAGATAAAAATCTTGCGCCATCCTTCCGATCGTCCCGGAAAGCAGGGTGAATGCGGACAGCAACTCGATCAGGGTGTCCCTTGTCGCAGTGGCGTCTTGCGCATGGAAGTCTACGCCGTCGAAACCGAGAGCGGCTGCCGTCATGTTCCGATCGATGCGGAAGGACGTTCCTGCCATGGCGGCCGAACCCAAAGGAGATCGGTTCAACCGGACATAGCAGTCGGAAATCCGTTGGTAATCCCGCTCGATCCCGCTAGCCACTCCCAGCAAATAATACCCGAATGTGATCGGCTGCGCCGGTTGCATATGGGTATATCCCGGGGCGATTACCTCGGCGAACCGCAATCCCTGCCTGATAAGTTCTTTCCTGAAAAGCAGAAGGTCGCCCATCACGTTGAGGGCTACCGTGCGTGCTCTCAAACGATCGATGGTAGATTTGAGATCGTTCCGGCTGCGCCCGATGTGGACCCGGCCACCGACGTCCGATCCCAGCACCTCGATCAGCTTGGCCTCGTAGTTGAAATAGGAGTCTTCCAATGCCGGATTGAGGTCGAATCCTTCGGGTCCCATTTCCTGAAGATCGACCACAGCCTTTGCGAGCTGCCTAGCGACGGAGACGTCAATGATCCCGCAACGCAGAAGCATGAGGACATGCGCCTTGTTGATCTCGGTGATCAAAGGGAGGTGCGCCGCAAACGACCGCTTCAAAGCGGGTGCCATGAAACTGTTCTGGATTTCGGGAGCCATAGCTTCCTTCAGGAAACCGCTTACCTTGGACTCCATGTCGGGCCTCATTCTTGTTCAGATGCTTTCTTGAGCGGGTTGGGGAATCGGAGCGGCGGTACCCCTCCGGCGTGTTTGTCGTTCGCTGAGGCGCTTCTCCAGCAACTTGGTCAGTGCGCTGAGCGAGGCGCAGATGACGAAGTAAACGAGGAGCACAAAGCCATAGACCATGAAGGCCGGGCTGAACCCCGTCATCATCGTCGTCCGTTCGACGATGATCTGGGCAGACCGGAAGAACTCCATGGCTCCGACCATGGATGCAAGGGAGGTTGCCTGGATGAGCAGGCTGAACAATCCGGTGAAGGGCGGAATGATCGGCAGAAGAGCCTGCGGTGCCAAGACATACCACATGATTTCCCAAGGCTTCAGGCCGAGGGCCATCGCGCTTTGCTCCTGGTGACGCGGCACTGCATTGAAACCGCTGCGGACGATTTCAGCGCCGTTTGCGCCACCCCAAAGCGAGAAACTGATCGTCGCCGCCCCAAATGGATCCAGCGACACTCCGATGAGAGGTGCTCCGAAATAAACGAAGAGCACGTTCACGATCAGCGGAATGTCCCGGAAAAACTCCACGTAAGCCATGCTTACGAGGCGAAGGATTCTCGATCGGGCAACGCCGGCAAGACCGAAGATCACGGAGATGACTGTCGATCCTACCAGTGTGACGACGGCAAGCTCCAGCGTGCGCAGCAATCCGGTCCACAAGAGAGGCAGGTTGTTCAGGATGATGTCCATTGCTTTGCCCCCTTCATGGCCTGAACGGACGCTGGAGCACTTTTTCGAGCTCGCGCACCAGAATGGATAACGTCAGCACGAGGCCCAGGTAGAGCACGCCGATGGCAGCGAACATTTCCAGGGTGCGGAATTCGAGAGACACCTTGTCCATGGCAACGAACGTCAACTCGGCAAGGCCGATCGCCTGCAGATAGGCCGAGTTCTTCAGGACCGAGACTGCCGTGTTGAGCATTGACGGCAGACTGACCCGAACACCAAGCGGAACCGCGACCAGCCACAGATAATGAAACGGGCTGAAGGCCAAAGATTCGGCGGCTTCATGCAGGCCTTTCGAAATGGCCAGAAAGCCGCCGCGGACATTCTCGACGTTGTAGGCCCCTCCCCAGATCGAGAGCGCCAGCACTCCGGCCCAGAACGAAGACAAGGGAATGCCGATCGATGCCAGTCCGTAGAAGATGAAGAATATCTGCGGCAACAACGGCGTCGACCGTATGAAATGGACATAGGCCGCGACCAGTTGCGAGAGAACCGGGATACGAAGGAGCCGTATGGCGGCCCCGCACACGCCGATCACAACCGAGATGGCGATGCTGATGACGCTCACCCAGATCGTCATCAGGAAGCCGTCAAGCAACAAGGGGGCGTTCTCGAAGATGTATTCGAGGCTGAAGTCGTAGCTCATCTTGAATTCCAGACTGGAGAGGACGGCCACGCTTTGCAGGCCGTCCTCCTTCCATTGGCTTACTTTTCCTCGGGTGCCCTGGAGGGATCCCACATCTCGATGCGTGCCTCCACCAGATCAGGTTCTTCGTACTGGCGTACCCAATCAGGAATTTTCTTTTCCTCCAGGATGCGCTTGAGCGCGGCGTTCACGTAGTTGCGCCACTCTTCCTCGTTTTTGCGAAGCCCAATTCCGCGGTATCCGATCATGTAACGATCGTCGAGCAAGCGGACCGACTTGTTGTTTTGCGCGATACCGATCTGTACGGCGAGGTCGTGCGCATATGCCTGCGCCCTGCCTTGTGCGAGCGCCTGCAGTGCGTCGGACACGGTATCGAGCTTCATCAGGGTGATTTCGGGGTGCGTCTCTTCAAACCACGGAATCTGCCAGGCTCCCTTGAGGACGACCACGGTCTTCCCTTTCAGGTCGGCTATTGACTGGACGTTGCTGTCCTTCGCCACCAGAAGGGAACTGGCGCTCCAGGTGTAAGGATCGCTGAAATCGATAACCTTCTTGCGGTCCTCGCTGATGCCGAGTGTCGCCACAAGCATGTCCACCTTGCCGCCGAGCAGGGCAGGAACCCTGTTGGCAGACGTCACGCACATGAGTTCGGAATTTTCGGCGTCGCCAAATGCATATTCGGCTATCTGCTTCGCCAATGAGACCTCGAGCCCGACGGGTTTTCCGGACTCGTCCAGAAATCCGTCCGGCGGATAATCGCACTTGATGCCGACGTGGAGTTTCCCTTTCTGTTTTATGGCGTCGGGAAGCGGCGGCATGTCAGCGGCCGCGGCTGTCCCGAGAAAGATGAATCCTGCGGCCAGGCCAGCAGCGGTCATGGCCACTGTTTTGGAAATAGTCATGAATCATCAGCCTCCCGATGTTGTCGGCCGCGCCGAGAAGGTTTCTGCGCCGCGACACCCATTGATGACCTGATCCCGGAGGGAAGTCGGTCATGCAGATGGCTCCTCATCCACCGAGCTTTGTCCTTGGATCAAGCTCGGCGTCAAAGAAAACGGACCGGAGACTGCAAGTCAAATTATTTTTAGTCCTTTCCAAATGACCAAACCTTATATATGATCTCTTGCATGCTCAGTTGGCGGCAAATCGAGGCATTCCGGGCTGTCATGCTTACGCGCAGCATGACGGGCGCTGCGGACATGCTTTCCATCACGCAACCCGCCGTAAGCCGCCTCATCCAGGAGTTCGAAACAGAAGTTGGCTTTTCCCTTTTCAGCCGAAGGAAAGGCGGCCTTATCCCGAACGGCGAGGCGGCCAGACTCTTCGAGGAGGTCCAACGGAGCTTCAGGGGCAGGGAGAACATAGAACGTGCGATTGCCAGAATCCGCAGCAGGCAGGAAGGTTTCTTGCGTGTCGCTGCGATGCCGGCCCTGACAGGGTGGTTCTTGCCTCTGATCGTCAAGGACCTGCTTGCGAAGCACGGCGGGATGTCCTTATCGCTCCAGACCCACAATTCTCCCACTGTGGCCGACATGGTCCGCGACCGACACTATGACGTAGGTTTTGCGATGACCCCGGTCGACACCACCGGGCTTGTGTTGGGCGAGGTGCGCACAGCCAGGTGCGTTTGCGTTCTTCCGCCCGGTCATCGTCTGGCCGCGCGGGACATCCTCCACCTCGGAGATTTCGAAGGGGAATCCTTCATTTCGCTGGCGGACGGCACAACAACACGCATGAAGATCGATGCGGCATTCAGGGCCGCAAACGTGTCGCGGATGCTGGCGTTGGAAACACGGACTTCAGCTACGATTTGCGCGCTCGTCCTGCACGGTGCAGGCGTAAGCATCATCGAGCCATTCAGTGCCTTGGGTTTCGCTGCTCTTGGCGGAGTCGTTCGGCCGCTCGCAGAGCAGATTGATTTCAGCTTTGTCCAGGTGATGCCGTCAGGAACAGAGAAACCGCCGATCATGATCGACTTCCTCGACCTGTTTGAACAACGTGTCGCCCCGCATCTCAGCGGTCCGAAAGAGTGACAATGATGCTGACGGCGGTCATTCGACATCGGGCCAATGAGCAGGATAGGGAGAGGCAGGTCCTCAGCGGGGGCTAAATCGGCCACCCCTCCCTTTCCCCCCGCCCCCATGGATTGCTGCTGAAAGTCCCCACAGCAAAACCAAGGATCGGTCCTGAAGCACACCACGATGGAGGCCAACCATAGCAATGCCCAGCGGAATGTCGCGTATCAAAACATCCGCTGGTTGCGGCGCATTGCGATATGTTTGGTGATCCTCTGACCTGTCCGGGAATTTCCTACCAGTAAGGACTAGAGATTCTGGCCTCGGATGTTAATTCGTTGGTCAGGTTTCCCACAAACTCGTGTGGGGTTTGGTAATTCAGGCTCGAATGCGGCCGGATCTCATTGTAGTGGCGACGCCAATCCTCAATGACTACCCGAGCTTCTAGTCGGTTGCGGAACCATTCCATCGACAGACATTCATCGCGGAACTTCCCGTTGAAACTTTCATTGGTACCGTTTTGCCATGGCTTGCCGGGTTCGATTAGGACCGTTTCCAGCTTTTCGTCGACTGCCCATTGCAGCAGCTGTGTACTAACGAACTCGGGGCCGTTATCACTTCGAAGGTATTTTGGTGCGCCACGCAGGCTGACCAAGCGGCTGAGCACCTCGATTACCCGCTGGGCACGGATGCTGCCGGCAACGTCAATCGCCAAGCATTCCCGCGTGTATTCGTCCACCACCGTCAAACATTTAAGTGTCTGACCGTTGGCGCAGGCGTCGTACACAAAGTCGTAGCTCCAGACGCTATTCCGGCCAGTCGGCAGGCATGGTCGAGGCAGCGAGCTCGCCACACGGCGCCGCTTACGTTTCGCAGGCACTTGGAGCCCTGCTTCCCGCCATAGACGTGAACAGCGCTCCTGGCCAACCTGAATGCCTTCGCGGCCCAGGAAGACACGGATACGACGAGAACCAAAGCGTGGGTACTGACCTGATAGGCGTTGCATAACCTCAATCACCGGGGCATCCTTCGTAGGCATCTTCAGCGTGTAATACAAACCGGAACGGGAAACATCCATCAGCGCACAGGCCCGACGCTGGGAGACGCCACGAGAGATGGCGTACCTCGCCTGCGCCAGACGAGCCTGTGCGCCTACCATTTTTTTGAGTTGATCTCCTTCATCACATCGATTTCCAGCTCCCGGTCGACCAGCAACTTACGCAGCCTGGCGTTTTCGGCCTCCAGCGCCTTCAGGCGTTTGACCTCGTCCGTTTCCATGCTGCCGAACTTCTTACGCCACACGTAGATCGTGGCTTCACTCACGCCGTGGCGCTTGGCCACCTCAGCCACGCTGTCCCTATCGGCTTCGCGCAGGATCTGGACTATCTGCTCGTCGCTGTATCGCGTCTTCTTCATATGCCTCTCACTCTCTGAGAGGCCATTGTCTCAAGTTACCTTGGATCGAAAAAGCCGGGACAGGTCAGCGAGCCGCAGCCGGAGTTAAGATAGGCTGATATGAAGATGCTTTTAACCTTTGCGTCAGCGAGCCGACCGGCCCAGATTTCGATCGGAATTCGTTCGGCAATGGGGCAATTCTGCGCTTGCAGCGATATGACTTGACGGTGCCTGGATTTTACTTGTGCGCACGTTGTTCTGATTTTCTGGTAATCGATCTTAATTTGATTCAATTTGCGGTCATTCGATTCAGAAGCAAATATTTTCGATTCTGATGTCTGGATAAGCACTTTAGACTTCGAGAAAACGATTCACAAGGAAACGGCGTTTACAGGACGGGCCAGGGATTGGGGAAGGTGGTCTGTGGGGGCAGCCCTTGACCGAAGGCCGGTGCCAGTGTGGGCCGTTATCCATGTAGGCTTCCGTCGTTCTGTTCTGACTGGGTGTGCAGCTCTCTGCCGGTATTGAGGTCCTGAATGGCCACTTGTGTTGCCAATAGAAAAGAATAGCTGCGAGAAACCTGCGCCTGTGCAAACAGCATACGCCTTTGCGCGGCTATTCTCTCGTTACTTCCTCGAACGGCGTTTGCTTTTGGATCGGAAATTTCGAAGGCCACCAACACCGTTGATTGGTTCGTTGTTTCTCCCAGGAGGCCATAAGTTGCAACTTGTGCAACAGCTAGGTTGGCTACCTGCAGAGACGAGGGTGTTGACACTTCCCACCCAGTGGATTGGAGTGGCAAAGCGAGAGTCGGAGTACAGGATGTTCAGTCCTAGAAACCAGCGCCGTCATTTCCAGTAGCAGTACAACTTGCAACTTTCAGACTTTCTCTTGTTGTGCAGGGGCTTGGGGATGGTTTACTATGCTCACAGCGGCAGTTTGGACGACAGGAGCGACTGGGAGCCGCTGGCCGAACATCTCCGGCGGACGGCTGAACGCGCCGCACAGTTTGCGGCGGGCTCGGGCCTGGAGAAGCTCGCCTATCTGGCGGGCCTGTTCCACGACCTCGGCAAGTACAATCCCGACTTTCAAAGAAGGTTGGAGGGAGCAAAGATCCAGGTGGACCACTCCACCGCCGGGGCGCGCCTGCTGCTGGATCTGACGAAAGGTGTCGACCGCGTCATGGCTGAGCTCGTGGCCTATGCCATCCTCGGCCATCATGCGGGCCTGCCGGACCGGAAAACGTCGGATCATTCCTGCTTCGCCGAACGCATCAGACGCTTTCAGAACCGGCTCGATCCCTGCTGGCAGGAGGAACTCGCGGGCTGCGAGCTCGAGAACCTCATGCCCGACTGGTTCGGCCGGGTTCTGACGAGGGACAATCCCCACCATGCCTTCGATCTCTCCGTCATTGTCCGCATGCTGTTTTCCTGTCTGGTCGACGCCGATTACAAGGAAACCGAACGCTACTACGCGGCAATCGAGGGACGGGAGGTCGACCGGAACTGGCCGCTTCTGCAGGATGTCCTTCCTGATCTGCGGGCGCGTTTCGATGCCCATATGGCGCGATTGAATGCCGGTGCTGCTGGTGGGGAGGTCAACCGCCTGCGCCGCGAGGTCCTGGAGCACGTCCGTTGCAAGGCGGGCATGGCTCCCGGCCTCTTTACGCTGACGGTGCCGACCGGTGGCGGCAAGACGCTTGCCTCGCTGGGCTTTGCGCTGGACCACGCCGCAGCCCATGGCCTGAGCCGCATCATCTATGCCATCCCCTTCACCAGCATCATCGACCAGACCGCCAGGATCTTCCGGGACGTGTTGGGCGAGGACTGTGTGCTGGAACACCATTCCGCCATCGAACTGGACGAGGCGGCTGCGCGTCGGAAGGCTGCTGCCGAGGCAGATTGGCCGGAGACGCGCGACCGGCTGAAGCTCGCGATGGAGGACTGGGCGGCGCCAATTGTGGTCACCACCAATGTCCAGTTCTTCGAAAGCCTGTTCGCCGCCCGCACGTCCCGCGCCCGCAAGCTGCACAACGTCGCCGGATCTGTGATCATCCTCGACGAGGCACAGACGATACCTCTGCCGCTGCTCAAACCCTGCGTGCGCATGCTGGACACGCTCGCCCGCCTGTTCCGCTGCAGCATCGTGCTGTGCACCGCAACCCAGCCGGCGCTCGGCAAGCCGAATTTCGCCGACGGCCTGGATCTCGAAGGCAGGGAACTTGCCCCGGAGCCAAAGCGCCTGTTCCATGTCCTTCGCCGCACGCGCGTCGAGCGCGTGGGTCCCATGAACAACGATGCGCTGGTTGCCGCGCTATGCGAGGCGCAGCAGGGCCTCGTCATCGTCAACAGCCGCAGGCATGCGCTCGACCTCTACCGCCAGGCGAAGGCCGAAGGGCTGGATGATCTGATTCATCTCACCACCCGGCAGTGCGCGGCCCATCGGCGGGCGATCCTGAAGGGTGTGCGGGAGCGTCTCAAGTCAGAACTGCCCTGCCGCGTCATCGCCACCAGCCTCATCGAGGCGGGGGTGGACGTGGATTTTCCGCGCGTGTGGCGGGCGGAAGCGGGGCTCGATCAGGTCCTGCAGGCCGCAGGCCGTTGCAACCGCGAGGGCAGGCGGCCGGTCGAGGCCAGCATCGTCACCGTGTTCGAAGCGCCCGATTATAAGCCGCCGAGGGAAATCAAGTCACTGATCGGCAGCGCCGAGCGAGCCATATCGGGCTTCGCCGGGGATCTGCAATCGCTGGAAGCAATAGAGCGCTATTTCCGGGAAGTCTACTGGCAGAAGGGCGAGGGGCTGGATGCCGGCAACATCTGCAAGAAGTTCCAAATCGGCCTGAACGAAACCGATTTCGCCTTCCGCCAGGTGGCCGACAAGTTCCGCATGATCGAAAGCGACATGCAGCCGGTGGTGGTCGTGTGGGACGAGGAGGCCAAGGAAACGGTGAATAAACTTGGCCAGGAACGGATTTCATCTGGCCAAGTTGCACGCGAATTGCAATCATATGTTGTGCAGACACCTGCCAAGGCACGGGCGCTGCTCATCGAGAACGGTCATGTGGTGTTCGCCCATCCGGGGCTTCGGGGTGACCAGTTCGCCGTGCTGAAGACAGAGAGCCTCTACGATCCGGACGTTGGTCTGCTCTGGGAGGATGCGGACTACCTGGCGAAGGAGGACATGTTCTTCTGAGCAGGGGAACAATCGGGAACGGTGCAAAGGGGGGCATCGTGAAGATCGTTTACAAGGTCGCCCGGCCGAACGGAAAGATCCACGTCGGCAGCGACCTGAGAGACACCATCACCTATTTCGAGAGCGCCGATTCCGCGATCGTTGCGGCAAACTTTCCGGAACGCAGCCAGCGGCGCATCATGACCTTTACGCGGGGAATCCTCTGCGAATCCGAAACCGCAACGCCACAGGAAGTGCGGGCCGTGGAGATCGGCTTCATTCGCTAGCTACAGTCCAATGATCCCGCCGTCGGCTACAACCGCTTTCCGGGATACAAGGCTTCGCTCGCAGGGCAGGAGTGCTGAATGGCTTACGGAGTTCGCTTGCAGGTCTGGGGCGATTACGCCTGCTTCACGCGCCCCGAGATGAAGGTGGAGCGCGTCTCCTATGACGTGATGACGCCCTCGGCGGCGCGCGGCATTCTCGAGGCCATCCACTGGAAGCCGGCGATCCGCTGGGTGATCGACGCGATCCACGTATTGGAGCGGCCTCGCTTCCAATCCATCCGCCGCAACGAGGTGGGCTCCAAGGCATCGGTCGCCAACATAAAGAGCGCGATGAAGCGCGGCGACCTCAAGGGGCTGCAGATTCTGGTGGACGAGGACCGCCAGCAGCGCGCCTCAACGGTGCTGGTCAAACCCGCCTATGTGATCGAGGCTCATTTCGAGCTCACGGAGAGGACCGATGC
>Ga0207747_1001787_pt1 | contig 13665 bp, 10 predicted proteins | sample HigsolmetaGSP11D_FD_184839 | JGI IMG/M metagenome (GOLD analysis project Ga0207747, IMG submission 184839) | High solid enriched microbial communities from the Joint BioEnergy Institute, USA - SP1-1-D (SPAdes) | ecosystem: Engineered > Bioreactor > SSF (Solid state fermentation) > Aerobic >...
GTAGGCGCGATTGCCCCAATTCTGGCCGCTGCGGATGAAGAACACCTGGATACAGGTCTGGCCGGCTTGCTGCGCGGCGGCGAACACATCGGCTTCCTCAACCCCCTCGGGGTTGATCGCCTGGTCTGCCGTCACGTGAGCGAGCGCCCACAGTCGGTTACGCAGCTCGGCCGCATGCTCGAACTCGAGCCGTTCGGCCGCTTCCTCCATCAGTTTCTGGTAGTGGCGGCGGACGCTCTGGCTCTCACCTCGGAGGAAGCGTGTCGCCTCATCGACGAGCCGATTGTAGTCCTCAAGACTGATCTCACCGGTGCAGGGCGCGGAGCAACGCTTGATCTGATAGAGCAGGCACGGGCGCGTCCTCGTCTCGAATACCGCATCCGAGCACGAGCGCAGCAAGAACGCCCGCTGCAGCATGTTGATGGTGCGGTTGACCGCTCCAGCCGACGCAAACGGCCCGAAATATTCCCCTTTGCGCGTCCGGGCGCCGCGGTGCTTGAGGATTTGCGGCGCGCGGTGATCCCGGGCGATAAGGATGTAGGGGAACGACTTGTCGTCCCGCATCAGCACGTTGTACCGCGGGCGAAAGCGCTTGATGAGGTTGGCTTCAAGCAGCAGCGCCTCTGCCTCGGTGCCGACGGTGACGATCTCCATCGCCGCCGTCTGCGAGATCATGCGCTGGATGCGGGTGCTGTGCCCGGCGAGGCGGGTGTAATTCGAGACGCGCGCCCTGAGATTCCGCGCCTTGCCGACATAGATCACGTCCCCTCGGGCGTCGATCATGCGATAGACGCCAGGAGAATTCGGCAGATGCTTGAGATATGACGCGATGACCTCGGGGCCGGTCTTGCGCGGAGTTTGCTCCGACGTTTCCGAGACCCGCTCCCGCGCCTCGCCCGCGCGATCCTGTGGCATACCTGAGACTTAGGCAAATCGCGTCTCAGCGTCCAGTAAAGACAGGGCCGCAGGTCGTCGACGCCCCATTTCCACAATCCTCTACTGGCGTCCGTTGGACAACACGAAGGCCGACTCCTACCGTCGCCCCGTTGCAGTGATTCCGGGAGGAGGACTGGGAATGAGGCGAGCGGTGATCGCCGTTGTCACGGCGGCTACATTGGCTCTCGCTGGCTCCGCAGTTGCGGACGAAGTTGAGGATTCCATCAGTGAAGCGCTGAGCGCCTATCGGAACAAGGATTATTCCGCGGCCAAACAGGCGCTGGATTACGCTTCACAATTGGTTGCCCAGAAAAATGCCGAGGGCCTGACTTCGGTGTTGCCGGCGCCGTTGGCTGGCTGGACGGCCCAGGATGCAGAAGCGCAAGACGCGACGTCAGTCATATTCGGCGGTATTCGAGCCGCGCGGACTTACGAAAAGGGTGATATCAACGTCCGGATCCAGATCATGGCAGATTCGCCATTGTTGGCCACCTGGATGCCGATGATCAGCAATTCCGCCGTCGCAGCAGCCATGGGCAAAATGGCGAAGATCGGGAAGCAGCGCGCCCTGCAGACGAAGGACGGTCAGATCATCGTCGTTGTCAACAACCGCTTCCTCGTGACGGTCGATGGCTCCGCCTCGATGGAAGAAAAGATGGCTTACGCCAATGCCATCAATTTCAGCCACCTGGAATCGCTCTGACATTCGCCGCTCCAAAAGCAAAATGGCTACCCGCTTCGGGCAGCCATTTCTTTTTTCGCAGTAATTCGAAAATTATCGTCCGCGCTCGGGTATGATCGGCTGGCCCGGCCCCATCGTTCCTGGATTTTGAGGGCCGGTTTGCGGCGAGGCCATGTGCTTCGATTCCTCGACGCCCATCTCCCGTTCCGCCACTTCGCGAGCCTTTTCCCCAGCTTTGGCAATCACTTCCTCAGCTTTTTCCACCAGGGTCTGGCCGCTGCCGCCTTCAGGCAACAGTCCTTGGGCACGCGCTTCTTCTGCCGCCGCTCGGTAGACTTCGGTGGCGGTCACCCTGCCGCGCTCATAGAGTTGAGCCGATTGCTCCGAGATCGTTTCCCGGATCTGGTCGCGAGCTTCACCCAGATACTCGTCTTCCATGCGCGTCCTCGGCAGCATGGCGCCGACCAAAGCTCCGACTGCAAGGCCTATCGCGCCAAGAACGAGCGGCTGTTGTTCGATGATTTCGCTAAATGAGCGGGTGGTGCGCTGCTGCATATGCCGGGCTCCTTCTGCCGCGCTGTGCGCTGTTTCCTTCACAGTATGCATGAGGCCTGCAGCGGACCCGCCGGCCGAGTGCGCTGCTTCTTTCGCAGATGAGACCGTCTGGCCAACCGTGTGGCCCACCGTTTCCGCCACTTCGCCTACGGTTTCGGCAACTGAGCGTACTGTGCTCCTCGCGCTCGAAACCGCAGACCGGGCACGCTCCAGCACGCCTTCTCCCGTTTCCTGCGCGGATTCCATGGCCGTGCGCATGCCCGACCCGTTGCCCATGGCGTAGGTGGGTTGGTGCCCGGAGGTGGGTTGGTGTTCGTGCGCTGGTCGATGGTCCCGCTGTTTGCCGAGCATCATCCAGATGAGGCTTGCGCCGGCCAGCACCGCTGGCATTGGATTTTCGCGTGCCTGACGCGCAAGGTTCCTGACGAACTCACCGGCATCGCCAGCCATGAACCGTCCGCTGACTTCCTCGAACAGCTCGCCGAACGATAGCTTTCCCTTCAAAGCTTCCAGCGTTTCGCTCAGATCTGCGCGAGCCCGCTGAACCTCTCGCTCTGCTTGTGTGGGGTTCTCGGTCACTTCACCTGCTCCTTCAACATTTCGGCATCGCGTTGGACCTGCCGCTGCACACGTTTTGGCAAGAGGCCGCCAGACATTGCGGAACGACCTCGCATCAGCAGGATCAACCCGATCACACCGACCACGACGCCGACGAGCAGAGAGGCCCAACCGGGTCCGAGACCCATATTTGTCAAGGCAACGATGAGCGCCTGGAGCAGGATCAGCAGGGCTGCGAGCAGACACATGCCCGCGGCCGCGAGCATCCCGCCAGCCATCTGCAGGTTCGCGAATTTCTCGTCGATTTCTGCCCGAAGAAGGCCAGCTTCCTTGCCGACCAGATTCGAGACCTGGCGCCCCAGATCGGCGACCAGCTCAGGCACGGAGAGTGCCGCTTTCGCCGGCCGGTCTGCGTGCATTTCCGTGTGTCGGACCTCCGCCATTGTGCTCACCTGGTTACGCTGCCCTCGACACCGGGGCGCTTCTGCTCCCACTCCTCGCGAGGGTATTGCCCGAAGTGCGTTTCCTGTCCGGGATGATGGCCGTGGCCTGTCTGATGAGCTCCCATCCGCTCAGAGGCACGGTGGGAAGCGCTATGGTGACTGGAGCTTTTCGCAAATCGCGCGATGGCGAGGCCCGCGAGAACCGCGCCGCCAAAGACGGCCGTCGGGTGTTCACGGACGAACTTCTGAACGTCGCCTACCATGTCCTGGAGATTCCGCCGCCCGAGCGCCTGGGAAAAATCCTCGATGCCACTTGCCAGGCTGCGCGCAAGATTCGCGATTTGTGGCTGATCGCGGCTTTCGAGATCATCAGCTGCCCTGCGGATTGCGGAGCAAAGATCCGTGATGCTGGATTTGGCCTTTTCTTTTTGCTCCGAAAGAATTTCCTGCGCCTGAGCCTGCACGCCTGAAGCGACGTCCTGGGCCTGTTGCTTGACGTTTTCAGCGATATTGCCGGCGGCCTCCCGCGCAGCTTGTGCTTCGCGCTCCAGTCTTTGCCTTACTTGTTCGACTGTTTCTTCGCCGTATCGATTGGGACCATTGGCCATTGGGCTCGTACTCCACTGTTTTGAGTGTGCAAGGCCGACTCCTCCCGCGCGGAGCCGGCTGCTATTCGCCGGGTCCCATCGAGATGCCCAACGTGATGAGAGAATTTACGCCTGCGGGATGGGCCCGGACCTCGCATGTTCCTTGGAGAAACAGGCGGACAGTCCATTGGTTCCCCCGCCTGGCCCGGAAGCCGTCCGGCCGAAAGGCAATAAGCGCGTTTCAGTTTCGTGCAGGATCAGACGTGATCCCAATTACCAATAGTCGAGCGGCAAACGGCGCGGGTCAGAAAGGGAAAAGCGCAAGTTATTCCGCCGCCTCTCTTTTCCTTCCATTTCTGCTGCTTGTTTTCGCGCGCCGTCCCAGCAGCTCCTTGAGATATTGGCCCGTGTAGCTCTCCGGGTTCGCGGCAACGTCCTCCGGTGTCCCGACCGCGACGATACGGCCCCCGGCATCGCCGCCTTCGGGGCCGAGGTCGATGATCCAGTCGGCGGTCTTGATGACCTCCAGGTTGTGCTCGATCACCACCACCGTATTGCCGGCATCCACCAGCTCATGCAGCACCTCGAGTAGCTTGGCGACGTCGTGGAAGTGCAGGCCCGTGGTCGGCTCGTCAAGGATGTAGAGCGTGCGGCCCGTTGCGCGGCGCGACAGCTCCTTGGCGAGCTTCACGCGTTGCGCCTCGCCGCCCGAGAGCGTCGTCGCCTGCTGGCCGATCTTGATGTAGCCGAGGCCGACGCGCGCCAGCGTCTCGAGCTTGTCGCGGATTGCCGGCACCGCCTGGAAGAACGCCGCGCCTTCCTCCACCGTCATGTCGAGCACGTCGGCGATGGACTTGTCGCGGTACGTGACCTCCAGCGTCTCGCGATTGTAGCGCTTGCCCTTGCAGACATCGCAGGTGACGTACACGTCGGGCAGGAAGTGCATCTCGATCTTGATGACGCCGTCGCCCTGGCAGGCCTCGCAGCGGCCGCCCTTGACGTTGAACGAGAAGCGGCCCGGCTGATAGCCGCGCGCCTTGGCCTCGGGCAGGCTTGCGAACCACTCGCGGATCGGCGTGAAAGCGCCCGTGTAGGTGGCCGGGTTGGAGCGCGGCGTGCGCCCGATGGGCGACTGGTCGATGTCGATGACCTTGTCCAGGTGCTCCAGCCCCTCGATGCGGTCGTGCTCTCCGGGATGCTCGCGCAAGCCGTTGAGCTTGCGCGCGACCGCCTTGTAGACCGTGTCGATCAGGAACGTGGACTTGCCGCCGCCCGAGACGCCGGTCACGCAGGTGAAGAGGCCGAGAGGGATCTCGGCGGTGATGTTCTTGAGGTTGTTGGCCCGCGCGCCGACGACCCTCAGCACCTTGCCCGGCGTGGGTACCCGCCGCTGCTTCGGCACGGGGATGGAGCGCGTGCCGACGAGATATTGGCCCGTGAGCGACTCCGGGTTCGCCATGATGTCGAGCGGCGTGCCTTGTGCAACCACGCGGCCGCCGTGAATCCCGGCACCAGGGCCGATGTCGACCACGTGGTCGGCCGCGAGGATCGCATCCTCGTCGTGCTCGACGACGATGACGGTGTTGCCGAGGTCGCGCAGGTGTTTCAGCGTTTCGAGCAGCCGCGCGTTGTCGCGCTGATGCAACCCGATGGACGGCTCATCAAGCACGTAGAGCACGCCGGTCAGCCCCGAGCCGATCTGCGAGGCGAGGCGGATGCGCTGACTTTCGCCGCCGGACAGCGTGCCCGAGGAGCGCGACAGCGTGAGATAATCGAGGCCCACGTCGATGAGGAACTGCAGCCGGTCCTTGATCTCCTTCAGGATGCGGCTGGCGATTTCCTTCTGCTGCGGCGTGAAGGTCTTCGGGATTTCCTCGAACCACTTGGCCGCCTCGCGTATCGACATATCGCACACCTCACCGATGTGCTTGCCTCCGATCTTCACGCAAAGGGCCTGGGGCTTGAGCCGATAGCCGTGGCAGGCTTCGCACGGGTGGTTGCCCTGGTAGCGCGACAGCTCCTCACGCACCCACTCGCTGTCCGTCTCGCGCCAGCGCCGCTCGATGTTCCGGATCACGCCCTCGAATGGCTTGGTCGTCGTGTAGCGGCGCACGCCGTCATCGTAGGTGAACGTGATTTCCTCGTTGCCCGAGCCGTAGAGGATCACGTCCTGCACCCGCCGCGGCAGCTCCTCCCACGGCGTCGACATGCTGACCTTGTAGTGGCGCGCAATGGCTTCGAGCGTCTGCTCGTAGTAGGGCGTGGCGTTGCCGGTGCGCGCCCACGGGTAAATCGCGCCGTCCCGCAAGGAGAGGGAGCGGTCGGGCACGACGAGATCGGGCTCGAACTTCAGCTCCGTGCCAAGGCCGTCGCATTTCGGGCAGGCACCGGCCGGTGCGTTGAACGAGAACAGCCGCGGCTCGATCTCCTCGATGGTGAACCCGGAGACCGGGCAGGCGAAGCGCGCCGAGAAGGTGATGCGCTCGTGCGTTTCGTTCTTGTTGCGGAGGATGTCGCTGGGCTCGTCATCATCCGCCTTGCGCGAACGGCCGTTGCGCTTCTTGTCCTGGGACGCTTCCTGGCCGGACGGACGGAGCGGTCGGTCGGCGAACTCGACGATGGCAATGCCGTCCGCGAGGTTGAGCGCCGTCTCGAAGCTGTCCGCGAGCCGCGTCGCGATATCCGGGCGGACGACGATGCGGTCCACCACGACGTCGATATCGTGCTTGTACTTCTTGTCGAGCTTCGGCGCGTCCGAGATTTCGTAGAAGGTGCCGTCGATCTTGACGCGTTGGAAGCCCTTCTTCTGCAGCTCCGCCAGCTCCTTGCGGTACTCGCCCTTGCGGCCGCGGACGATGGGGGCGAGCAGGTAAAGCCGCGTCCCCTCGGGCAGCGCCAGCACGCGGTCGACCATCTGGCTGACCGTCTGGCTCTCAATCGGCAGGCCCGTCACCGGCGAGTAGGGGACGCCGACGCGCGCGAAGAGCAGCCGCAAGTAGTCGTAGATCTCCGTGACGGTGCCGACGGTCGAGCGCGGGTTCTTGGAGGTCGTCTTTTGCTCAATGGAGATGGCTGGCGAGAGGCCCTCGATGTGGTCCACATCGGGCTTCTGCATCATCTCCAGGAACTGCCGCGCGTAGGCCGACAGGCTCTCCACGTAGCGGCGCTGACCTTCAGCATAGATCGTGTCGAAGGCGAGCGAAGACTTCCCCGAGCCGGAAAGACCCGTGAATACGATCAGGGAGTCGCGCGGCAGCTCAAGGTCAATGTTCTTGAGGTTATGCTCGCGCGCGCCGCGAATGATGATCTTGCGGTCTTGGGACATGGGATTTGGGTGTAGCCGAACGAGGCTTATGCAGCAATCGACGGCGCCGCATTATCTGTGAGATGCGGGAGGGTGTGGCCCTCGTGAAGTGTGACCGGCCGTCGCCTTCGGCCAGCCGTGCCGTATGAAGAGCTCCCTGTCGCTGGAGACGACAGAGAGCTCAGGATCGTCAATTCCGCTGGGCTTCGCCGATATCAGATAGTGGCCGTAGCTCCGGCAACCAAGGCAGCCTCTCGGCAATCGAGTGCCCGGCTTGAGCCCAGCCACCGCTTGCGGTCCGCCTGCGCTTCCAGCTCCTCCCGCAGGTGGCCGAGCCGGAAGCCAGTCTTGTTCAGAGCCGCCAGCACGCAGTCGACGTCCTCCATGCGGGCGCTTGCAGCCGCCCATAGAATGGCAGAGCGCAAGCCTGTCTTGCAGTGCGCAATGATCGGGCCGTCGAGCTCCCGCAATGAATCGGCCATTGCCTCGACCGGCTCGTCGCTGAACAGATCGTCCACCGTTACGGGCACATGACGAAAGCGCAGTCCGGCACGCCACGCCAGCACGGCCTCCTGCCGGGCCGAGAGCTGGCCCGACTGCTCGTCGTCCGGGCGATTGCTGATGATGGATTTGAAGCCGAACTCGGCAAGCCGGCTGAAGTCTTGCGGTTCCAGTGCACCGGTAACCGCGAAGTTCGGGGTGATGTAGGTGATCTGCTTCATTGGCTCATGATCCTTCGGACAGTTCATCCCTTGGACGATTCACATCCGCTGGCTGCTTCCTTTGGCAGAAGAATATGACGCGAGGCTGACCGCCCGGCAATGGGGACAAGAGGCTGAATTAGAAAAAAATACTGCAGTTCTGCAGAAAGAGGCTAGTCAACAAAAATACAATTGCTTATACGGGCTGAGAAAGGAACATCTTACCACGATTTGGGGTTTCGCATGCTCGACGCGATGGATATCAAGATCCTGCGTATCCTCCAGGAAGACTGCACGCTGCCCGTCGCCGAGATTGGCAAGGCGGTTGGCTTGTCAACCACGCCGTGCTGGCGGCGCATTCAGAAGCTCGAGGAGGCCGGTGTCATAAAGCGGCGTGTTGCCTTGCTCGATCCAAAGAAGGTTCGCGCCGGCGTCACTGTATTCGTATCGATCACTGCTGCTCAGCACTCGATCGAGTGGTTGGAACGTTTCCACGCCGTCATCGTCGAGTTCCCGGAGGTTGTGGAGTTCTACCGGATGAGCGGCGAGGTCGACTATCTGCTGCGCGTCGTGGTGCCCGACATTGAGGCCTATGACAAATTTTACAAGAAACTGATCTCGAAGATTGAGCTCACGAACGTGTCGTCAGCCTTCGCCATGGAGCAGATCAAGTACACGACTGCGCTGCCGCTCGAATATGCTGAGATCGCCGATTCTTTCGATGCGCGCGCCCGGGCGTAGAATGCAGCGGTGTGATATAGTGAAGGCAGATGCTTTAGCTCCTAATGATTGGGGGTGAGCCGACAAACAATTCCTGTTGAGCCCCAGGACGGGCGATGGCAGTCTCGCAGGCCGAAACAGACGGTGTCAGTATATGACACGTTAGCGCCGAACGAGAGGGAGAAACGCCGCTCATGCCGATCGGGGAACCGAAGATCGCGCTCTCGCAGCCCGTCGGCGACACGGTCAAGACGACGACCTGCTACATGTGCGCCTGCCGTTGCGGCATCAAGGTTTACCTGAAGAACGGCAAGGTTCGGTACATCGAGGGCAATCGCGATCACCCAGTGAATAAGGGCGTGCTGTGCGGGAAGGGCTCTGCCGGCATCATGCAGCACTACTCGCCGGCCCGGCTGAGAGCGCCCTTGAAGCGCGTGGGTCCGCGCGGCTCCGGCGAATTTCAGGAGATCAGCTGGGACGAGGCAATGGAGCTGGCCACGAGGTGGTTGGCGGAGGTTCGTGAGAAAGATCCCAGCCGTCTAGCCTTCTTTACTGGCCGAGATCAGTCCCAGGCGTTGACGGGTTGGTTTGCGCAGCAGTACGGCACGCCGAATTTCGCCGCCCACGGAGGGTTCTGCTCGGTGAACATGGCCGCGGCGGGCCTTTACACGATCGGCGGCTCGTTCTGGGAATTCGGTGAGCCCGATTGGGAGCGCACCAAATATTTCATGCTGTTCGGCGTGGCCGAGGACCACGCCTCCAACCCCATCAAGATGGCGCTCGGCAAGCTCAAGGCGCGCGGGGTCAAGTTCGTCGCCATCAATCCGGTACAAACGGGCTACAACGCCATTGCGGATGAATGGATCGGCATCAAGCCGGGCACGGATGGCATGCTGGTCGGCGCGCTCATCCACGAGCTGCTACGGACGCAGAAGATCGATCTCGAATATCTCGTGCGTTACACCAACGCGCCGTGGCTGGTGATCCGCGATCCTGGCGCTGCCGATGACGGCCTGTTTGCGCGCGGGGAGAATGGAAAGCCGCTCGCTTTCGATAAACGGAGCGGCGTTCTCGTCGACGCAACGCTTTCCGATATCGCGCCTGCGCTGGTGGGAGAGTTCAAGCTGCCCGATGGGCGCACCGCAGTGCCGTCGTTCACGCTGTTGGCTGAACGTTTTCTTTCGGCCGAATACAGTCCTGAAAAAGCGCCTGCGATCACCGGGGTACCTGCGGAAACGATACGGCGCCTTGCGCGTGAGCTCGCACACGCCGCGTTCGAGCAGCAGATCACGCTTGATATTCCCTGGACGGATTGGGCAGGGCGGCGCCACGAGAAAATGGTAGGCCGGCCGGTTTCGATGCACGCCATGCGCGGGATTTCGGCCCATTCGAATGGCTTCCAGACGTGCCGCTTACTGCACGTTTTGCAGATGCTGCTCGGCTCGATCGATTGCCCGGGCGGTTTCCGTTTCAAGCCGCCGTTCCCGCGGCCAACCCCTCCACCCAATCGCCCAGGGGGCAAGCTGGGTACCGTCGCACCCGGAAAACCACTCAATGCTCCGCCGCTCGGCTTTCCGCAGGGGCCGGAGGATTTGCTCGTCGACGAGCAGGGCAGGGCGCTGCGCATCGACAAGGCCTATTCATGGGACGCGCCCGTTGCTGCGCACGGCCTGATGCACATGGTCATCACCAACGCGGCAAACGGCGATCCCTATCCGGTCGACGTTCTTTTTATGTACATGGCCAATATGAGCTGGAATTCGTCCATGAATATTCCGGCCGTGTTGCGCTATCTGACGGAAAAGGACGAAACGACCGGCGAATATCGCATTCCGAAGATTATTTATTCGGATGCCTATTTCTCCGAAATGGTCCCCTACGCGGACCTGATCCTTCCGGATACGACCTATCTCGAGCGCTGGGACTGCATTTCGTTGCTTGATCGGCCCATTTCGGATGCCGACGGTCCCGCCGACGCCATTCGCCAGCCCGTGGTCGAGCCGGATCGCGATGTGCGCCCATTCCAGACGGTTCTGATCGAGCTCGGCGCGCGCCTGAAGCTTCCGGGTTTTGTCGATGAAAACGGCGCGCCCAAGTTTCCTGGCGGTTATCCTGATTACATCATTTATCACGAACGCGCGCCCGGCATCGGCTCACTCGCCGGTTTCCGCGGCGAAGATGGCAAGAGCTACGGAAAGGGCGCGCCTAATCCAAAGCAGCTCGAGCAATACATTGCCAACGGCTGTTTCTATCACCATCAGCTTGCGCCAGAGCAGCAATTCTACAAGCATGCCAACAAGGCTTATCTGGAATGGGCGAAGGAGGTGGGATTTATCGGTGCTGCGGAACCCATCATCTTCCAGCTTTATCTGGAGCCATTGCAGAAATTCCGCCTTGCCGCACGAGGTTATGGGCCGGTGCAGCCTCCCGATAGCCACCGCCGCCGCATTGAGGCGTTCTTTGATCCGATCCCATTCTGGTACGCGCCGTTCGAAGGCGCGGTGCTCGACGAGGCCGAATATCCGATGCACGCGATCACGCAGCGGCCCATGCACATGTACCACTCGTGGGGCTCGCAAAACGCGTGGCTGCGCCAGATTACGGCGCAAAACCGGCTATTCATGCATCGCGAGCGTGCGCGCGCGCTTGGTATTGCTGATGATGACTGGGTTTGGGTCACGAGCGCCATCGGCCGCGTGAAGTGCCAGGTGAAGCTGATGGACGGGGTCAACCCGGATACGGTGTGGACGTGGAATGCCATCGGCAAGCGGGCAGGGGCGTGGAACCTCGCACCGGATGCGCCTGAAGCAACGCGCGGCTTCCTCCTCAATCATCTGATCTCGGAGCTGCTGCCGGAGCGCGAGGGCGGTTATCATTTTTCCAACAGTGATCCGATCACCGGCCAGGCCGCCTGGTACGATCTGCGGGTGCGTATCGAAAAAGCCAAGCCCGAGGAAGCCGGCGAAAGCTGGCCGCGGTTTGAACGTCTGGTCCATCCGGCAGGCGAGACGCGCGTCGCTGTCTCGACATTCGGTCGCGAATTTCGGGAGGCGGCAGAATGACGGCGCTCCCCGAAACCACGGCCAAAAAGCTCGGCCTTGTTATTGATCTCGATACTTGCGTCGGCTGTCAGGCCTGCGCGACGAGCTGCAAGGAATGGAATACTGGCGGATACTCTGCTCCGCTCACGGATCAGGATCCCTACGGCGCCGATCCCCACGGTGCGTGGCTCAACCGCGTTCACAGCTACGAAGTGGGCGATGGCACTTCGAGCCGAACGGTGCATTTCCCCCGCTCGTGCCTGCATTGCGAGACGCCCGCGTGCGTGACCGTCTGCCCGACTGGCGCCTCATACAAGCGCGCCGAGGATGGCATTGTTCTCGTCAATCCGGACACGTGCATCGGCTGCAAGCTGTGCTCCTGGGCCTGCCCCTATGGGGCGCGGGAATACGACTACGCCGATGGCGTAATGAAGAAATGCACGCTGTGCGTTGACCGAATTTACAACGAGACGCTCGCGCCCGAGGACCGCATTCCTGCCTGTGTTCGCGCATGCCCTACCGGCGCACGGCATTTCGGTGATCTTGGTGATCCGACGAGTGCGGTATCACGGCTTGTGGCGGAGCGCGGTGGCTTCGATCTCCTGCCGGAGACGGGCTTCAAGCCGGTGAACAAGTACCTGCCTCCGCGACCCCGCCGGACTGGGGCCGAGGCCTCCGCACAAATGAGCGGTGCAAAAGCGGATGCTGGCGACAATGGCTCTCTCGCCTCCCGCTTTTTCGCCTGGGCCGACAAGGTGCTGTCGCGGTAAGGCTGTTATGCGCGGTTTTCCGACGATACAACCACGCCACCGAAACTGGACTATCGTGTCCGATGATCCGCCGGCAACTGAGCGACAAAAGCCCATGCATCCCGCCTATTCTGTCATTATTTTCACAACAGCTTCCGGTGCGGGTTACGGCCTGTTGATCTGGCTCGGATTGCTTGGGCCGCTCGGCTGGGTCCCGCAGACGTCAGCGTTTGGCTTTGTCGGGCTTGGGCTGGCGCTGTTGCTGATTACGGTCGGCCTGCTCTCCTCGACCGCCCACCTTGGTCACCCTGAGCGGGCGTGGCGGGCGCTGACGCAATGGCGGACATCGTGGTTGTCGCGCGAAGGCGTGGCGGCGATCGCGACCTACGTGCCGGCGGGGTTGTTCGGAATTGGATGGGTATTTCTGGAGCGGACGGATGGCTTGTTCGCGTTGATGGGCGTGCTTGCAGCTGCGTTGGCGATCGTCACGCTCATCTGTACGGGGATGATCTATGCCTCGCTACCAACCATCCGCGCGTGGCACCAGCCGTTCGTGGTACCCGTTTACATCGCGCTGGCGCTCGCCACAGGAGCGCTCCTGCTGACGTTCCTTCTTCTGCTATTCGGCGTCGTGACGACGTGGGCGCCATGCCTTTCGATCATCACCGTCGCGACAGCATGGGGGCTGAAAACTGCATCGTGGGCGCACGTGGACACGGCCGAGCGCACTTATACGATCGAAAAGGCTACCGGCCTTGGCAGATTTGGCAAGGTGCGCCCACTCGAGCCGCCGCACACGCAGCCCAACTACGTGATGCGCGAGATGGGTTATCAAATCGGGCGCAAACATGCGCAGAAACTGCGTCGGATCGCGCTGCTCTGCGCCTTCCTGGTGCCCGGGCTGTTATCCTTGCTGATGCTGTTGGCCGGTCAAATCTTCGGACTGCTTCTCGCGATTTTGGCCGTCATTTCAGCAGCCATCGGCGTGCTCGTGGAACGCTGGCTTTTTTTCGCCGAGGCCGAGCATGTTTCCATGCTCTATTACGGCCGTGAGGCGGCGTGAAAATTTCAGCGGCGTTCTCGAGAAATAAGAGATGCGAAATTCGCCTGCCGGGTAACCGCGCGTCTCTTACTTCTCTGTGCCTGATGCTACGGCTATCGGTTCGCGAGAGTCGGCGTAGCTGTGCTGGCCGCCACGTGGATCTTCCACAGTGAACCTGCCAGATGGCTCGGCCGGACTGACGTAATTGGGCCCAATCGGCACTTTTCCTGCACCACCTGGAATGTCGAGGACGTAAGTCGGTTGGCACAGTCCGGAAATTCGGCCGCGAAGCTGTCTGACGATTTGCTGCCCATCGGCAATGGTGGTGCGCAAATGCGAGGTGCCCG
>Ga0207747_1001788_pt1 | contig 13662 bp, 11 predicted proteins | sample HigsolmetaGSP11D_FD_184839 | JGI IMG/M metagenome (GOLD analysis project Ga0207747, IMG submission 184839) | High solid enriched microbial communities from the Joint BioEnergy Institute, USA - SP1-1-D (SPAdes) | ecosystem: Engineered > Bioreactor > SSF (Solid state fermentation) > Aerobic >...
GGGAGACGGTAGCCATGTTTATCCAGACGAATATCCGAAAGAAAATACGAAAATTGTGGTACAAGGTACCTTTGAAACATATAGAGAAGACGGGGATGATAATCTATACTGCAGACTAAAAGATGCCACAATGGAAGTGATAAATGAATAATAGAAGTACTTATACTATAAATGAATCAAAAAAGGTTTGCCTTACTACATAGGAAACAGATATTATAGTAAATATTAATTGCATTAAATTGATTGATATGTTCCCGCGAACGACGATTTTTCAAAAAAGACCGAAAAACCCATTGACATGTTCCCGTAAACGTAAGGTTCAAAAAATAAGCCCAAGACATCAATCCGAGCGGCTCAAGCCACGTTGAGTGTGTTGTCTTGATGTGTGCGTCCAGCTAAGCTGGCAAATGCTAGCAGGTGAAAGTCCTGCAGTGGTAAAGGTAGGGCAGCCACTTAGTCAGTAACCAGCGTATGGTGTAATCTATGCGTTGAAGCGTTACGGAATGTTCCGTAAGGAGCAGGCAAACTGGCGGGTTGTAACATAAAGTGAATACTGCCGCACCGTTATTTACATTTCCGAAAGGAAACAACAGGGAGTCGAGCTGCGACATCAACAGCAAAGACAGAAGACGGTATGAAGAACCCTAAATGCAATACCTAAGAACCCTGCGGTGTAGAGGTAACGACACGTCAGGAAAGTATTTGTCGGAACTGGAGAGAGCCTACTTTGCACAGGAAACTGTAAAGAGGAAGCATATAAGCAAAAGCGAAGTTGCTTTCTGCAAAGAGGCAGTCAGAAGTGCTCATAGTACCAAGGATTGTACAGACAACAAAACTGTGCATAGGGAAGGGGCACAACTTTATTCAAGTCTGTAAAGGAGGTAGGTGCCGGTGATTGCCGAAAAAGCTATAAACACCCATGAAAAAGTACGAGACTTCCAAAACAGACTATACCTTACAGCCAAAGCTGACCGAAAGAGAAAGTTCTATGCGTTGTATGACAAGATATACCGTAATGATATCTTAGAAGAAGCATGGAAACGGGTAAAACAGAATGGTGGAACAGGCGGTATTGACAAAGTCAGCATTGATGATGTGAAAACGTACGGTGAAGAAAAACTACTGGGCGAAATAGCGGAAGAATTGAGGACTGGGAAGTACCGGTGTAAGCCTGTCAGACGAAGCTATATTCCAAAACCAGATGGTAGAAAAAGAGCATTGGGGATACCTACGATTAAGGACAGAATAGTACAGATGGCGGCAAAGATAGTGATAGAACCGGTGTTTGAAGCAGATTTTCAACCCTGTTCGTATGGATTTAGACCGAAACGAAGTGCTAAACAAGCAATGGACAGGATATTTGAAGTGTCCGACAAAGGTGGTGCACTATGGGTAATAGATGCTGACATAAAAGATTATTTTGGTAGCATCAACCATGATAAGCTAATTTTGTTGCTCAAACAAAGAATAACTGACCGTAGAGTATTAAAGCTGATAAATAGTTGGTTAAAAGCAGGAGTGCTGGAAAACGGATGGTACAGTGAAAGTATACTGGGAGCACCGCAGGGTGGAGTTATTTCTCCACTATTGTCCAACATATATCTGAATTATTTTGATGTGTATTGGAATAAAGCCTTTGGACATCTGGGTGAATTAGTGCGTTATGCAGATGATTTTGTGATATTGTGTAAGAGGTTATCTCATGCAGAAGAAGCCTTGCGCGCTGTGAAGTGGATTATGGAAAAACTGGAACTAACGCTTCACAGTGAGAAAACAAGACTGGTTGATATGTATTTTGGTAAAGGTAGTTTTGATTTTCTTGGCTTCAATAATAGATTTCAGCGTTTTAGAAATAAAAACTGGCAGTGGTATTGGACACTACAACAGATACCGTCTAAGAAGGCTATGAAGAAAATGAGAGCTAACATAAAAGAGGTATTTAACAGTCCTAGCAAGCTGCTGCTAAGTATGGAAGAGATGGTGAAGCTACTCAATCCTAAAATCATTGGCATGAGGAACTATTATACCAGACGATTTAGCAGACCATGGTTATGGAAGATAGATAAGTATATAAATTTCAAGTTTACTCGGTGGTACAATCGGAAGAAACAACGCAATTATAGGCTAGGAAATGCAGCAAAGGTCAGAGAATTGACTAAACAGGCAGGACTAGCAAATATGTGCGGCTGAATGCTGAAGGAAGAAGAATATCGGAAAGCCGTATGCGGGAAAATCGCACGTACGGTTTGATGAGGGGACGGTGGTAAACCCACTGTTCTACTCTATCAAGGGTAGTTTAACTGTTAGAAATAGATTAGTTCTTAGACGGCTATTTATTTTATAACTTTAAGAATAAGGATTAGGCATTATAAAGATAATACTATAACAGATTATCTGGTTTTGGTTATTTATCAATCTCTTTTTTAGTTTAGGGCTTAATTAAGTTTTGGAGAAACTATGTAATAGTTACTGTTATAAGATAAAGATATTGTTACTTAATATTATTTATAACTTAGATAGGTATAATTACCAATTCCCCGCAAGCCACGAATATCTAACAGGGATTAATATGTTTCCACAATCGCAGACATCAATGTGGCTACTTTAACCATGAGGAAACTATCGTGCTATTAAGCAAGTAAAATCAAGAGTTCCAAGTTGTAAATAATATAAGTTTTTTTGTCCACCTGTTGTCCACCGTATTTTATCGGTGGACAAATTAGTTTATTACTTTCTCAAAAGTCTCAATTGTTTCATGTTGCATTAATCAGTATGATTTGCGCCTCTGTTACAAGGTTAATCCAGGCATGGTTTGTAGCTTATTGCTTGATAACGAAACAGCATTCGAAGCTTTTACGATATTCTTAACAATAAAATCACTTTATGCTTGATAGTCCTTTCTTGCGTCTCCATTTTCTCAATGAATGATATTACGATCTGTCTTCAGTGCTTGATGGACTTGTTTTAAGATCTTGTATAATTACCTTTTATGTATTAGTTTCTGTAATCAAATAAGAAATTTTCATCATTATTTGTTCCATCAAAGCATATCCTATATTGTCTAATTTATTAGTTGACAAAACTTACAAATTATTATAATTTGAAAACAAACCCAATATTTTACAATTCAATTATTCTGTAAGGTTGAGCATGAGAGTTAAAAATAATTATACACAGAACAATACATTAATGCTCATGGTATTCTACCAGGATGAGGGAAAAGTTCGTATCTGGGGAGATATCAATGCCGAAGAAAGCGAATACACAAAGAAGAGATATGCTCATAGCTATCATTGGAGAATGCAGCATTTCATGGGAACAGGATATAACCATAGCAGCAGCCACATTACCTGTGGTATGTAAGTGAAGCATCTGCGTAAATTAAGGGCAGCCTCTACTAACGACTGCCCTTGAATTGCTGTGCACCCAATAGCTTTTGTTCTTTCCAATGGAAGAATAACAGTTATTATATGGGATTCACTATTGTATGGAGAATATTTTCCAACAAGGGGCATTCATTGGTTATTTTTACAGTTCCAAATGAGACACGAGAGTTTATCTGTTCAATTGCACTTTTGATTTTAGGTGATACGGCATCAAGAAATTTCTCTTGTATAGTGCTGTATTCTGCTTGAAATGGCATTGACTCCATCAGTTCCATACTTTTAAGCGAAAAAAACAGAGCATAGGTTTCCTGTGGAGTAAATGTAATTGGTGGTATCTTATAGGTTTCCAGAATTTTATATCCGCCATATCGGCCCATTTCCGAATATAACGGTACACCTATATCCTCAAGAGCTGTGATGTAGCGAAGTGCAGTGCTTTTTGAAATTTTAAACTCCGTCATTAAGTCATGAAGTGTAAAATAATCTTTTTTATAAACATAATTCATTATTTTATATATTAATTCATATTTTTTCATCATTTCCTCCAATGGTATCAGTTTTTGAAACCTATGGATATTATAGTATATTTTGTACAGATAAAATACAATAATAAATATTAAGGAGGAAAATTATGAGTTATGAGGTAGTTACTTTTCTTTCGATGAATGGAAGAGGAAATGAAGCAATCGATTTCTATACTCAGCATCTTAATGCAAAAGTTATTTTTAAAGTCACCTATGCGGACATGAAGAAAATGGATCCGTCGATGGTAGTAGAAAGTGGAAAGGAACAATGGATATCTCACTCTGTCCTCGAGGTAGGTGTTCACAAATTAATGATTGCGGAAGAAACGATGGTTCCGAAGTCAGAATATACTGTGGGAAATAATATTTCACTTTGCATTCAATCAGCAGATAAAGTAGAAATTGAAAAAATATATAACTCTCTTATTCAAGATCCAAGGACGGAAGTCATTACTCCATTAGCCAAAAATGTTTTTAGTGAGGCGTATGGTATTGTAAAAGATCCGTTTGGTGTTCTAATACAACTAAATTATGATAAGCGATTGGCTAAGTAATAATATACAAAATAAGGCAAGATGATTATGATGCCGTCAGGGGCCCTCTAGGCTCTGCCGGCATCATTTTTTGCAATTTTCTACAATAGAATATTTATTTGTGTGATGATTTTATCTTTTCTATATAATTCTCAAAAACAAAGACGCCTTCACAACGAAATGCTTCCACTAAATTATAAGACATTCGCAATATTATATCATGACGCAATCGGCTATGCTCTCACTTGCCCTGTGAGGCATATTAATGCTACAATGATAAGTAAAGTACCATTCAATTAGAATACAAATACTTGTGATAGGGTGAAAATACATATGGAACAGAATCAGGAAAAAGTAGAAAAAGTGGAAAAATACGAAAACTCGAAAAAGACATATGAGGCAATTATAGATACAATTAAAACCGATATTATGAGCGGGAAAATTAAGCCGGGGCAGAAACTTCCGCCGGAGCGTGAACTTGCCAAAAAATTCAATGTGAGCCGTACGTCAATCCGTGAAGCATTACGCACATTGGAAATACTGGGTGTCACGAAAAGCGTTCAGGGCTCTGGCAACTATATTACCGGGGATGTCGAAAAAAGCTTGGTGGAATCTATGTCAACGATGTTTTTACTGCAGCAGATTGATAGTCTGGAGTTTTATCAGTTCCGTGAGGCTCTTGAATTAAAGGCTGCAATGCTGGCAGTAAAAAATATTGATGATGAAAAAATTATGAAACTTGAGAAGCTTGTTTCTGAAATGGCTCAAACAGAGGACGAAGCTGCTCGTACGGCATTGGATAAGCAATTTCATGAAACCATTGCAGCTTCTTCCAATAATTCTATGATTATTCAAATACTGACGATACTTTCCGAGGTTATTTCTCAGGATATTAAACAAAGACGTTTAGAGATATTAAGTGACCCTGCCAATAGTATGCGGCTTCAAAAGATTCATGAAGAAATAGTATATGGTCTGAAACAGCGGGATGCTCAAGCAACCTTTGATGCTTTTTCTAAGCATTTCGATTTGATCGCAGAATATCTTAGAACCAACTAAATTGCTAAAATAGTAACCGATATCGTTAAATTAATAACTGATATGGTTAAAGAATTAACTATTGTTTACATATCTGTTGGCATAATGTATAATAATATTACGATATTGGTATGACCAATTATTAAATATAACAATCATTCTTCATGAAGATACCATAAATGGACATTGTTTATTTCATAGGTTTAGTAAAATGTCATTATTTAATGCCATTTTATTTTTACGCACAAAATTGGTCAGACCAATTCCGAGAAATATGTTTTACCCAAAAGTAGGCATACAAAATATGAACGCAACAGGAAACAGAAAATTCCAACAGAAGGAGGTATCTATGAATACCACAATATTATTTTTCTTGGCACTGGTGCCCATCCTTTGGCTTATTGTATCTTTGGGAATTTTAAAATGGCCGGGATATCAGGCATGTCCCATAGCTCTTGGAATAACAGTGGCACTTTCCATTCTAGTTTGGAATATGAGCGTTATTGACAGCCTGACAGCGGCGCTGGAAGGTGTAGCACTGGCTCTATGGCCAATAGTCCTTATTATTATAGCAGCGGTTTTTACCTATAATTTATCTGTACATACAGGCAGTATGGATCTGATCAAAAAAATAATTACCGGTGTCACAACTGATAGAAGAATCTTGGTGCTTATCCTTGCCTGGGGATTCGGTGGTTTCCTTGAGGCTATAGCAGGATTTGGAACTGCAGTTGCCATACCGGCAAGCATTATGATAGCACTTGGCTTTGATCCAATGTTTGCTGCCGTGATTTGCCTTATTTCCAATACCATAGCAACCGCTTTTGGTGCTATCGGTACTCCGGTAATCACGTTAGCGAAAGTTACCGGTCTTGAAACGATGCAGCTTACCTACGCGGTTGCACTTCAGCTGCTTCCACTTATCATCCTTTTGCCGTTTGCCCTTGTAATTATTACGGGCAAATCCATTAAGGCCATAAAAGGTGTATTTATGGTAACTTTGATATCCGGTGTTTCATTTGCAATTCCGCAGCTTATCATCGCGAGATACTTAGGACCGGAGCTTCCGGCTGTTGTCGGTTCTGTTTGCTCCATGGCTTCTACGATTATTGCGGCAAGGCTACTTAATAGGAAATCCGGGCAGGGAGCATCCTCCCAGACCGAATATCAGATTGCAGGTGCAAAAAACAATGCAAAGCTGCAGTCCGTTACTTTCAAAGAAGGTTTTATGGCATGGCTTCCGTTCATATTGGTTTTTGCCTTCATCCTTGGCTCCTCAACGCTTATTCCTCCGGTAAACAAAGCCTTATCAGCAATCAAGACCGATGTGCCTATTTATACCGGTGAAGGAGCAAAACCATATACCTTCAGCTGGTTGGCAACCCCAGGAACACTGATTATTATTGCTACCTACTTGGGAGGCTTGCTTCAGGGAGTGAAATTCAGTGAGCTGACAAAGCTTCTTGTGAAAACCGCAAAGCAGATGACCAAATCAGCCATAACCATTGTATCCATCATTGCACTTGCAAAGGTAATGGGTTACAGCGGAATGATTGGTTCCATAGCAACCGTACTGGTTTTAATTACCGGTTCATTCTATCCGCTGATTGCGCCAATTATCGGTGCATTGGGTACCTTTGTGACAGGAAGCGATACCTCTGCAAATGTACTTTTTGGCAGCCTTCAGGCGGAAGCCGCCATAGCATCCGGAGCTAACCCGTACTGGATAGCAGCTGTTAATACAGGCGGAGCTACGGCAGGAAAGATGATTTCCCCACAAAGTATAGCAATAGCGGTTGCAGCCACGAACTTAACGGGTAAGGAAGGCAAAATTCTTGCAAGCGCAATTAAGATTTGTATTGTATATGTTATCATCCTTGGATTAATTAGTTATTTCTGCGGTCCGTTATTTGGTTTTTAGTTAGGAAAGGAGAATGAGTATGAATATTATTGTATGCATTAAGCAGGTTCCGGGATCCAACAAGGTAGAGGTTGATCCGGTAACAGGTGTATTAAAGAGAGATGGTGTTGAATCTAAAATGAACCCCTACGATCTTTATGCTCTTGAAACTGCATTGAGATTGAAAGAGAACTATGGAGGTATAGTTAAGGTGATCAGCATGGGCCCTCCTCAGGCTATGCAGATTATTAGAGAAGCGTTCGCTATGGGAGCTGATGAAGGGATTCTTCTATCAGACAGAAAGTTTGCAGGTGCCGATGTACTGGCAACCAGCTACACTCTGTCTCAGGGGGTCAGGGAAGCAGGCGAATTTGATCTGATCCTTTGTGGAAAGCAGACCACCGACGGAGATACTGCCCAGGTTGGTCCTGAGATGGCAGAATATCTGAAGATTCCAAGCGTTTCCAACGTTAAAAAGATTGTCAATGTTAATGAAGAAGCAATAACGGTTGAAATGGATATGGCACATACGGTAGAAATAGCAAAAGTTAAGTTTCCATGCCTTCTGTCTGTTGAAAAGGATATCTTTATGCCACGACTTCCATCCTATGTAAAGATGAGGGCGACAAAAGACAGGGAAATAAAGGTCATAGGATTTGCAAACCTTAAGGATCAGGACGAGAAGAAATACGGCCTTAGTGGCTCGCCCACGCAGGTTCAAAGAATTTTCCCTCCGGAATCCAACAGTAAGCGTGAGATTTGGAATGATTCGGAAGAAGCGCTGGCAAACAAGTTGTTTATAAAGTTAAAAGAAGAAAAGTTCATTTAAGGGGGTAGAAAAATGGCAAAGTTAGTTATTCATAACGAGAAGATAAGCGATAAAGAAGCCTTTATAAAGATTTGTCCCTTTGGTGCACTGGAGATTAAGGACGGAATAGTTGATTCCAATGGTGCGTGCAAAATGTGCAAGCTTTGCGTCAGAAAGGGCCCAGAAGGAGCTGCTGAAGTTGTTGAGGAACAGATTAAGGCCATTGACAAGTCAGCCTGGAAGGGGATAGCGGTCTATGTTGACCATGAGAACGGGGACATTCATCCAGTCACTCTTGAGTTAATCGGAAAGGCTAGGGAATTGGCTGATAAGATTCATCATCCGGTTTACTGTATTTTTATAGGTGCCGGAATCGGTGATAAAGCCAAAGATCTTCTTCACTATGGTGTGGACAGTGTTTATGTTTATGACCATGAGGATTTAATGCATTTCAGAATAGATACCTATACCTCAGTTTTTGAGGATTTTATAAATAATATAAAACCTACGGCGATCCTTGTCGGTGCAACCAATGTGGGACGACAATTGGCACCCCGCGTGGCCGCACGCTTCAGAACAGGACTGACTGCTGACTGTACAGTGCTGGATATCAAGGAGAACACGGATCTGGTTCAGATCAGACCGGCCTTCGGCGGTAACATCATGGCTGAAATCCAGACTCCGAATGCAAGACCTCAGCTTGCAACCGTCAGATACAAGGTGATGAATGCAGCGGAAAGAAATAGCGAGGCAAAAGGCAAGGTTATCGTTTGTGATCTGTCAAATGTTGTTCTTGATTCTGATATTGAAGTAATTGATGTTGTCGCAAAGGTGAAGGAGAAATTTATCGAGAATGCAGATGTACTGGTTGTTGCCGGCAGGGGTGTTAAATCGCAGGAAGATCTGAATATGTTAAAAGAGCTGGCTGACCTTTTAGGTGGTGAGGTTGCCTGCACAAGGCCTTTGATAGAACTGGGATGGCTTGACGCCAAAAAGCAGATTGGCCTAAGCGGAAGAACCGTAAGGCCGAAGCTCATTATTACCTGCGGCGTTTCCGGAGCGGTTCAGTTTACAGCAGGTATGAACAATGCGGATATGATTGTAGCCATCAACAAGGATGATAAGGCACCCATATTTAAAATTGCCCATTATGGCGTAGTGGGAGACCTTTATGAAATCCTTCCAAGGCTGATAGCAAAAGTCAAAGAGGAAAAGGGGGCATAGAGTATGAATTATAAGGTATTTGATGAGAATGACTACCTCAAAATCAGGGAGATAATCAATGATGATGAACGTGTATTATATAAGGAAAGAATAAGTGAAGATTACAGCCACGATGAGCTCAGTGGTATCGAAAGTTACCCTGATATCGTTGTTAAGGTTCTGTCAACTGACGAGGTTTCAAAAGTAATGAAGTATGCCTATGAGAATAATATCCCCGTAACTCCAAGAGGATCAGGAACCGGTCTTGTAGGAGCGGCGGTTCCCATTAAAAAGGGTATTATAATTGACATGAGTAAAATGAACCGTATATTGGAGTTAGATGAGGAAAATCTTACTGTCACAGTGGAACCCGGAGTTCTTTTGATGGAACTATCCCAATATGTTGAAGCGCATGACCTTTTCTATCCACCCGATCCAGGTGAAAAGACAGCTACCATCGGGGGGAATATCAATACCAATGCAGGAGGCATGCGTGCCGTTAAATATGGTGTTACCCGTGATTTTGTCAGAGGGCTTGAAGTGGTATTACCAAACGGTAATATAGTGGAGTTCGGCGGTAAAGTAGTGAAGAACAGTTCAGGTTACTCCATGAAGGACCTGATTGTGGGTTCAGAGGGTACACTGGGTATCGTAACAAAGGCAATACTAAGGCTTCTGCCGCTTCCGAAAAAGGCAATCAGCCTTCTGATACCATTCCCGTCACTTGAGCATGCAATCCGTACAGTACCTTTGATTATCAAGTCCAAGACCATTCCCACTGCGATTGAGTTCATGCAGAGGGAAACAATTATAGATGCGGAGGATTTCTTAGGCAAAAAGTTTCCGGATAATCAGTCCGATGCCTACCTTCTTCTGAAATTTGATGGCAACTCCGTAGAGGAGATTCAAGCAAGTTTTGATAAAGTGGCTGATATCTGCCTTGCGCAGGGAGCATTGGATATTCTGGTTGCCGATACCGACGAAAGAAATGAATCCATATGGAAAGCCAGAGGTGCCTTCCTTGAAGCTATTAAGGCTTCCACAACCCTTATGGACGAAGTCGATGTTGTCGTCCCAAGAAATAAGGTCAGTGAGATGGTGGAATTCAGCCATAAGCTCCAGGAAAAGGTTGGAATTCGTATTAAGAGCTTTGGTCATGCCGGTGACGGAAACCTCCATGCTTACATTCTTAGAGATGACTTAAGCGATGAGGAGTGGGAGAAACGACTTAATCTTGCCATGGAAGAGATGTACAAAAAGGCTAGGGAATTGAACGGCCAGGTATCCGGCGAGCATGGTATCGGCTTTGCCAAGAAGCCATATCTTAATCAGTCTCTTGCTCCCGAAATTCTTGAAATAATGCGTGGTATAAAGATGGCCTTTGACCCAAAGAATATTCTGAATCCGGGTAAGGTTTGCCAGTAACTTCCCATACTGCATAGAACAATAAAACCCTGAAAACAAAATGTTTTCGGGGTTTTGTTGTATCGAATGGAAAATCAATCACATGCTATTTATCTTGCGTTAAAAGGTAGGGGAAAATTTCTGAAAACTATAGCTTCTTTGTCAATAAAATTGCATTATGGGAGAATGATATTATGCAAGAAAAACCGGAAGCAATATTTCATCCACTAACAATTCTAGCCGTTTTGCGTCAATAACATCTTTGCGTAGGAAATTTTCTACACGGATCAAGTCAAAAGGCAGGGTCAGTGTTGCATCACTGATATCTTTTATTTTTTCACCTCTGATTTTTGCAAATCCGAGAAGTTTACGCATGATCAGGATATTTTTATTTGTTGCATTAATTTCAATTTCTGTTATTTTGCTGTTGTCTTGCCCCATCTCAAATAAAATTACATTCATTATCTCATGACCAACTTCTGTATAGACGCTTTGATAGAGTGTAAGCAATTGTAACAAGTCACCACGCAAGCTACCAGTATCCTCAATTTGATCAATTAATTCACCGCCCAAAGCCTTCGTTGTTCTATAAACCATAATTTCTTGAATTAAATCAAATGTAGTTTTCCAGCGGCGGTACATTACGGTACGGCTTGTTTGAGCAGCTTGTGCGATTTGCTGAAAAGTGAGATTGGTATAACCGACTTTTTTGATTAACTCTATAGTTGCATCATAAATGCTTTCACTCAGTGCATCTCCACGTCTGCGCATGCTCCTACCTGTATTTGTCATATCTATTTCCTCCTTCTTCCTTACAATAGTGTCGAGGGAAAGTTTTGTAATCTTTTTCAATATCATTATAACATTTTTTCAAAAAAATATAAGGTACATATTGCACTTTATTTTAAAACGATGTATACTTCGTAAGGTACAAAGTGTATCTTAAGGAGATGAAAACATGGAAAAAGAAAAATTACCGAAAGAAATTATCAGCATTGCATGGATTTTAGTACTCGGTGCACTCCCACCAATGCTGGACAGTACCATCGTTAATATTGCGGTGAATAATTTGGCAAAAGTGTTCTCGGTTTCTTTTGCCGTTACGCAATGGGTAGTGACAGGATATGTCTTGGCTTTGGGAATAGCCGTTCCGTTTTCCGGTTGGTTGATGCGAAGATTTGACGGCAAAAAAGTATACATTGGTGCAATGGGGCTATTTTTAATAGGTTCCCTGTTATGCGGCCTGGCATGGGATGTGCATAGCTTAATCGCATTTCGCGTGTTACAAGGTTTTGCTTCAGGTATCATAATACCAACGCTTACCGCCTTGATCGCCCAAGTTGCCGGCAATAAAAACATTGGGCGCATCATGTCAATTGTCGGGATTCCGATTGTTTTCGGTCCAATTGTCGGACCTATAATCGGCGGATTGATTATGCAGAACTTACAGTGGCAGTGGTTGTTTTTTGTCAATCTTCCTGTTGGGATTATTGCAATTATTATAATGCAATGGAAGCTACCGACGTTCGAGGCTATGGATAAATCTGCAAAACTGGATTGGTTAGGAATTCTGCTGCTTGCATTGTTATCCGGAATGTTTATCTTCGGTGTGACAGAAATTAAAGCGCAGAGCACGCAAGCAACGGGCGTATTGTCACTTGTTATCGGTGCTATATCACTGGTTGCGTACTTGTTTTACGCTTGGAAGAGAAAAGATCAGGTATTGATACCGTTGAATCTGTTTCAATCAAAAAATTTCAGTGCGGCATTTCTCTCGCTGTTTTTAGCTGGATTTGCTACCAATGGGCCTATGCTTCTCTTCCCGATGTTCTTTCAAAATGTACGTAGTCTTAACGTCATTGCTTCGGCTCTTTGGCTGATTCCACAGGGTGTGGGGATGCTGGTAACGCGGCCTTTGGTCGGTAAAATGACGGATAAACTTGGAGCTCGTCTTGTAGTATTGCCTTCCATTGCTATAACCATCATTGGAACGCTGCCATTTGTATTCTTTGACGTTAGCACATCCCAGTGGATTATATGGATTGTACTGTTCATACGTGGAATGGGCGTTGGAGGAATTACGATCCCGGTCATGAGCGATTCTTATGTAGGACTTCAAAAGTCACAAGTTCCCGCAGCCAGTGTTGCTACTCGCACCATCCAAAATGTTGGTGCAGCTTTTGGTTCTGCAATTTTGGCAACGGTGGTCAGCAACGCTCTCAATGTCAAGGAAGCCACTGTAGCCGATATTGTAGGTGCATATCATGCAGGTTTTATTACAAGTTTAATCTTCATGGTGATTAGTATTCTGCCTGCACTGTTTTTGACAAATAAACTAGGAGGCAAAGCGATAGAGGCTAATGGCTAAATTATTAAAAAAGGTCAGGCAATACCACATGACGATGGCGATACGCAGCACTTATAGAAATAGTAAGTTCTAAAGTACAAACACTACAAACACTTTTGAAAAATTGACGTCTCACTCTGGCATTAGATTTTTTACTATTAGCCGGAAATAAGACGTCAATTTTATGTATCAGATGGATATTGATTTTATAATTTTATATTTTCAGTAGGTACTGCGAACGGTCCCGGGATAACAGGAATACCACGATGATTTCCGAAGTAATCTGCGTCAAAGCGTATCGGTGTTCCGTCCGTGTTCTCAAAGTATTGTTCCGGTTCGAAGGCTTTGCCAAGAATTTCTGTATGAATCATGTGAGCGTTAAAGTCCTTAAGGTAATCATATATATTTGTACTAAGATAATATTGACCTTCCTTTTCTACCAGTTCTACTTTAAGCTCCTGATCCGTTTTTTCTAGCAACAAGCCGTTTGTTTCATTTTTCCATGGCTTAGCACCGTTT
>Ga0207747_1001791_pt1 | contig 13646 bp, 11 predicted proteins | sample HigsolmetaGSP11D_FD_184839 | JGI IMG/M metagenome (GOLD analysis project Ga0207747, IMG submission 184839) | High solid enriched microbial communities from the Joint BioEnergy Institute, USA - SP1-1-D (SPAdes) | ecosystem: Engineered > Bioreactor > SSF (Solid state fermentation) > Aerobic >...
CGGGCACCGATGGCGTTCTCGGATCGTACACGAGAGAAAGACCAGAAGGCATATAGAATAACCCCTGGTGTCTCCTGGCTCGTAGAAAGGAAGAGCAGGCGGTGCGAACTGTGATCATCGGGGCCGGGGAGGTAGGGTTCAACACGGCCCGCATGCTCTCTCAGGAAGGGCACGACGTGGTCCTCGTCGAGCAGGACGGGGCTCTGGTGGAGCGTGCGTCGGAGCAACTGGACGCCCTCGTGATACACGGCAACGGGGCGAGCCCCAGGATGCTGGCCGAGGCCGGGATCGAGAAGGCGGACCTGCTGGTGGCCGCGAGTAGTTCGGACGAGGTGAACATCATCGCGTGCCTGGCGGCCAGATCTCTGGGGGTGCCACGCACCGTGGCCCGCATCCACAACCCGGACTATCATGACCCGCAGGAGCCGTTCGCCCAGAAGATGCTGGGCATAGACTTCATCATCCACACCGAGCAGGCGGCCACCGAGGAGATAAAGAAGGCCCTGCTCGTGCCGGGGGCGATCAACGTGGACACCTTCGCCGGAGAGGCCATAGAGGTGGCGGAAGTCATCCTGGAGGAGGGCTCCCCGGCGATCGGGCGTCCGCTGAAAGAGGTGAGGCTGCCGGAGGGCAGCCTCGTCGTCGGCGCGGTGCGGCGCGGGGAGGCGCTGGTCCCGCACGGCGAGACCGTGCTGGAGCGTCGGGATCACATCCTGCTCGTCAGCAGCCGGCAGCGGCTGGCGCAGGCGGTCAAGGCCGTGGCCACGGATACGGCACCGGTCCAGGAGGTGGTCATCTACGGGGGAGGCAGGATCGGCCTGCGGCTGGCTCTGGCTTTGGAGAAGGTCGGCAGGAGGTAGTCATCTACGGGGGAGGCAGGATCGGCCTGCGGCTGGCTCTGGCTTTGGAGAAGGTCGGCATGTCGGTGAGGGTCATAGAGAGGGACGAGGCCCGGGCCCGGTACGTGGCCTCCCAACTCAGGAAGGGGTTCGTGCTGCACGACGAAGGCATCTCGAGGGACTTTCTGCTCCAGGAGCGCGTGGACCGCGCCGACGCTTTCGTGGCCGTCACCGGCGACGACCGGGCGAACCTGCTGGCCGCCATGTACGCCCGCCAGCTCGGGGCGCGCATGACCATCGCGGGGGTGAGCCGGGGCGAGTTCACGCCGCTCGCCGAGGCTCTGGGGGTAGACCTGACGATCTCGCCGAGGACGCTGGCGGCCGAGGCGATACTCCGGTTCGTACGCCGAGGAGAGGTGCTGAACGTGGCCCTCCTGGAGAGCGGTGCCGAGATGCTGGAGCTGCGCGTTCCCGAAGGCTGTCCGGTGGACGGGAGCATGCTCTCGGAGGTGGGTTTCCCGGAAGGGGCCATCGTCGGCGCGCTCTTGCGCGACGGGGAGATCATCATACCGACCGGCAAAGAGGAGATCCGGGCCGGCGACAAAGCGGTGATCTTCGCCCTCGGTAAAGCTGTGAGCGAAGTCGAGCGCCTCTTCGCCGCTTAGACATGCCGGGCGGGCGGTCGGAAGGGGGAGGCCGGATGGTGCGGGCGGAGCCTGAACGATGAACATCAGGCTCATCGTCCGTCTCAACGCGGGGGTGGTGCTGGCCATCGGGGTGGCGCTGCTGGTTCCTCTGGGCATCTCCCTGCTCTACGGCGACGGCTCCTGGGAGAGCTTCCTGGTACCCGCAGCGGCGATGATCGCGGCGGGTGCCGCGGGCATCCGGTTCACCAGCCGGCCCGGCCGAGGGCGGGAGATCGTCTCCAACCGGGACATTTACTTCTCGGTGACCCTTGCCTGGGTGCTCGCTGCGATGCTCGGCGGCATCCCATACCTGCCATACCTGATGCAGGGCACCTTCACAAACCCTCTCGACTCCACCTTCGAGGGTATGAGCGGGTTCACGACCACCGGAGCGACGCTGCTCTCGCACATCCAGGCCCAGACACCTTCAATCCTCTTCTGGCGCAGCATGACCCAGTGGCTCGGAGGTGTCGGGATCGTGGTCCTCTTCGTCGCCGTGGCCCCGGCCCTCGGGACGGAAGCCTCCCGGCTCCTCGGAGCAGAGGTCTCCGGGCTCACCGGCACCCGCCTGACACCTCGCATAGGAGACACCGCGCGGTCGCTCATCTTCATCTACCTGGCGATATCCGCCGCCTGCACGCTCGCGCTGCTGGGGGCCGGCATGCCGCTCTACGACGCCGTAGTGCACACCTTCGCGACCGTGGCGACGGGTGGGTTCAGCCCGAAGTCGGCTTCCATCGGCTTCTACCACTCCCTGCCCATAGAGGCGGTCCTGATCTTCTTCATGACGGCCTCGGGAATCTCTTTCTCCCTCTACTACGTCCTCTACACCCGGCGTCGCCCGGACGCGCTGCTCAGCCGGGAGGTTGTCGTCTACCTGGGCACGATGGCCGGCGCCACCATCCTCGTCTGGGGACTGCTGGTCTACGGCGGAACCTATGGTCCAGACTGGGGCCGGGCGCTCAGAGACTCGGCGTTCACGGTCTCCAGCATCACGACGACCACGGGCTTCGTGACGGCCGACTTCGACAAGTGGGGAGGGGCGGCGAAGTTCATCCTCGTCCTCCTGATGTTCGTCGGAGGCTGCGCGGGATCCACCGCCGGAGGCATAAAGGTCATAAGGATCATGATCGTGGTGCGCACCAACCTGCAGGAGATCTTCCACATGGTGCACCCCCGGGCGGTGACACCGCTCACCATAGGCGGCCGGACGATCCCAGAGAGGGTGCGCGTGGCGACGCTCGGGCTGTTCGCGGCCTGGATCTCCGTCTTCGCACTGGCGACCGTGCTTCTGGCCTTCCAACCCAACCTCTCGATGGTCTCCGCCGCCACCGCGGTGGCGGCCACCCTCAACGTGGTCGGACCGGGTCTGGGGCAGGTCGGGGCCGCGGAGAACTTCACGGCGGTGGATCCATTCGGCCGCGGAGTGCTCACGGTGTGCATGCTGTTCGGACGGCTGGAGCTGTTCACCGCTCTGGCCCTGATCTCACCTGCCTTCTGGAGGAAGGCCTGAGAGAGAGGATCAGGGGTCGAATGCAGGATCTCGCCCCCGGTAGATCCGCTCGAGCGCCTCGCGCGCCCTGGCGTCGAGCCCCGGCTGCGACTCTTCGGGGACGAGCACGATCCCTTGAGGGAACTTCGAAGTTATCCTCCGTTCGTACCCAGGCCCACGGGCCCGCTCGCATCGTACGAGCCCCAGGATCGTCCTCGCCCCCATCCAGGTCGGAACGGGCCTCGGAGGGTCACCGGTGCGCTCCAGCAACGCAAAACCAGCGTTTCCCTGATCCCTTCCTTCCTGGTGTAGCTTCACGAAGAGCCGGCTCTCCACCAGCCCGTCAGAAGACACCATAAGCCCGGTAAGTCTGGGATCGCCGGCAACCATCAGATAGCGGGCGTTTTCCTTCCTCAACTGATACATTATGTGTGGTATGGAATAAGAGAGCACCGTGCAGTTCGATTCATCCCTGCTCATCATCACCCAGAGGGCCCGCGGCGGGATCTGGTAGATGGTGTCGGTATCGACGTCCTGGGAGTATCCCTTGGCAGCCGTGGGGTTGGTGATCGGAGGGGATTGATCGAGCCCCAGGGTCGTCCAGCGGTGGCGCCCGCCGTCCTTGAAAACGAGGTACGACGCATGAAACGGCATGGTGACAACCATGCTCCCCGGAGGCACGTTCCTCTCCATCCAGCGCACCATGTTCGTGGCCTCCACGACGGTCCTGCCGCCTCCGGAGGGCCTGACGGGGTGATCGTAGAGCAGGTTGTGGACTTCTTCCGTGGCGACCACCAGCGGGTACGCACCCAGGATCAACGCCGAGACGGCGGCGATCCAGCCAGGGAAACGCCTCGCCTTCACATCGCGTGCCACGATGGCGAAGACGTCCGTCACGAGCACGGCGAGCGCGCAGAGCAAGAGGGTCTGCGGGATGAGAAACTGCCTCTGGTTCCATCCCTCCAGGGTCACGAACAGGACTATGGGAGCCTGGAACAACAGAGAGATGGAGAACACGCGCCACATCCGGCCCCCCTTCACGGCCCTCCAGACGGCGTAACCGGCCGCCACCGGCATGAGAGGCCACAGCGCGATGTAGGGCGCGAGGTGACTCGCGAAATAATCTCTCAGGGCGGCGAGCGATGCTTCCGGAAACACCGAGCCCCCGGTCTTCGACAGCAGCAAGAAGACGACCACGGGCCACACAGCGAGAATGCTCCAGCCGGTCCAGGATCGCCTGCGACCGCCGGCGAGAAACCGGTCGAAGGCACCGGAAAAAACGGATACCCCGACGAGCACGACGACCGCCGCCGCGCCCAGGGCCATCGGGCGCTGCAGATCGGGAGAGAGCCGCCCCACCAGGTATATCTGGCCGCTGGCGGCGTAAACCCAGGCCCACCACGGCAGGCAGGCCAGAACCACCCCGAGGTAGTGCAGGAAGGCCCTTCGCGACCCCCAACCGAAGAAAAGCACCGCCAGCAGCGCCAGAGGAAGGTTTACGAGCGCGGTCTCTTTGACGAGTATGGCGGCGCCGAGCGCCACCCCGGACAGGAAAGCCGACAGACGGGTGTTCCGCCGGAGGGCGTGCATCAACGCCAGCAAAGAAAGGAGGTAGGCGGTCATGAGCACCGCGTCTATGTTGAGGGCCTGCTTGTTTATCGTAGTGTAACCAAGGAGCGTGACGGCCGCGGCGGCGACGAGCGCGGCGATGGGGGACGCGAGCCGCCTGACCAGCAGATAGGCGAGGAGGGGGTTGAGCAGCGCCAGGAGACGCACGGTGAGCGCCAGGGTTCCGGTATCCCGTCCCAGGAACGTCATCAGCCCGCCCAGCAGGCCCGGGAACAGGGGGCCTCTCTTGATGAAGGGTGCCCCGTTGATGAGGGTGTAGCCCCGGCCGGAGACCAGATGCCACCCGGCGAGGAGATATTGTTCCGCATCCTGGGCTAAAACCCACTCGTACCTGAACCATACGAGGGAAGGGATCGAGAGGAACAAGACGATGGGCAGGAGCGCGAGATCGGTCCACCCGAACCGGCGTGTGACCTTTCCTGATAGAGCTTTTGCCGAAAGCTTCCCGTCCGTACGCCTCATCCCCCCGGCCCGGATCAGAGTGGCGATCTCCTCGGATTATCGGGAAGTATAGAAAAGAGCCGTGCGAGGCATCAATGCCTCTCAGAACCGCTCGTAGCCGGGTCCGAGGTGAGAACTACCTATCGTGGACCACCGGCATATTTTGTGGCACAATGTGGCCATAATTTGGTCAGATCTTCCCCATGCGAGGAGTTTAGTGAGAGAAGTAGGAGTGAGAGAGTTCAGGGATCACGCCTCCAGCTACCTGTCCAGTGGCGAGCCTCTGGCCGTACGGAGGCACGGCCGCGTAATTGGTTTCTACTTCCCGGTGAAGCAGAAGAGCGATACGGAGGAGCTGCGCGCTGCTCTGCGCGACTTGAGCGAAAGTCTGGCAGAACTGCGGCGCGAGAGCGGCCTCTCGGAAGAAGAACTCGTTCGGGAGCTGGTGCCCCGCGAGCATGAAAGCCCGGGCAGTTAGGGCAGCTTGCGCCTGGTCATAGACGCCAGCACGCTCGTCGCGGAGCTGCTTCGAGAACGAGGACTGGAACTACTCGCCAACTCCAATCTCGATCTGTACGTACCCACCCGGATGTGGGAGGAGACCCGGCATGAGGTATCCAGGCGGCTCGAAGTCCGGGTATCCCGGGGGCTTCCCGCTCCGGTTGCCGCGCGCTTTTGGGACGCTGCCCTGCGCGTTAAGGAACACAGCGTCACGGAGGTACCAGAAGAGGTCTACGAAGGTTCGAAGGGCGAAGCGCTGTCCAGGTTACCACGGGATGAGAAAGACTGGCAGGTGGTCGCGCTCGCTCTTTCACTCGAAGCAGCCATCCTCACCGAGGATAGAGATTTCTTCGGCTGCGGGGTTGCAACGTGGACGGCAGACACCATGATCACCTGGCTGCAACGCCATGGTTTATCTTAGCTCGAGGATTCCTGCTTTTCTCACGCAAGCCCGGGACCATGAACCCGGCAAGTAGTCGGCTTACCCGGCTCATCAGCTACTGTTTCGCTCGTAGCCGAGCCGGGCGAGGGTCTCGCCGGCCGTCTCCTCGAAGATCTCACGATCCTTCGTAGTGAAGAGCCTCCGCCAGTCGCCCGCCACGCCCTTGCGGAAGAACGAGGAGGCATCCTCCTCGCCGCGCCCGCGACCGCCGGAGAGACGCTCGAAGCTCTGCGAGCGGACGCACCCGGCGACGGTCTCTTCGTCGGAGACGGCACCGAGGAAGGAGAAGATGTTTCGCATGTGCCGTTCGGGGTCTGCGACGAGGTCCTCGTAGCGCACCTCCATGTAGCGGTCCCCGAGCAGGGCTGGACCATCCTGCGCCGCGCCGCCCGTGTAGGAGGACCAGTCGGAGGCGAGGGTTCGGAGCTGGTCCCCGGTGAAGATGCTCCTGCCGGAGCGGACGAAGCCCTCCGGGTCGGCGCGGTAGGCGGCGCGCTTTTCGGCGATCTCCGTCCCCTCCTTCACGTTGCCGAAGTTCCAGAGGTGGAAGGCGGCTGAGACGGCGACGTCGCGTCCGTCCCTGATTATGTGGATCACCCGCGCCTCGGGGTAGATGCGCGAGATCTCACGCACCATCCGATCGTTGAGGAGCGGGGACTTGTCGCCGACGAGGCGCTTGCCGCTCTTCAAGAGCTCCCGCGTCATGAAGTAGCCCGCGGCCATGCGGGTCATGGCTTCGATGTGTTCCCGCGGATCTCCGTCGCGGCTCCAGACGGAACGTTCGACCCAGAGCCTCAGGTACTCCGCGTCGAGCAGAGCCTCGTAGAGCGAGCTCGCCGGGCGGTCGACGCCGTTCTTCTTCAAGGCTTTGCGCTTCCATCCCGCGCCGAAGATGCGCCCCTCGCCCCGGCAGAGGACCTCGGGGTGGGCGTCGAGCATCCGCATCAGCCAGGTCGTCCCCGAGCGCATGAACCCGACGACGAAGAAGACGGGCGAGGCAGCCTCCGGCGGCCGCAGCCCGCATCTCCGCAGCTCCTCCTCGAGCGCGGCGATGCGGGCGTCGCGGGTCGAGATCTCCCGGCGAGCCCGCGCCCCCGGAACGAGACCGCGCACGAAGCCGGCCGGGTCCCTCAGCGCCCGTCTGGCCAGCCTTTCCAACCTCTCGTGCGTGTCCGGAGCCATCTTCCGCGGCGAGCGATACGGCATGCGGGTATTCTAAGCCAGGACGGCCGGGTTTCCCCGCCTCACGAGCGGCGGGCTTCGATCATCTCCTTGAGCTCTCTCCAGCTTATAGTCTGCACGGCGCTCTCGAAGCGCACCTCGAGCCCCCGGCGCGTCAGGCGGACTTCACCTCTCCCGCGGTCGAGCCAGCGGTTGCTCAGCGGCCCCTCCGCGAGAACGGCCCGGCGGGCCCTGCGCCACCCGAAGCGCCGCAGGTTGTACTCCAGGTCCCGGTAGCGATACAGCCAGCAGGCGTCGGATACCGCCTCGTAGAGAGCGTGTGGATTATCTTCCTCCCAATACCGGATCCCGTCCTCGCCGGGGATGGCATCGGCTCCCGTCCTGCGGACACCCGGAAGCCGCAGTCCAATCATCTTCATCTTCTCTTCCCATCGAGTAGACAAGTGGTGGCCCCGGGTCTCCGGGGCCACCGAGATAGAGGTCTTACTTTCCGCTGCTTCCGGCGGTATCCGGAGCGCTCTGGTCACCCTGCTGGAGCTGCTGCCCGGGTCCCTGCTGCAGGTTGTCCCTGTCGGGCCCCTTCACCTCACCGGATTCGGCCTTCTCCCCGGCATGCTCTATCCCATCCGGGCCCTTCTGGTCACCCTGCTGCACGTTGTCGGGGTCGGCCTTGGTGTTCTCCTGGTGAGCCTGCTGCTGAGCCGCGGAGACCTGACCGCTGGAAGCGGCGCTGGTGTTGTGGGTGGCCTGGGCGAGGGCGGTGCCCCCACCGAGCGCCAGTACCGCCGGTACGGCCATCGCCGCAAGGAGCTTCTTCCTGTCCATCTCGTTCGTCATCCTCCTGTTTCTGAGGGTCTTCTGGTTTCGTGTCCCGACGTTCTGGCTGCTTGCCTACATCTTCCTCTCCTTTCTCTGCTGTCGTGTACGCTCAAGTATTCGCCCGGGGGATGAGAGGGTGCTGAGCAGAGGGTGAGAGTTGGATGAATAGTCCGTAAGAATCTTTTGAGACTACCGCCTCAGAGAAGATCGGCCCGCGTTCCGCCACCCGAAGGGAGGTCCTCGGGGAGCAGGAGGGTGAAGGTGGAGCCTTCGCCGACCCGGCTCTCCACCTCTATGGTGCCGCCGTGGGTCTCGGCGATCTGCCGGGCTATGGAGAGGCCGAGCCCGGCCCCTCCGGCGCCGCGCGAGGGGTCCACCCGGTGGAAGCGCTCGAAGATCATGGGCAGCTCGTCCTCGGGGATGCCGATGCCGGTATCCGTGACGGAGAGGAAGGGGGATCCGCCCCGGCGGCCCACCTCCACGGAGATCCGGCCGCCCTCCGGGGTGTACTTGACGGCGTTGTCGAGCAGGATGGAGGCGGCCTGCAGGATACGCTCCCGGTCGCAGTTCGCCTCGACCGGCCCCTGTGGGGGACGAAACTCGACCTCCACCTTGCCCTGCGCGGAGGCGCGGGCGGCGTCGGTGGCTTCGGAGGCGATGGAGGTGAGGTCGTGCCGCCCGAGGTTGAGCGGAGCACCCTCGTCACCGCGGGTGAGGGCGAGCAGCGACTCGACGAGCGAGCGCATCCTGCCGGACTCCTCGCGGATCGCGCGCACCGCCTCCCGCGCGGTCTCGGGGTCCTTTAGCGCCCACTCATCGAGCATCCGGGCGTAGCCGCTTATGGAGGTGAGGGGAGTCCTGAGCTCGTGGCTCGCGTCGGCGGCGAAGCGCCGCTGGCGGGCGAGGGCCTCTTCCCGGCGGGCGAACGCGGCCTCCAGCCGGGCGAGCAGGGCGTTTATCGTGGTGGTGAGGCGTCCTATCTCGTCTTTGGGGTTCGCCACCGGCAGCCTCTTGGCGAGATCCCCCTCCCCCATCTCGCGGGCGGCGACCACGACCCTGTCGACCGGCTTGAGCGCGGCGCGGGCCAGGATGTACGCGCCGGCGATCGAGAGCAGGAAAGCCGCCCCGATCCCGGCGGCGAGCACGGCGGAGAAGTCCTCCAGCGTCTCCTGCGCACCCTGGTAGGGCTTTCCCGCCTCGACGATGCGCAGAGCACCGCTGCCCTTCAGCCGCACCGGGACGGCGTAGACGTAGTCCGGGGCCTGGTTGGAGAGGTTCGCGGTGCCCGAGGCCGGGTTCCCGCTCCTCGCCGCCCGGCGCCAGACGCCATCCTGCGCGCCTCCCTGGACGCCGAGTCGGAGCGTCTCGCCGACCACCTTGCCCTGTCCGTCGCGCACCACGACGAAGACCCCCTCCAGGGTGAGCCTCTCGCGGTTGCTCTCCTCCAGGGTGCCCCCCGAGCGGATGGTCTTCGCCACCGAGACCGCCGCCTGCCGGACCGTGTTCTCGGTGTTGGAGAGCAGCGTGTCGCGCACCAGGACGTACAACCCGATGCCGAGCACGAGCAGGATCACACCGATCGCCAGCGCGTTAAAGAGCGTAAGACGCCAGCGGATCGGCAAGGCCTACCGCTCCTCCCGGAGCGCGTACCCCACGCCCCTTATGGTGTGGATCAGCTTCTTCTCCCCCTCCACGTCTATCTTCCGCCTCAGATACCCCACGTACACGTCGACCACGTTCGTCGAGAGCGCGAAGTCCTGCTCCCACACCCGCGAGAGCAAAAGGTCCCGCGAGAGTACCCGCCTCGGGTTCTGCGCCATGAACTCGAGCAGCTCGTACTCCCGCGCCGTGAGGTCTATCTTCCTCTCCCCCCGCCTCACCTCCCGCGTGGAGCGGTTTATCTCGAGGTCTCCTACCCGCAAGACCTCCTCACCCTCCACCCGCCTCAACAAAGCCCGCATCCTCGCCAGCAGCTCCTCCACCTCGAAGGGCTTTGTCAGGTAGTCGTCCGCCCCGTAGTCGAGGCTGTGCACCTTGTCCTGGGTGCTGTCGCGGGCGGTGAGCATGATGACGGGCAGCTTCTCCCCGCGTTCCCTGATGCGCTTGAGGACCCCCACCCCGTCGAGGCCGGGCAGCATGATGTCCAGCACGAGGATCTCGGGCCGGAAGCTCTCCAGCACCTCGAGCGCCGAGGGCCCGTCGTAGACACACCTCACCGAGAGCCCCCGATGCTCGAGCTCCAGCTCCAGAAAGCGGGAGATCGATCGATCATCCTCGACTATGAGAACCCTGGTACCTGGCTTCATGCTCTTCCACCTCCTCGCCTCGTAAGACACGATTCTATATCCTCCCCCGATCCGCTGAGGGAGCGCTGAGAGATCCTTGCGGGTGGCGGGACGAAGTGTGAACATGCTTGCCTGGAGAGAACTCCCGGCAAAGGAGAACAGATGAAGACGAGACCAGCGGCGACCCTCCACGTCCCACCACTGGACTACCCCTTCCCGCCCCGGATGAACGAGCACGCCGAAACCGCCCAGCGCGGCACTTCGGGGTGGGTGAGGACGTTCGGGCTGCTGCCGGACGAGAAATCTCTGGCTCTCTTCGACGCGACGGGGCTCGGACACCTCGCCGCCCGCAACCATCCCGAGCTCGCCGCCGAGGATCTGCGCTTCGTCTCCGACTGGTACGCCTGGCTGTTCCTGCGCGACGACAAGGGGGACGCCTCCCCTGCAGGCCGTGATCCCCGCAGGCTCTCGTCCGCGGATGGCAGGTTGCTGGACGTGCTCGAGGGCGCCGAGCCCGGGGAGGAAGACGAGCCGCTCGCCCACGCCCTGCGCGACCTGCGGGAGAGGACCCTCGGCTACCTGCGCGCCAACTCCCTGCCCGGCGTCTGGATGCGGCGGCTGGTCCGGGCCGTCAGGGAGCACCTCGAGGCGACGCTCTGGGAGGCCTCGAACCGGGCCAGGGGAGTTGCCCCCTCCCTCGAGGCGTACGTCAGGATGCGCCCGCTCACCGGCGGGCTCTCGATCGTCACAGAGCTCGTCGAGATCGTCCGCGGGCTCCATCTCCCTTCAGAGGTGCGCGAGCACGCGGCGGTGAGGCGGCTCACTTCGGCCTCGCACAACGTCACCTGCTGGGCCAACGACATCATCTCCCTGAAGAAGGAGCTCGCCGCCGGCGAGGTGAACAACCTGATCCCGGTGCTCCAGGCCGAGCGAGGTCTCTCCCTGCAGCGGGCGTTGTGGGAGGCGGCCCGGATGCACGATGCGGAGGTGGAGGTCTTCGTCGAGACCTCACGTAACCTGCCCTCTTTCGGACCCGCCGTGGACGAGATCCTGCGGCGCTACGTCGTCTCGCTCGAGGCCCGCATGCGCGGCGTCCTCGACTGGTCGCTCGGCTCCGAGCGCTACCGCAGCGAGTGAGCGAGGATCCTCTCAGCCTCCATAGCGTCCACCGGTTTCGAGAAGAAGAACCCCTGCGCGTAGTCGCAGCCTGCCCGGCGCAACCTCTCCAGCTGCTCCCCGGTCTCGACCCCCTCGGCTATGACGTCCATCCCCAGGCTGTGCGCGAGGGTGGTGATGGTCTGTACGATCTGCGCACCGTCCGCCGAGCCCACGTTCTCCACGAAGGCGCGGTCTATCTTGAGCGCGTCCGCGGGGAGGCGCTGCAGAACCCCGAGCGAGGAGTAGCCGGTGCCGAAGTCGTCTATGTGGATCCTGGCCCCCAGCTTGCGCAGAGAGCGTGCGGCGGGCTCGGCGCCGAGCATTATGGCGCTCTCGGTGACCTCCAGCCGGAGGTGATGGCTCTCCAGCCCGCTCTCGGAGAGAGCCTCGGCCACCTGAGCGGCGAGGGAGGGCTGCGAGAGCTGCACCGCGGAGAGGTTCACGCTCACGGTGAGCGGGCGGTGCTCCGGGAACCTCTCCAGCCAGGTCTTCGCGTCCCGGCAGGCCTCCCGCAACACCGCGTCGCTTATCCGGGAGATCAGACCGGTCTCCTCCGCGAGCGGGATGAACTTCGCCGGGGAGACCTCGCCTCGTTCCGGGTGCCTCCACCTGGCGAGCGCCTCGAAGCCGACCACGGCCCCGCTCCTGAGCGAGACTATCGGCTGGTAGCGGACGTAGAACTCCCCCCGCTCCACCGCCCGCCTGAGGTCGTTCTCGAGCCTCAGGGTCTCGAGCACCCGCTCGCGCATCTCACCGGTGAACACCTCGTAGCGGGCCTTGCCTTCCCGCTTGGCCTGGTACATCGCCGTATCCGCGTCGCGCAGCAAATCTTCCGGGCTCTCGTACCCGCGGGAGTCCGGGATGACCCCGATACTCGCGGTGGTATAGAGCTCATGGCCCCGTACGTGGAAGGGATGGGAAAGCGCCTTCTGCAGCCTCTCCGCCACCTCGAGAACCCCACGTGTGTCCCGGGCGCTCTCGACCAGCACGGTGAACTCGTCCCCGCCGATCCTGGCGACGGTGTCACCCGGACCGACGCTGGCCTCGAGCCGTCTCGCCACCTCGACGAGCATCCCGTCCCCCACCGCGTGCCCCAGGGAATCGTTGACGTTCTTGAACCGGTCGAGGTCGAGGAAGAGCACGGCGAAGGGATGTCCGCCGGCCCCACGTGCCCGCTCGAGAGCCTCTTCGAGCCTCTCCTTGAAGAGGACGCGGTTGGGCAGCGCGGTGAGGGGATCGTGTGCGGCGTCGTAGAGGGCCTTCTCCTCGGCGAGTCGGGCCTGTACCAGCGCCCCGACCAGCCGGCTCCTGAACTGCCAGAGCAAAAGCAGCACGACCGCGACCGCAGCGGCGAGGGAGGCCACGTGGAAAGGCGCGGCGTACCAGCCGGGAAGCCGGGAGGCGGAGGGTGAGATCTCGCCGAGGACGGCGATGACGACGGAGACCATCCAGGAGATCACGAGCAGGTAGCGCAGCATCTTTCCGCTCGCGTAGGGCAGCGCCACGCCGACGGCGAGCAGCGGGGCGAGGATGATGACGGTTATCAGGAAGGGCTGTGCGAAGGCGACCACGATGCAGGCCAGAAGGAAGCCGCAGCAGACGATCGCGATCGCGGCGTTCGCCCGCTCGCTCCTCCTGGCCCACCTGCGCGCCACCTCCAGCGAGAGCCCGTAGGCGAACAGCGTGACGCCGGCCACCCCGGAGCCGAGATCCCGAAAAGCGGCGGAGGCCCCCACCTCCAGCAGGCCGAAGGCGAGGACGAGCGGCACGAGCCACCTCAGAAACTGCCCTATCTGATGCGCCTGGCCGGAGATCTCCTCCACCAGCGTCCCCTCGCCAGGCCGCCCGGGGGGAACTTTCACCCCCACCTCCCGGCCTCGCCCTCCACCTATCAGATAAGATGTGATCATCTCGATATTATCGGAGGGAGGGGCGTCCTTCTTTAGCCGGAGCTCGAAGGGAGCGTAGGGATCCCTCCCCCGCACGAGCCCCTCACCCTCAGGCGTCGAGCACGACGTCGGAGAGGGGGCTGCCGATGCAGATCAGACGATATCCCTCCGCAAGCTCCTCGTCGGAGATCGCAAACGCAAGATCCTGGTCTATCTCCCCCTCGAGGCACATCTGCATGCAGGTGGTGCAGGTGCCGCTCCTGCAGTCGTAGGGGAGGTCTAG
>Ga0207747_1001795_pt1 | contig 13633 bp, 9 predicted proteins | sample HigsolmetaGSP11D_FD_184839 | JGI IMG/M metagenome (GOLD analysis project Ga0207747, IMG submission 184839) | High solid enriched microbial communities from the Joint BioEnergy Institute, USA - SP1-1-D (SPAdes) | ecosystem: Engineered > Bioreactor > SSF (Solid state fermentation) > Aerobic >...
GCCGGCGCAGCTCCACCGCCCGGCCGATGCGGCGCGCGAACCAGGCCGCGTCCACCGCCACCTCCGGATCGGTTTCCAGGATGCGCACGGCGATGCGCGAGTGGCCGTTGTAGAAGCCGCGGCCGATGAACTGGCCGTCCACGTCGTAGGCGTCGACGATCTCGCCCGGGCGCGGCCGCTGGGCCGGCTTCTCGACGAGCTTCTGGAAGATCCAGGGATGGCTGGAACGCCACGCGTTCTTCAGCCGCACGGTGGGGTAGGGGGTATTCATCGCGCAATTGTATGTGTACTGGCGCGAGCCGACATCAACCGACCCGTGGCTTTCGACGGCTCAAGGGGCAAGTAGAAGCCCTGGGGAGCCATGCGTGGGGGAACCATCGCCGTGGGAGCTGGCAAGTCATCCGGTGCGCAAGCGAGGCCTCAAGAGGCATCCTTCCCCCCCCGGATTGCGGGCGGTCATTATCCCCTGGTTTTCGGGGAACGTACTCAACGCACAGCACAACATCAGAGCGGCGCGGGTCATCGCAGCAACGTTATTAGCTGCCGGGTCATCCCCGCGTGCGCGGGGAACACGTTCTCGGCGGGCGCCGGCGGACGCCTCTTATCGGGCCATCCCCGCGTGCGCGGGGAACACGCCAACATCACAGACGACGCCTACCTGGCACACGGGTCATCCCCGCGTGCGCGGGGAACACATCTGCGCCATCACCGTCGCACGGTCGCCCGTCGGGTCATCCCCGCGTGCGCGGGGAACACCTGCTCGATCACGTACGCCAGGGTGTCGCGCACGGGTCATCCCCGCGTGCGCGGGGAACACGACATTGTGCTGTCGTATATCAGGGCCGGAAATCGGGTCATCCCCGCGTGCGCGGGGAACACGGCCGGCTATGTCCATTGCGAGGCCGACCAGTACGGGTCATCCCCGCGTGCGCGGGGAACACGCTGGCCTCGGACTGGGCGGAGGCATAGTCGGCGGGTCATCCCCGCGTGCGCGGGGAACACCTCTCGTCCGAGGCGCCGGGGTAGAGGCTGGTCGGGTCATCCCCGCGTGCGCGGGGAACACTCACTGTCGGAATTGTGGACGGCCTGCCGGTACGGGTCATCCCCGCGTGCGCGGGGAACACGCCGAACGGTGGGGATCGTTCAACCCGGAATACGGGTCATCCCCGCGTGCGCGGGGAACACTCCAGGATGTCCTGCTCAGCCATTTCGTAGAGCGGGTCATCCCCGCGTGCGCGGGGAACACTGCCGAGAACCAGCGCAATCAAATCCTGTTGGACGGGTCATCCCCGCGTGCGCGGGGAACACGCCCAAGCGTGTCAAGAGCAAGGCCAAGTTGGCGGGTCATCCCCGCGTGCGCGGGGAACACGCCAGCGCGCAAATCACGAGTGCGAGCCTCGACGGGTCATCCCCGCGTGCGCGGGGAACACCCCCTACGCCGAGCTAGGCCGCACCGCCCACGCCGGGTCATCCCCGCGTGCGCGGGGAACACGCGCCTGACGACGCGACGGCCCCAGCCCCACCCGGGTCATCCCCGCGTGCGCGGGGAACACGGGGGCTTCGCCCCCCACGCCCGACCGGCGCGCGGGTCATCCCCGCGTGCGCGGGGAACACGGGGGCTTCGCCCCCCACGCCCGACCGGCGCGCGGGTCATCCCCGCGTGCGCGGGGAACACGCTGGCCAGACGGGAAGTGCTTGGGCTACGTGCGGGTCATCCCCGCGTGCGCGGGGAACACAACTGCAACCCGACAGCTGGGCGCGCTGCAATCGGGTCATCCCCGCGTGCGCGGGGAACACATGTATAGCTGCACCTGGGCGAAGTAGATCGGCGGGTCATCCCCGCGTGCGCGGGGAACACGCCGGTGGAACACCTGAAGGCCGGTGAAGCGTACGGGTCATCCCCGCGTGCGCGGGGAACACACTCATAGGTCGAATGCCTCCAGTTTCGAATGCGGGTCATCCCCGCGTGCGCGGGGAACACTACTCGACCTGGGTCATGCCGCTGGTGTGCCACGGGTCATCCCCGCGTGCGCGGGGAACACACCGGAGCCGCGATTCGGAGGCGCCTGTATATCGGGTCATCCCCGCGTGCGCGGGGAACACTTCGAGCCTGCCACCGGGCTGTGGCGCGTCAGCGGGTCATCCCCGCGTGCGCGGGGAACACTCGGGAACTGAGAACGCCGGCTAAAAGCTATACGGGTCATCCCCGCGTGCGCGGGGAACACATGGACGGCGCGGGCGAGACGCCACAGCCTAACGGGTCATCCCCGCGTGCGCGGGGAACACGTACCCCTCGGCCGCGCAGTGCAGCATGAATGCGGGTCATCCCCGCGTGCGCGGGGAACACAGCTCGCGCTGCTCCTCGGTCAGCTTGGTCTTCGGGTCATCCCCGCGTGCGCGGGGAACACACCACATGCGGCGCAAAGTCGCGGGTCTCAATCGGGTCATCCCCGCGTGCGCGGGGAACACATCGCGATAGACAATACGGATGCGTTCGGTTGCGGGTCATCCCCGCGTGCGCGGGGAACACAGGCTCGTAGCGCCGAAGGGCCATCGATTCACCGGGTCATCCCCGCGTGCGCGGGGAACACTGGCTGGTCGCGGACATGCTGCGGCCCGAGGACGGGTCATCCCCGCGTGCGCGGGGAACACCAGTCTAGCCCAGGCAGGAACGGCCTGCCATTCGGGTCATCCCCGCGTGCGCGGGGAACACTTTGCGGGCGTTCGCGTACTCGCTACGGCACGCGGGTCATCCCCGCGTGCGCGGGGAACACCGCAGGCGCGGCAGATGAAGGCGAACGGCCACCGGGTCATCCCCGCGTGCGCGGGGAACACGTGGAGGCGCACCACATCAAGCAGGGCCGGCACGGGTCATCCCCGCGTGCGCGGGGAACACCAGTAGCCGCGCCACAGCGGGACCGGGACGCGCGGGTCATCCCCGCGTGCGCGGGGAACACTTGCACGCGTGCCCCGAGACTCCGGTGGTGGGCGGGTCATCCCCGCGTGCGCGGGGAACACAGATTTGGCCCCGGCCGCTGACTGAGCAGCTGCGGGTCATCCCCGCGTGCGCGGGGAACACTACGCGAAGGGCGAGGGCACCGTGACGCTGGGCGGGTCATCCCCGCGTGCGCGGGGAACACTGCAGCGTGCGCCAGACGGGGTGCATGGGCGTCGGGTCATCCCCGCGTGCGCGGGGAACACTACTACGACCGCAGCGACTGGACCACCAAGACCGGGTCATCCCCGCGTGCGCGGGGAACACTCAGCCATTTCTCCCCCCCTTCTGAATCCAAGCGGGTCATCCCCGCGTGCGCGGGGAACACTTCCAGGACCTGTGGCCGGGGCGCATCCAGTCCGGGTCATCCCCGCGTGCGCGGGGAACACAGGATCTTCTCGACCTGGAGGTCATCAAAGGTCGGGTCATCCCCGCGTGCGCGGGGAACACTGCAACGGACACGCGCTCAGCCGCAACGGCGACGGGTCATCCCCGCGTGCGCGGGGAACACGTAAGGGATTACCTCGGCGGCGGGTAGGACTGCGGGTCATCCCCGCGTGCGCGGGGAACACGCGCGGGCCGCCGATTCGGACACGCCCAGGGCCGGGTCATCCCCGCGTGCGCGGGGAACACATGATCTCGGAGCGCAGGGCGTCGTAGCGGGCCGGGTCATCCCCGCGTGCGCGGGGAACACAAAGCGGGCCGCTGCGCGGCCCATAGACGCGCCGGGTCATCCCCGCGTGCGCGGGGAACACAACGTCCCCGGTCGAGGCGATCAGATGCCCGGCTGGGTCATCCCCGCGTGCGCGGGGAACACACTTGACGCAAATAACTGATGCACCGAAGAAAATTCGGCGGCCACAATCCTACCAAACTGAATTGTCAAAGAGCGCCGTCCTCCGGCGGGGGATGGAAAGCCACCAGGCGCAGACCATCGAACTCCACGGGAACACGCCGGTTCGGGCCAAGTGTCTGGAACTCGTAACCCGATTCGTGACGACTGGCCCACGCCATGACGACATTACCGTCCTCGCAACCCTCGGACAGCTGCTGCCAGATCATCTCCCGGGTGCGACGCGATACATCGCCGATGTATACGCCAGCCCGCACCTCCAGCAGCCACAGGGCCAATCTGCCACGCAAACGGGGCGGGACGTTTTCCGTGACGACGACCAGGAAGCTCATCCCTGCACGCGATGGCCGATCTCGCCGATCCCCTCCGGATTGGGGATGGCCGGCGGCACCGACTCCACCGGGGCTTCAGGCGGCTGGATGCCTCCCGCCGCCAATACCTCCTCGATGGTCGGAATGATGCGCCCCAGCAGCTTCTCGCTGCGGAACAGGTCACGACAGGCCAGGCGCACCTCCCGCTCCGGCTCCCGGGGCGACCGGGCGGCGATGCGGAATGCGATCGGGACTACGGTGTCGAACTTGAACAGGTCGGCGATGTCGTACACGAACGACAGCGGCTTGCCGGTGTGGATGAACCCTACCGCCGGTGCGTATCCGGCCGCCAGTACCGCCGCCTCCGTGATGCCGTACAGGCAGGCCGTGGCCGCGGACAGGCAGCGATTGGGGATGTCCGCGGCATTCCATTCCTCACGGTCATAGTTGCGGGAACGCCAGCTCACGCCATACTTGCGCGCGAGAAGCTTGTAGGTCTCGCGCACCCGCACGCCCTCGATGCCACGCAGCTGCTCGACGCTGCGCCGCAATGGCGCGGGTTCGCCGAAGCGGACCTCGTACATTTTGCGCACGACTTTCAGCCGCAACTCGTCGTCCAAGGCCAGCCTTGCCTGATACAGCAGACGATCGGCCCGGGCACCCCCTGGCTGGCCACTGGCGTACAGGCGCACTCCCGATTCCCCCACCCATACCAGGAGTGTCCCCACCAGGGCCGCCAACCTCACCGCCGCGTGGGAAACGCGCGTGCCCGGCTCCAGCATGATGCAGGCCACCGACCCGACCGGGATGTGCGTGCGCACGCCGTTCTTGTCCACCACGACGAATGCGCCGTCCAGCACGTCGATCTGCCCGTACTGGACGAAGATCATGGAAACCCTGTCTTTCATCGGCAGTGGTTTCAACGGTGGCAGAAGTGGTGTGGTCATCGTCTGGCAATCTTGAGGCGCCCCCTCGCGATTGGCTGTCTGCCGGCACGACCACGGCACCGGGTCCTGCTGGCAGTGCGCCGGCAGGACCCGGTGGCCCATCAGCAGGGCTTGAGAAGCAGCAGGCCCAAACCGAAGCTGCGCCCGTGCCCCAGCCCATTCAGCAGTGCAGTCGCGAGTTTTTCCGGATCCTGCACACGCAGGATGCCACTGAACTCGGCAACCCCCAGGGTGATGGCATGGATCCCTTTCTGCATGCGCAAGATCTCGTAGCGCCCCACATGGCAGGACTCAACCACAAAACCGTTCCTTTCTCCCCGACGCCGCAACCACTCGGGAAGCTCCTCGTGTACCACGCGCTGGCGCTCCGCGGCCCGTCGTGCCGGACTCACCTGCAACTGGTGCAGACGGGACATGACATAGTCCTGGCGCTTGCCCCGGCCATCCGGGGATGGCTCCGTGCGGGTAGGGTTCAGGCGTATGTCGAAGCGATAGCGGTTTCCCTCCCTCAGCCTGGGCTGGTAAGGCTTGCACTCCACCCGCCACCCCGGGATCTCCCTGGGCCTTTCCTTGCTGACAACGAGGAAACGCAACACCGCGGCATCCTCGTCGGGGAGTTGCCGGAACAGGAACGGCTGGGGCGTGCCCTCCGGGCACTCGAACATCCGCCACAGAGCCTGGTGCTGCCGGTAGGGATGCACACGCAGATCCCGCAGGTTTTCTCCCTCGCCACGGGGCGAGGCCAGCAACGTCACGCGACTGAACCAGCTCATGACCGAGCCTCCCGCTCCGGGCCAATGCGCCAATGGCGCCCTTCGCCAAACAGGCGGCGCGACGTATCCAATGGCCGATCACGACGCACCACCATCTGCCTGGCTCCCGGCAGCTCACCCGGGACGATCCCTTCATCCACGCGGTGGAAATAGCTGCCCTTGCGGCTGCGCAGCCAGCCTGCAACGCCAAAACCATCGAAGCGTGAAATGCTGGTGGCAACACGCTCCTCGTAGCCTGCCAGCGCAAGCGCCCATGTATCCGCCTCCAGCAGCTGGGGCACGATGGGCCACGCCGGAGGACAGCTCTTGCGGCCGAGGTACAGGGCGAAGCGGGGCCGCCTGAGGGCCCGGCCGAGCGCATCCAGGCGTTCGGCAGATCTGCATGCCACGCCGATGGTGGCGGCATAATCCGAGTAGTAATAGCGATCGGACAGCACCGTGTTCAGGTCATCCTTCGGCACGGACAGCTCGTCGCGTCGCGTGCGGCAAGGACGTCCCTTCAGTGCAGCCTGGCCAGGCGCCTGTGCGGTGTGGTAGTCACGTGCCAGTCCTGCTCCCGGGTTGACCCGCGCCGCGATATACAGGTCTTCACCCAGCGCAAGCTGGGCAGCGGCATCATCGCGTTCGATACCCAGGGCCGCCGCCAGCAGGCCAAGTACCGCCGAACGCGAGGGAAGCAGCTCGGTGTCACGCACCTGTCCAGGGGCGGTTCCGCCAAAGCTGGCCAATGGCGCTGCAAGCTCGAACAGCAGCCAGTGCATGGTGGTCACTCCCCTGCATTCCCGCTGCCTTCATCCAGGCCCAGGGCGACGAAATCGATGAACTGCCGGAATCGCGGCCGTGCATCCGGCTCCACGCCCTGGTCCAGGTCCGAGGCATCGGCGTCGGTGGCATTGAAGTGCAGCCGCAGGCCATCGAAGCCGTACACCTCGTCGAACTTCTTCACCAGGCTGCGCAGGCATTCGACGGCCCGCGCCATCATGTCCACATCCGAAGTGTCGACCGGCTTGAGAAAGGCTGCCGTCAGCTGGCGAGGGGCTTCATCGCCCAGCTCGGCCAGTCCGAAGCTCGCCCTCGCATTGCTGGCGAAGCTCTTCTGCTTGCCCGTCGGCGCCACCGACGCGACCGCCTCGGCCAGCGCACGCAAGGCGCGTGCCGCAAGCTCCGTGTTGCCGCCCAGGTTCTTCACCAGCAGCTCGCGGTCCACGCACACGTACTCGTAGAACACACCGGAACCGAAGCCGAGATCTCCGAGATGGCCGGAGCCGGTGTCCTCGTCCTTGTTGAGGTCATCCACGGCGGAGAAGAAATCGTCTTCGGGCACGGCCCGATGCACCGTGATCGCATGGGACACCTGGGCGGCAGCCTCGACACTGTACTGGGGCCTGTCCGAGGTTTCCGTCTTGCGCGACTTGTCCGCGGTCAGCATGCGCCCGAAGAGCGCGATGTCCACGGTGGCATTGTTCTTCCTCAGCAGGGCAAGCTGGTCCGACGAAGGCGCCTGCTTCGACTGGGCCAGGGTGCGGGCAAGGGCGATGATGGCCTCGCGCTCCTCGTGCGAAAGGAACACCAGGGTCTCGACCTCGTTGCTTTCGCCCTTCTTGCCCTTGCCGCGCTTGCCCTTGCCGGCAGCCTCTTCCCCGCCCTCCGCAGCCTGGTCAGCTTCCTCGCCCTCCTTGAGCTTGCCAAAGGCCTGGGCGATGAGCTTGGACCACTCAAATGCATTCTTTTCGTCCAGCCCGGCCTTGAGCATCTCCTCCATCGCAAGCTGGCCGATCTTCTTGGTGCGGATACCCAGGTGGCCTGCCAGCGCCGACTGGAACACGTCACTGGTGCGCCAGGCACGTTTCAGACTCTGGGAGGAAACCCGCAGCCGGGGCACGTTACCGAACACGGCAGTCTTGGGCATGCCCAGGTCATCACGGTTCAGGTTGGAGGGACCAAAGGCGGTGAGCACATGCAGTTGCAGGAAGCGGTGTTTCATTGCTCTGTCCTCGATTATGTCAATGATCTCAGGCCGCATCGGCAGCGGGTGCGAATGGATCCTGCCCGGCGGCGACTGTGTCGCCGGAGAAATAGGCGCGGGCGAAGATCCGCCGTCCCTGTTCGCCATGCAGGTCCAACCAGGCCTCCACCACCGCAAGGGGATGTACGGGGCTGTCCAGCAGGGCGATGGCGCGACGCAAGTGCAACAGACGCTCATCGCTGCCTGCTGCACGCAGCAGACGCTGGAACCTCAGTTCCGATAGCAGGCGCCTTTCTCCCGTCCGCTGCCCCAGGCGCCGCGGCAGGTGTCCCCTGTCAGGCAGCGCCCCCAATCCTTCGCCTCTTGGCCAAAGCGCCACCCTGGGTTGCGCCAGGAGCACCATGGCACCATCGGCCACGCAGTCTTCCAGCCTCGACTTTCCCAGGCTGGCTTTCAGTGCCTGGACAAAGTCCTCTGTCTCCTCGTAGCCGGCCGCATCGCCGCAGCAGGCGGCCCGACGCAATGACGAGCGCAGGCGGCCATTCCTTCCTATGGCCCGGCTGGCTGTCCGCACCGCGTAGGCCAAACGTTCGCGATCCCTCATGCTGCCTTCTCCTTCCTCCTGGTTCCGGTCGCCCGGCCGGCCTTCGCAGCCGGGGTTACGAGTCCAAGCTTCTTGGCCAGTCCTCCGTGGACTGCCTGGGACAGGCTTCGGTGCGCCAGGGCCACACGTTCAAGCGCCTGCACGCTCGCTTCCGCCGCATCTCCACGTTCGGCATGCTGCTGGAATAGCTGCAGGGCCACGCCCGCCAGTTGCCTCTGCCAGCGACGACGCATGTCCTGGTGGCATTGCATCCGCTGTTGTTCGGACACCCCATCCATCGCGGCAAGTTCGCCCACCATTTGGTGGAACGCCTCTTCGGTCCTGCTGAACAACTCGCGCTCGGCGACGCTGGTGTCACCGCTTCCAGACGCCCCCCATGCAAGACGCAGTTGCCTGGAAAGCTCGCGACGAACATGGTCCACCCCGTCCAGCCATGCATGGACTTCGTGCAGTACGGGCGCCTTGCGCTCCTCGTCCAGGTCCAGGTGGCGGAACCGCACCTCGTGCCAGGCCAGACACTTCATCTTGTCCATCGCAAAACCCGAGGCCCACACGGGATCCAAGGGCAGCTGGGCGCGCAGTTCCATCCCCAGGCGATCCATCCTCAAGGCACGCGGCATGCGGACCTGTTCGCTGTCCTCGCACGTCAGGATCCAATCGGCGTAGGTGAACCCTGTCTCGCGGACACGCGCAGGCAGGAAGCCGCCTGACCTGTCCATGTAATAGGGTGACAGCGGATGCTGGAACAGGTCGCTGCGGTAGTTGGCACCGTAGTTGCGCGTTTCCATGGCGGTGGCGCAGGGACCACGCTGCCCCGTCAGCGAGCAGATGCCGTCCGCCTCGAAATGCAGACGGATGCGGCGAGGTGTGGCGAAGTAGCACAACAACACCTCTTCGATTTCACTCGGTGGCTGCCCGGCCAGGCAGGTGTGCACATCGCGTCCGCCCTCGCTGGTGAGGCATGGCGCCATCCAGGGAAAGACCACTTCCAGACGCGGCGCGTCACCCTCCAGTACCAGCGTGTTGATCCACAGCTTGCGCCATAGGGGCGTTGTCTGTCCGTCCAACTTCGCAGGCCACAGCAGCATCGAAACCGGACCACCCCCCCGTACCGACGTCCGGTGCCCCTGGCCTCCTGCGGGGGCATTGATCTGCAGGGTCAGCAATGCCTGCGCGGCGATCGGAAGCGACATGGCCGTACCTTCGCTGCGCTTGACGAACAGGTCGGTGTTGTCACGCAACGTCTTGCCGCCCGGGGCCTCCAGGAGCAACGCGGACAGATCGCCCGCCTCGTCCGGCTCGAAGTCCATGTCCTGCATGAAGCGCCGCGGGCCGTTGTCGAACTCGAAGCAGGACGCTATCTCATGCAGGCGCTCCAGCTCAGGCCGTTCCCGTCCCTGGGCGATGCGGCGCCATTCCGCCTCGTCGTCAGGCGCCAGCCACTGCATCAGCCCGACCAGGAACTGGGCAAGCGCCACATTGAAATCCGGGCGGATTGCGTCCAGCTCCTCGGGCGGATCGTCCTCGTCCAGCAGCTGCAACGGCGAGATCAGGCGTGACTCCCCACTTGCGCAGCGAACCGGGATCCACGGGTCCGTTATCAGGTTCACGTATCAGCTCCTCTTCAAGGCAATTGAGCAGAGGAGCTGGGCGGGTTACATTCCCACCCAGCTGGTTGTGTACAGCAAACAGCGACCACGCCCACCGGCCGGACTGTTTGGCGACCGTCGGCCGGTGGGCTTTTTGCCTTGGGGCTCCGTGGGGGTCGCTATGCCCACGGAGCCGAGGTTGGTGGCGGAATAAGAATTCCGTTGAAATACATCGTGGCTTGATGATGAAGGTGCTTCCCCGGCGATGGGAGCTGCCCCGAATTTTTGTGCTTGTCAAGCACCCGGCTCCCCGAATTCCTTCGGGGATGGCCCGTACATGGTGGCTTGATGCCTTCATGGGCTTTTTCGTTCCCCGCGGTCTTGCGGGGATTACCGTGACAGGCGCTGTAACCCGCGCCTGTCGCAATAGCTGAGACTGAGCGGTGGAGTACCCGCCAGGGTGCATGACCAGGTGCCGTCGCCGTTCTCCGCCAGCGGCAGGATCGGGCGATAGCGCAGGGCCGGCACCTTGTTCCGAAGCTCTTCCGCCAGATCCGCCAGGCGCCCGTCAAGGCAGACGGGCGCTTCCGCCTGGGCCAGCCAGTGGCCCGGCAGGCGGATCGTGCTCAGCGCCCAGACATCCTCGCCTTCCCCGCAACGACCGGTGGCCCATGCCTCCAGGCCATGGGGAGTGACCCGCACCAGCACGGCCTCGATGCTGTCGCCCAGCCGGCTGCCGATCCGTTCGTCGCCCTGCCATCCGGAACCACCGTAGCCTTCGAACAGCGAGACAGCGTTCTGTGCGGCCTGCGTCCCCTGTGCGATGACCTTGCCCAGCTCGCGGTCCTCGGCCGTCTGCAGGGCATCCGGGATCGGTTCGCCATCTTCGCCGTAGACCGCCTCCACCAGGGTGCGGAACTGGCCCGGCAGCTCGATGCGGTCACCGATCGCACGGGCGCTGCGATGGATGCGCCCGTGCGCGGCATAGACATACGCTGCGCCACGGGAGAAACGGGAATACCAGGCGGCGTCGGGATCCTCGCCACGATCCGGACCGAAGACCACCACCGCCCCGGGTGGGCGCCCGTCCATCGTGCAGCCGTCTCCCAGCGGATTCCCCTGGGCATCGCGCAGGTGCCGTCGATAACGCCCCAGGCGCTGCAACAGGACATCCACCGGACACAGGTCGGTGACCATCCGGTCGGCGTCGGCGTCGAGGCTTTCCTGGAACACCTGGGTGGTCACGACGATGCGGCCCTTGCGGCTGGCCGCATCGCTGGTCCGGCCCAGGGCCGCCAGCACATCCTCCTGGATGCGCCTGCGGTCCACGGCGGCGAATCGGGCATGGAACAAGGTGCAGGTGCCGATCCCGAAGCGCTCCACCAGGCGCGACCATGCCCTGCAGGCATCGCCAACGGTATTACGCACCCAGACCACGGCCTCTCCGGCTGCATGCCAAGCTGCGATGCGCTCCAGCACCTGACCCTCATCGGTCAGGTACTCAATATCCAGAACCCGCCTGCTGTGTGGCGCGGACGGGAACGCCAGCTCCTGTACCTGGCTGCCGAGCGAAGGCGACCAACGGGTCAACAACGGATAGTCCGTGGACTGTGCCTGCGGTGCCTGCACTGGCGCCGAGCGGCGGCCCCGGCCCGGTTGCCTTTCATCGGCCTGCCAGCGACGAATCCCCGTGGAATAGGCGGACAGCAGGCGTGAACGCAAGGCGAGGGGAAGCGTGGCCGAAAGAAGGATGGCGCTCCCACCGCTTGCGGCGTGCAGCTCCAGGGTGCGCAGCAACACCTGGGTCATGTAGGGGTCATAACTGTGGACTTCGTCCACCACCAGCACCTTGCGGAACAGTCCCAGCAGCCGCAGGGACTGGTGCCGGACCCGCAAGGCGGCCAGCAAGGCCTGGTCAAGCGTCCCGACGCCGACCTGCGCGAGCAGGGCGCGTTTGTTGCCCTGGGCCAGCCACTCGGACAGGCGCATGGTCGCCGAACGCCCCTCGCCCGGCACATCGTCGTCGAGCTGGGCCAGGTGCCGCAGGAAGGCGTGCGACTGGTCCCGCGCTCCGTGGGCCAGGACGAGCGTGGCACGTGCCGGATCTTCGAACCAGGCTGGCACATCCCGGGTGACGCGCTCGAACATCTGGTCGGCGGTGGCCTGGGTGGGAAGGCCGAAGAACAGCCCGTCGGCCAGCCCCCGATCGATCAGGCGCGCAGCCAGGATCAACGCCGCCTCGGTCTTGCCCGAGCCGGTCGCATCCTCCAGCACGAACAACTGCGGTTCGGCGGGGATGTCAATGTCCGCGGCAACCGCCTGGGCAGGCCGGAGTCCTTCGGCAAGGCGTGGCAACAACACCTCCGGCGCACGGTAAGGCCGGGGCCGGACGGGAACGACGCCCGCTTCTTCCACGGCCCGGCAAGCTGTCGGCAAGGCATGCCGATGCCAGTACTCCTTCAGTGAGAGTCCATGCAGCCTGGGCGCCGCGTATTCGAACCAGGTGGTGTTGGAGCCGATCCAGTCCGCCAGGACCGCCAGGCCGGCAATCCACCAGGAGGCCAGCTTGGCTCTCGCTTCATTGCAGGAAGCAGGCAGGGTGTCCGGTAGGAAGGTGCGGGCGCACCAGGCAAAGAATGCCTCGGCTGCATCGCGGCTCTGCGGCGACATCACCTCGCACAGGGCGGCCAGGGCCATTCCCCTTCCGGGCGGCAGGGTCGGGGGCGGCATGCCATGGTGGCCAAAGGCCGGGGCGAGCAACGCGCCCCAGGTGTCCGCATCCCAGCCACGCAGCTGTTCCGGAAGCCGCCCTTCCTCCGCCAGCCAGGCGTAGAACAACGCGCCGATCTCATCGTGCCGGCGGCTACCCGTCAGACGTGGAAGTGGCGGGTCGAAGCCCTGCTCGACCAGCTCCGGAACCTTGTACTGGAAGCTTTCGGCAAACTTGCCGAGGTCGTGCACGGCCAGCAGGAATACCAGTACCTGCCGTGCAGATGTGTCATCCAGACCCAGCCAGCGCGCAAGCTGGCCCAGGAGGCCAGGCTGGCAGTCGATGTAGGCTTGCCCGCACGCGGCTACATCAAGGCAGTGGAAGACCAAGGGATGGTACGCCCCCATGCTGCCCCACCTTCCCGCCTTGCCCCAGTAGGCCATCCACGATCCAGCGCGCATGCCCGGTTCCCTAAGGCTGTCGAACCACCGTATCCCAGGGGCAAACATCGGCACCGGCACACGGCTTTGTCCATCGCCGCGATGGTAGCGCCCATACCCCCGCTACTGCCCAGGGATACCATACCGAGCTGGATGGCCGAAAGCGCGCATCGGAGGGCAAAACACGCGACAATGCCGGGGTTTCGCCGCCGGGTCCTGCCGCCGCCGCGGGCGCCCCGGCGCTTCCTGTTCCGTACCGCCGTCCGCACCAGAGAGCCCCCGCAGACCATGTCGAACACGCCGAAGATCATCTACACCCTGACCGACGAAGCCCCGTTCCTGGCGACGCAGTCGCTGCTGCCGATCGTGCAGGCCTTCGCCGCCACCGCCGGCATCACCGTGGAGACCCGGGACATCTCGCTGGCCGGCCGCATCCTGGCCCAGT
>Ga0207747_1001799_pt1 | contig 13613 bp, 12 predicted proteins | sample HigsolmetaGSP11D_FD_184839 | JGI IMG/M metagenome (GOLD analysis project Ga0207747, IMG submission 184839) | High solid enriched microbial communities from the Joint BioEnergy Institute, USA - SP1-1-D (SPAdes) | ecosystem: Engineered > Bioreactor > SSF (Solid state fermentation) > Aerobic >...
AATCATCTGAAACTCTAAAATTTCCGCCATATTGCTCCCTGTACCCACAACCTGGCCTACCATCAATGGCTCGCCCTCGTAGGAAACAGCGACACCAAATCCTTTTGCCATGACATCAGAAACAACCTTTTCCGGAAGCAGGCTTTGTATCTGCTTTGCGAAATCCAAACCCATGCCATATATCGCCAAATGGTTGTCCGTATTGATGATTTTATATTTGTCGGACTCCAGCGCTTCCTTTTTCAGCCGAATCATGGTCCATTGCGTCTGACCTGCCGTAAAAACAATTAATGAGCAGAATACTCCAAATGCTATGCCGATGCTCAGCAGCCATTTATAAAATCTCTTCATTTTCTCCCTCCTCTGGCCATCCAAAAGGATTTATCAGGGTGCTTTTGGTTTGTGAAGCTTTTTTCACGCGCATATCGTCATTAATCCTGCCGTCTGCCAGCCTTACTAACCGGTCGGCATAACCGGCAATCCTTGAATCATGAGTAATAACCACAATTGTTGTGCCGGTTGCCAAATTCAATCTGCGGAGCTCCTCCATTATGCTCTGTCCACTTACCGAATCCAGATTTCCGGTAGGCTCATCCGCCAGTATTATATCGGGCTTGTTGACCAATGCCCTTGCTATTGCCACCCTTTGCTGCTGGCCTCCTGACAGCTGGTCGGGATAACGGTATCCCATGCCCTCAAGCCCTACCGAAGCCAGTGCTTCATTGACCAGCGCCTGCCTTTTGCTTTTGGGTACACCACCATATTTCAAAGGCAATGCCACATTCGAAGCTATATTCAGCTCCGGGAGCAGATTGTAGGCTTGAAAAACAAATCCGATAGCTTTGTTTCTGATCAATGCCTTTTCCTTTCTTGACAAGTTGCTTATATTTCTACCTTTCAGATGGTATGTTCCGGCCGTAGGCGAATCCAGGCATCCCATGATATTAAGCAAAGTGGATTTGCCTGAACCCGAAGGCCCCATAATAGCCACAAACTCGCCTTGAGCTATAGTGAGATCAATACCTTTTAAAGCATTAATTAGATTGCTCCCACAGGAATAGTCGCGCCTGATACCTTTCATCTCAATGAGATTTAATTTCTGTTCTTCATGTACAGTTCTATCCATTTCAAATCAGCCTCCGCTTTCATAATATTTCTTTCAAAAATCCAACTGGTAAGAGAGCCTTCATCCTTGATTTGATTCTTCTTGGCAACAAGCTCGGCTATAAGGTTTATAAGATATACCCTGCGTTTTTCCAGAAGGTGTTTCGCCTTTTCCCTGTCGATAAATTCTAGAGCGGCCAACTGAAAAGAAAGCTCATCGCCAAACACATTCCAGTCGGCTTCCTGTTCCAACCAGTTTTTCAGCTGCCTCAGTCCCTCCTCGGTTATCCTGTATACCTTTTTGTCCGGCTTTTCTTCCTGCTTTATTTCTTCGGATAAAACCAGCCCGTCCCTTTCCAGGCGGGTCAATGTAGTATAGACCTGCCCGAAATTCAAAGTCCACTGCTCTGAAACCAGTTTCTCAAAACATGTTTTAAGTTCATACCCATGCATGGCTTGCTTTGATAAAATAGCAAGAAATAAATGTTTAACCGCCATATTATCTCCTTGTATATACTGAGTATATAGTTATATACTCAGTATATATCTTGGGGAATATATAGTCAATACCTTAAACCTATTCCTTTTACGTTTCTTTCCAGAGGCTTTTGTGAAAGGAGAGAAACGTGGAATTTATAACCTTATAAAGGCTCCTGCAGAATTTTGCCGGAGTTTCTCAAAATCATAAACTGTTAATTGATTTTTGAGACACAAAAAACAATGTACGATGAATCAGCTACTGACATTCCCCTCGCCTTATTGTATAATGTAAAGGTACTGAACGTTGCTTTAGGACTGCCATATGGCTAAAGTTTCACAGCGTACTTATCAGTTCTGGCAAAATCCATGCACAAAGCAGGATTAAAAAATAAACATATGAATGGAGCTGAAAGAATGAAGTTTACATTTTTAGGTACGGCGGCTGCTGAGGGATGGCCCGGTATATTCTGTGAGTGTGAGGGCTGCAGAAAGGCAAAAGAGCTCGGTGGAAGAAATATAAGAACAAGGTCTCAGGCTGTAATCGATGATCAGCTTTTAATCGATTTCCCGGCAGATACTTATCTCCATGTATTATATCACGGATTGAATTTAGCCAAAATAAAGCATTGCTTAATAACCCATGCTCACAGCGACCATCTTTATGAAGCTGAATTTGAGATGCGCAGGAAGGGATTTGCTTATCCCAAAGAGGAATCCGCCTTAACAGTATACGGTACAAACTTAACCGCTTACAAAGTAAATAACATTATAAATCTATATGGGCTAAGCGATGAAGGAAGAGTTAAGTTTCAGATGATTGAGCCTTTTCATCCCATTGATGTTATGAATTATACAGTGACTCCCCTAAAGGCAGATCACGCTCCTATCTGTAATCCAGTATTCTATTGGATCAGTGATCATAGCAAGAACATCTTATATGCCAACGATACCGGATATTTTCCCGAAGAAACCTGGAGCTACCTGGAGGAGAAAAAACCATATTTTAACTTAGTATCTCTGGATTGCACTTTTGGAGCAATGGAATGCAGACACGGGCATATGGGGCTTTCCACAAATGTGGAGGTTAAGAACCGCCTTATGGAATTATCCTGCGCTGACGAAAATACTATATTCGTCTCCCACCATTTCTCCCATAATGGAAAGCTGGTTTATGACGAGTTGGTGCCGATTGCAGAACAGCATAATTTTTTGGTTTCCTATGATGGAATGACAATTAATATATAATTTAATTATACAGTTCTTATCCCTCACCCATTCTATAAATTACTCACAGAGAGCCCAGTTTACAGACATGGCGGGCTCTCTTTATAATGCAATGAAATTGCCAAAATCCGGTAAGGATTGAACATCAGGCCGGTACCTCCTCGAACCTGTATTCATCATAATCGCATACCGGCTTATATCCTATCTTCATATAAACACTGTTGGAAACCGGATTTGCCAAATCGGTAAACAAGCTGCAAAACTCATAGCCGTCATCCAGCAGCTTCCGGCTCAGGCTTGCCACGCATGAAGTAGCATATCCTTTGCCCCTGAAGTGGGGTGGAGTATATACGGCATTAACCACTGCCCCATTGAGGGTTTTCCTTCCCATGGCTGCCTGAGACACAGGGACCTCATCCTCCCAGATATAAAGAGCATTGTTTCCGATGGATCTTTTTACTCTTTCTACGGCTTCCGGTATGTCTACGGAGTGTGCTTCCCTGCAATCCAAAAGAAATCCGGCATTCCAGTAAGGCAGGAAAAACAAATCCCTTTCTTCTGCTCTTCTCAAGCTGCCAGAAGACATAGGCACCTCATTCACCTCATCCAGCCTGTAAATTCTCATCTTTTTGCCGTCTTTGATAACTGTTCCGGTAAGGCTGGAGTATTGGTCGGAAAATCTTAAGGCCAGTGATTTTTCCGCCAGGACTCCCGGAACCTTAACATCAAGGTTTACCATCTCTTTCGCCAATAAGGCCACAGCTTCATTATTAGGAATGTTGTCCCGCTCATATATCACCACATTATGGGGTGGCGTCATGAGGGCTATAAGCTGAGGTATGCCCCCGGCATCCTTTATCACTCCCATAAACCAGTCTTCCGTGCTCATACCATCCTTTCCTCTCAGGCAGTTGGATATGAGCAAGCTGTTCTGTATTTCGTGCCGGGCAAGGATGTCCAAAACATCATCAGTATAGCTGTTGATGTTGTCATATAGCTCCAACTTCATTCTATTGACCGCCTCCTTGTTTAAAGCAAAGTATGAAAAAACCCCGCAGAATCACCTTTTAAGTGACTCCGCAGGGTAACTTTCCGCGTGTAGGGCTTTGGCACCCATATGCAGCTCGCATTAAAGAACACTCACAGAATGTTTGAGAAGCCGTTTTGGCCCTAATACCCTGTTTGGAATGCTTAAAAACCTGACTTCTACATTCTGCCCAATCAATGGCATGCCCGCTTAATTAATGCTTATGCACACTCACTATTTGGTACATTATTACATGCAAGGCCAATCCTTGTCAAGAGTATTTTGCAGGTTTTCCTGCAAAATATAAATAAGGCTTATGCTGCAATAATGACCACTTTTGTGCCAGCTTTAATTTTGAGGGCATTTTTAACTTTTGTTTTATGCCTTATTCTTCATCTATCACATTTAATTTACTCTTAATTCTTTATTCTCAGCAACAATGCCTCGTCATTGCCACCCCATAAAGCTGTTTTGCGTCTTTAATATGATATAATGCTTTCCTCCCACACATCAGGCTTCTCTAAACCAAGAAGATCTGCCACCGTCGCAGCAACATTCGCCAGACCAAAAGCGCCTTTCTTTATCTCATGCTTTTCCAGCCTGTCATATATGATGAACGGAACAGGATTTAAGGTATGAGCCGTTTTAGCTTTCGGAGGTTCGTCACCCTTTGCTTTCTCATACATTTCATCCGCATTTCCGTGGTCGGCGGTAACAATCAGTATAGCACCGGTTTCATCAACGGCCTTCACAATCCTTTCAAGGCACAAATCCACAGCTTCAACGGCAATTTTCGCAGCTTGAAAGCTTCCGGTGTGACCCACCATGTCCCCGTTAGGGAAATTTGCCCGCATAAATGCATACTTTCCGGATCGTATTGCCTCAATCAACTTATCGGTAATCTCCGCAGACTTCATCCAAGGACGCTGCTCAAACGGAACTTTGTCCGACGGCACTTCCTCGAAAACCTCCAGAGCCTCGTCAAACTTTTCGGTTCTATTGCCGTTCCAGAAATATGTGACGTGGCCGTACTTCTGTGTTTCCGATACGGCATACTGCTTTAATCCATGGCGCACCAGAAGTTCCGAAAGGGTATTTTTGATGTCCGGCGGGTCCACCAGGTAGCGTTTTGGCAGTTTCAGATCCCCATCATACTGCAGCATGCCGGCAAATATGACCTTTGGGTGTCTTTTTCTGTCGAACTTGTCAAATTCCTCATCCTCAAAAGCCTTGCTTATCTCAATAGCCCGGTCGCCTCTAAAGTTGAACAAAATAACACTGTCATTGTCATCGATAATACCTACCGGCAATCCCCCTTCGGCTATGACAAACGGCGGAAGATCCTGATCTATAACCCCCAGCTCTTTTCTGTAAGTTTCAATCGCCTGGGTTGCACTTTCAAATTGCCTGCCTATGCCCAAAACATGAGCCTCCCAGCCTAACCTGACCATTTCCCAGTTGGCTTCGTAACGATCCATGGTGATCTTCATCCGTCCGCCACCTGATGCAATCCTGCCGTCAAAGTCCTCACAGTTGAGCTCTGAAAGCAGGCTTTCCAAATCATCCACATACTTCAAAGCGGAAGTAGCCTCCACATCCCGGCCATCCAGGAGAATGTGAACCCTGACTTTTGATACTCCCTGTTCTTTTGCCCTCCTCAGCATGGATTTCAAATGGCTGATATTGGAATGCACGTTTCCATCGGACAAAAGCCCGATGAAATGCAGCACCGACCTGTTCTCAATGCAGTTATTTATAAGCGTATTCCACGTTTTTGATGCATACATCTTTCCGTTTTCAATTGATTCATTCACCAGCTTTGCTCCCTGAGCATAAATCTGTCCGCAGCCTAGAGCGTTATGACCTACTTCGCTGTTGCCCATGTCCTCATCCGAAGGCAGCCCTACAGCTGTCCCATGAGCTTTTATTGCTGTATTCGGGCAGGTGCGCATAAGCATGTCCAAAGTGGGTGTATATGCAGCTTTTACAGCATTTCCATACTCACTTTCATTTAAACCTATACCATCCATCACCACTAAAACCACTGGTCTTCTTTCATCCATCCGCTATCCCTCCAAAGTCTAATTACAATTCACATATATGTTTTATACCCTTTATATTAATTTCATACCACCAAAAATCCTTCTTAAGTTAATTTTTCCGTGACCTGGTGACCTGAGGACGCTCCTTCATTTTTTATATTTTATAACGTCTTAAAAACAAAGGGACGCTCCCGCTTTTTAATTATAAAATCAACAGGAGTGTCCCTTTTTATTATCAGGCAGACATATATCGCACAATGTTTCTCCTTTTTAATTCTTCTTAATTGAAGAAACAGGAGCTATTCCTTTTGCGACTCATTTTGCCATATACAATTTTCAACAAAACATTTAACAAGCATGAAGTAAAATATAAGCTTCCTCCATCAGCAGTAAGACGAATATATTGTCCGTTTTTCACGTCTTTAAAATGCTATGTCCTTTAACAACCTGTAGCATAGGATTTCAAGCACTCGGATATTTTCCTTCGGTTAAGCCTCCTGCCAATAACATTCAGCATGGCCTGCCCGCTGGAGCAAATTTCAAACAGGCGGTCGCTTACGGTGCAGTTTACTGCTATTGCACCGTCTTGAGACTTCACAAAACCTTTTATACGGGATATTTCACCGTATTCTTCACTGGATGTCATGTGAAGAATACAACGGTCAATGCTTTCCACCGTATATACTCCTTCAGGATAAATCCGGGTGCTCTGGAAAATCATCGTATGATCTGCAGTCCTTCTTTCATGCTTTCTGCGGATAGGAACCGCTTTCATAAGCTTTTCAAAATCCTCATCCTTCAGCATAGGCGATGAAACCGGATAACAGGGGATATCCTCATCCACCCCTATCTCCCCGGCAATATGCTGTATGCACGCCTTTGCATCGTCAAGGTTGCATGCAGGTTCTATATCCGTCTTTGTCCAAAGGACACAACCCATGTCCGCAAGCTCCGAAGCCAGAACCAGCCGTTCTTCACTGTTTAGCCTGGATACCGTATGAGGGTCGACAAGGGTAATGCCCATTCCAGCCCTGCATTTATCCTTTAGATCGGGGCTATTTATTACTTCAAAAAACACATCGCCGTCGAAAATACCCGATGGCTCTACAATGATTCGGTCACAGGTCCGGCACAGCTCCAATAATATCTGGTGAAAGCTCGTTTTCAGAGTACAGCATATGCAGCCTCCGGAAATTTCCGCCACGTTTCCGAACTCCCTTTCCAAAAGGGCCGAATCCACTCCGGGCGCTCCAAATTCGTTCTCAACAACAGCGAATTTAATATTTTTCCGCCTTAAATAGTCGCCGTATTTTTTTATAAATGTAGTTTTTCCGGCTCCCAAAAAGCCGGTTACCAGATCTATCTCCGTCATTTCCCATACTTCCCGTATGTTTTTGCGATATCTATCATGCGCTGAGCACGGTCAAAGGATGCGTTGGCAGGGTATTCGCAGCCGGTTGCCAGTATGAATCCGCCGCCCTTTGCCATGGCATCTATCTGATCCCGGCACTGCTTATCCCATTCCTCATCGGTGCCTATAACGGCATTTGCAGGCGTAACGCATCCTATAAGGGTGGTAATATCACCATATTTCTTTTTGCATTCAGCAAAGTCCTTGCAGTCATCCGGCGGATACAAAAAGGAAATAGCCGCAGGCTGCATGGTTTCTATCTGCACATCAAAATAAATGTTCTGCCCGCAGTTGTGAACCATCGTGAGGCAATTTTTCTCCCTTATCACCTGAGCCAGTTCTCTTACAAATCCGCCTTCCATTCTGAGCCACATGTCCTTTGACATGATGGAGCCTGACGCAAAAAGCGTATCCAGCATTATGGCATCAACACCGGTGTCGCACAAAGCAGCCACATACTCCTTCAAAGTCTCGTTAATCTCCCTGGTGGCAGCAAGCACCGCGTCGGGATCGTCATATATATCCATATACATATCCTGCTGGTTGCGAAGCATGGAAAGCACCCCGAGAGGACCGAACACGAACGCCACTACAGGCTTTTTGCCTTTGAGCTCAGCCACCAGACGGCGGCATACATCTATGTGCATCATCATGCGCTTTGATGTGCGATAATCCACTTTTTTGATTTTTGCATAATCATCCAAATCCTTTATCACACAGTCGGAATAATCGGGATGGGCCGCCTCGTTTTCGGGGAATATAAGCTTCTGGCCCCACGCATCACATTCAATGGAAAGGTCGATGAGGGTAACAACACAATCTATATCAAACTCCTGTGTTGATTTGATAAACGCTTCGGCGCAAATCTTTGCGTCCGTTGACCATTCCTCATAGCTTGCACCCACCAGTTTCCTTGTAATACCGCTTAAAATGGGATAGACCGGCACCCTGTCCGCCTCTTTATGGGACAACGCAGCAGCAACACGTTCATATGAATTCATATCAACATCTCCTTAGCCATATTTTTGACCTGATTAATTTTATAGCAGTTTTCTTAACAATCCGCAAAAACAAATGTTAAGAATATAACAATCACATTTAAATTTTATAAACTGCTAAGGAGATTTTCTTGTAAAAACTTAATAGTTTTGGGTAAAATATTGTCATTTTTTTATCAATTTCAAACTATCATCCGCCAATCCGCACTGCGTCCTTCATCATGCGCACATATCGGGCAACATGGGGAACGCATTCCGAACCATACTGCTCCACGATTTTTACGATGGCGCTTCCTACGATTATACCGTCGGAAAATTCGGCCATCCTCGATGCCTGCTCAGGGGTTGAAATGCCAAAACCTACGGCGCACGGGATTTCATTGACCTCCTTTACCAGCCTTATCATCTCCCTGGCATCATCGCTGATATCCTGCCGTACGCCGGTCACTCCCAGGGATGACACACAGTAAACAAAGCCCCGGGCTTCCCTGGCTATCATGTGTATCCGGTTTTCAGAGGTAGGTGCGATCATGGAAATCAGGTGAACTCCATACTTTAAGCAGTAAGGCATGAATTCATCTTTTTCCTCAAAGGGCAGGTCCGGGATGATTATCGCGTCCACACCGGCCTCACGGCAGTTTTTCATAAATCTGTCAGCGCCATAGGAGAAAACTATATTGGCATATGTCATAAAGGCCATGGCAACATCGCAAACCTTACGGATGCGCTTTACCATACCGAATATTTCGTCCACCGATATGCCACCTGACAGGGCACGGGCGCTCGCGTCCTGGATAACTTGACCTTCGGCCACCGGATCGGAAAATGGTATTCCCAGCTCTATTAAATCCGCACCGGCTTCTGCCATCCTGAACACCAGCTGCTCGGTTATCTCCATCGATGGGTCCCCTGCGGCTATAAAGGTAATAAAGGCTTTGCCATTGGCAAACGCCTGCTCTATCCTATTCATGAATTTGCACCCCCCTGTAGCGAGCTATTGCGGCGACATCCTTGTCCCCTCTGCCTGAAAGACAGATCACCATAATTTGATCCCGTCCCATGGCAGGAGCGAGCTTTCTGGCATACGCAACCGCATGGGCGCTTTCTATCGCCGGAATAATTCCCTCGACACGGGACAGGTATTCAAAAGCTTCCACCGCCTCATCATCGGTAACCGGTACATACTCAGCCCTGCCTGTATCATGCAGATAGGCATGCTCCGGACCTACCCCCGGATAGTCCAGACCTGCTGAAATAGAGTAAACTGGAGAGATCTGCCCATGCCCATCCTGGCAGAAGTAGGATTTCATACCGTGGAATATGCCCACCTTCCCGATTGTCATTGTGGCAGCGGTTTTATCAGTATCTACGCCATGTCCGGCAGCCTCACAGCCGATAAGCCGGACACCGGAATCACCAATAAAATCGTAAAACAATCCCATGGCGTTGCTTCCTCCGCCAACACAAGCCAACAGCACATCGGGCAGCCTGCCTTCCTTTTCCAGCATCTGCTTTTTCACCTCACGCCCGATAATGCTCTGAAAATCCCTGACTATGGTTGGAAACGGATGAGGCCCCATGACAGATCCCAACACATAATGGGTATCCCGGACGCGCCTGCTCCACTCCTTCAAGGTTTCATTCACCGCATCCTTCAGCGTTCGGGTGCCGCTTGTCACTACATGCACCTTGGCGCCCAGCAGCTTCATGCGATAAACATTGAGAGCCTGACGCTCAGTATCTTCCTCACCCATGAATATTTCGCATTCCATTCCCAGCAAGGCTGCGGCAGTTGCTGTGGCAACGCCATGCTGCCCGGCCCCGGTCTCGGCAATTACCCGGGTTTTGCCCATGTACTTGGCAAGAAGCACCTGCCCCAATACATTGTTTATTTTATGGGAACCGGTATGGTTGAGATCCTCCCTTTTGAGGTAGATTTTTGCCCCTCCCAGGTCTTTGGTCATCTTCTCTGCATAATATAAATGGGACGGCCGCCCGGCATAGTTTTTCAAAAGATCATCCAGTTCCTTTGTAAACTTCGGATCATCCTTGAAACGGCTATATGCCTCTTCCAGCTCAATTACCGCGTTCATCAGCGTTTCCGGAATATACCGGCCTCCATAAACCCCAAACTTTCCTTTTGAAGAGTCGTAGAGCTTTATGATGTTTTCGGTTTTTTCCATACACATCATCCCCCTTTCAAGGTTCAATAAATTCAGCTATTTTCATTCCGCATTTTCATAAGTCATTTATAGCTACCTTCCGGCTGCCTTTGCCTTAACTACGATTTCCCTTATCTTGTCCGGATCCTTGCATCCATCCGTTTCCACTCCACTGCTTACATCGATGCAGTAAGGCCGGAACTGTTCAATCGCCTGCAATATATTCCCGGAGTCAATTCCTCCCGCCAGGAAATACGGCCTGCCTATATCAGGAATCATAGACCAGTCAAAGGTCATGCCGCTGCCTCCATATTTATTTTCATGATAGGTGTCCAGCAACAGGTAATCGCAGGGAAGCTTAAGCGCTTTTTCTATATCTTCTGGGCTTTTCACCCTGACCGCTTTAATTATTTCATTTGAAACACAGCTTTTCAGCTTCCTTATATAATCTTCACTCTCATCGCCGTGAAGCTGCACCACATCAATCACACGTGAGTCGCAAAGCCTCATGATATTTTCCATATTTTCATTGACAAACACTCCTACAGCCTTAATTGAAGGATTCAGACATGTCTTCAGGTCTTTTGCCGACTCCGGCGTTACCTGCCTCCTGCTATTGGCGAAAACAAAGCCGATGTAATCCGGAAGTGCTGCGTTTACCGCATCAATATCCTGTTTCCTTGTCAATCCGCAAATTTTTATTTTGGGCATTCAATCACCTCCCAATTTCCGGCATTGGCCTTTCTCTCAGCTCATATCGACACCAGCGCCCCTGAGGTACGAAAGCATGGCCTTTTTGTCCCTGCTTCTCATCAGGGTTTCCCCTATCAGCACCGCATTTACTCCTGCTTCTTCCAGTGCCGATATATGCTCCGGCGTCTGAATTCCACTTTCAGCAACATAAATGATCCCTTCCGGAACCAGCTTCCGTAATGCTATACAATTGTTGATGTCCACCTCAAAGGTCTTGAGATTCCTGTTATTTACCCCTATAACCCGGGCCCCTGCTTCAATGGCGGAACCTACCTCTTCCTCAGTGTGGGCTTCCACAAGGGCTGAAAGCCCCATCATGTCGCATATTTCAATGTATCTTCCGATGGTGCCGGTATCCAGCAGGGAGCAAATCAGCAATACTGCATCAGCTCCCATCAGCTTTGCCTCATAAATCTGGTACTCATCCACAATAAAATCCTTCCGCAGCACCGGAATCTTTACCCGCCTGCTGATTTCCTCAAGGTAAACATCCTTCCCTTTAAAATATTCCGGCTCCGTCAGCACAGAAATGGCATGGGCTCCGGCTTCTTCATACTCCATGGCTATCTCCCGGTAGGGGAAATCCTGGGCAATCATCCCTTTGGACGGAGAAGCTCTTTTCACTTCGCAAATGAATGAAATCCCATCCCTTCTCAGGCTTTTCTCAAAAGCATGATGCTCACGGCCATGAAATTTTCTAGCTTCCCCGTTACAGAAAATCCGGGATTTCAGATCATTCAGGGACATATTTCTTTTCGCTGCTTCCACGCGCTTTCTAGCGGATTCAGCCAGCATATCAAGGATCATATTCCACCTCCTCTACAAACCATGATTTTCCTCCATTATCCCGCATTATCTTATAATCCTATGATCTTGAGCATATAAAGAAAGTATATCGGGTGGAAGTAATCCAGCTCAGTCTCCCGCATTGGAAAGAGCAACAAACCTGTTCAGCTGTTCCAAAGCCTTGCCGCTGTCAATCATGTCCGCTGCCATCTTTACGCATTCCCTCAGAGTGATATTGTCATAGAACATATAAAGGCAGACGGCGGAGTTCAGCAGCACTATATCCCTTTTAGGCCCTTTTTCGCCTGTCAGTATCCTTCTGGCAATCTCAGCATTTTCCTGGGGGCCACCGCCGATCAAATCCTCAGGTTTGCAGTATTCGAAGCCCAACTGTCGGGGATCTAAAAAGAAGCTGTTCAATCGGCCGTTATTTACTTCACACACAGTTGTTGAAGCGGTCAGGGATATCTCATCCAGCCCGTCATGTCCATGTACCACTACAGCTTTTTTCACCCCAAGGTTTGCCAGCACCCTCGCCATAGGCTCCACCAGGTTTTCATCATAAACTCCCAGTAGCTGGTAATTTGCTTCAGCGGGGCTTGCCAGCGGTCCAAGGATATTGAAAATGGTGCGCACACCCAATTCTTTTCTCACCGGCGCGGCATATTTCATGGAGGAATGATAATGGGGAGCAAACATGAAGCACAGTCCAATCTCTTTTAAAATACTTTCGCTTTTTGATACAGGGATGTCAATTTTCACACCCAAAGCCTCCAGCACATCGGCGCTTCCACATTTGCTGGACACACTCCGGTTGCCGTGCTTTGCCACCGGCACGCCTGCTGCCGAAATCACGAAGGAGGAAACGGTGGATATGTTAAATGTATAAGCCTGGTCTCCTCCGGTACCCACAATATCCAGAACATCGCCATCATGCTTCAGCTTGACTCCGTATTTTCTCATAATCATGGCACAGGCCGTGATTTCATCTGTGGTTTCTCCTTTCATTCTCATAGCTGTGATAAAAGATGCTATCTGCGCATTGGTAGCGCTTCCGCTCATTATTTCATCCATAACCGATTTGGTCATTTCAAGCGACAGGTCTTCCCTGTTCAACAGCTTTTGAATCGCTTCCTTTATCATCCTTCCTCACCACCTATCCCTAAAAAATTGCTCATTATTGTAGCACCCTGGGGCGTGAGTATGGATTCCGGGTGGAACTGAAGCCCGTATATCTCATAATTCCTGTGCTTCACGCCCATTATCTCCCCTTCCTCATCTTCTGCAATCACCAGTAGGTCGTCAGGAAGGGATGTTTTTTGCGCCGCAAGGGAGTGATACCTGGCTGCTTGAATTATGGGAGGCAGCCCTCTGAATATCCTGCTGCCATTGGCAATATATATGCTGCTCTGCTTTCCGTGCATCAACCGCTTAGCCGGCACAACAGAAGCTCCGAACACCTCGCATATTGCCTGATGACCTAAGCATATGCCGAGGATGGGTACCAATCCTTTCATATGATAGATAAGCGCTTCACTTATACCGGCATTTTTCGGATAACCCGGCCCGGGGGATATGATAATATGAGAAGGGTTTAAATTTTTTACCTGATCTACCGTCATTTCA
>Ga0207747_1001802_pt1 | contig 13581 bp, 13 predicted proteins | sample HigsolmetaGSP11D_FD_184839 | JGI IMG/M metagenome (GOLD analysis project Ga0207747, IMG submission 184839) | High solid enriched microbial communities from the Joint BioEnergy Institute, USA - SP1-1-D (SPAdes) | ecosystem: Engineered > Bioreactor > SSF (Solid state fermentation) > Aerobic >...
CCATATTGCTTGCGCCACCGGTAGAACGTCAGTTCGGAAACGCCGATCTGGCGAACGGCATCCGCCATCGCCATGCCTTGGCCGCGCAAAACCTCAACCTGCCGAAGCTTCGTGACGATCTCGTCGGGCTTCGGTCGCTTGTTGGCCATTGTGGTCCTCCTTCATGGTCAAAACCATACTTCAAGGTGGACCCGTTCAATGGGGGTGGATCAGGATGAAGCGAGGCACTTCGCCACTCTTACGGACAGCAAATCGCAGAAGATCTAAATAGCCGTAGCGAATTTGGTTCGTATACCATAGAGGATTATTTCGCGATCTATCGACAAGAGAATTAAGCGCGCCGCGTTTGCGATAAATGTATGGCGGCTTTGGAAGAAGTACAATAGACTTATCTGGGCACGAGACGATAAGCCTGTTAATAAAATGACCATCTTCAAACGTGGGACGCACGTTGCCGTCAAAACGGATACCCATCCCCTCTATAGTCTTACGCCGGAAGAACGTCCCGTTAGCATTAAGCAGTATAAAGTCTTCAACCTCTTCTACTCTTAACTCACTGCGACAAACATACTGCCCTGCGAGAGGATGCGATCGATAAGTGTTTAGTTCGTCATAATAGAAACGAATTGGTCGAGCGATCAGAAGGACTTCGTTCCCGTGCTTCCTCTTCAGCTCCTTATTGAACGTATGAAGCCACTTCCGATCCAGAATGTCGTCCGGATCGGGAAACGAGACCCACTCGCCCGTCGCATGATCGAGCCCTGTGTTGCGCGCTGCAGCTGCCCCCCGGTTCTCCTGACGGATATACTTGATCGTCTTCGGAAAACGTCTCGCCCAGGCCTGGGCGATTTCGCCCGACCGGTCGGTTGAACCATCATCGACGATGATGACTTCGAGATTGCGCAAGCCGGTCGTCTGCGACGTGACCGAAGCCAGGAACTCCTCGATATATTGCTCGACATTATAGGTTGGAACGATCAGCGAGACTTTCTCGACGAGTGGCGGATGGATCTTGAAAGGAGAACGGTAGCCCGCCTTTCAAACTTCTGCTCGAAAGAACGGATCGCCTTCCGCAGAGACTTCAGTTTCTTCGACAGCCTCTTCGACAAACCGGTCTTCTTCAACAAGATACGTCCCCTTACCTATCGATGGCGGTTCAACACACTTCAACTCCGGGCCCGGAAACCGGATCCCCGCGGTCATTAACAAATTCACCCAGGGCGGTAAATGGATAGTTTTCGGGGCAAGCTTTCCAAATTAAGAATTTCTGGTCGAAGAAAAATAATAGTGAAATCCCGTACTAAACTTGTTGAATTTGCGGCTGAAATCCTGCCGGCGAAGGCAATGCGCACGCGCGATGCCGGGTCAGTTCTCAAAACGCTCAATCTGCCTCCTGCGCTGATCAGGCGCACTTACTCCCGAAGACCGGCCAGCCCCCACCGTCATCACCGATAGGTCATTCCGCCTCAACCTTGTGGACCACCACGGGAACCCCGCCGCGGGCGAGTTCGCGTGACCTGACATAGTCAAGCTGATCCATCCACAGGAAAACGGTATTGGGCAGGAAGTCCTGAAGCTTGTCAGCCATCACCGACCGGAACGCCTCGAGGTCATTCAGCCTGAACCGATCGAGGCTTTGCGCGCAGCCGAAGAGGCCATGCTCGTTGCGGATCATGTCAAGCTGGTTCGGCCCCACGAGGCTGGGCTTGAGATAGACTTCCTGGCGCCGGCGCAGCTCGACATTGCCTTCCCGGAAGGCGGCATGAACCGGAAGTCCCGCCGGCAGGAACTGGTCCAGAGTGCGGAACTTGGGCTTCAGCTGCCGGCGCACGGCCTGGGGGTGGCGTTCAAAGAATTCCCTGAAGACCGAGCGCCGCATCAGGTGCGGCGTATGACCCACTTCGACATAATCCGCCAGATTGAACAGCCGCGCGGCGTGCATCTGGGCGGTCTTGAAATGCGCCGGCGGCACGCGGCCCTTCAGAAAACACTTGATCTTTTTCAGGCGGTACTTGAGCAGGCGGGGCCAGACGGAGCGCGGCCTTCCGTAGACGACCATGCGTCCGGAAGCGTCCATGAAATCGTCGGGAGACACGGGCGCGTTCAGGAACACGTCGTCGTTGAAATACAGGAACGCTTCCGACAGGCCCGGAATACGCCAGAGCATCAGCTCTATCGAGAGGGAATTGAATGTGGGAAGAAATTCCTCATACCCTTCAAAGATCGTCCGGTGGTCGACGATCCTGATCTTGCCGGCTTCGCAGAGTCCGCACTTGACGAAATCCTGAATATGGCTCGGCACCTGATTGTCCGCCACGACATAGATGTAGCGGACGAAAGGAGCATACTTCAGGATCGAAGCAATGCAGTAATAGATCTCGCCAAGATTGGAAAACCGCGTTTCCTCAGTGCCGTTGCTGGGTCTGTCCGGGTGGTGCCCCGACATCAGCAGCGCTTCCCTGCGCTTCTTGATGTGCTGGGGGTTGCTGCCGTCCACCCAGGTGACTACCGCGTCTATGGCCCCCAACTCCGCGCCTCGTCCAGCACTCCACTGCGTCAACCCAACAAAGATCTGCAACCGTCACAGACATTGTGAAAGGCGCAAAGAACCCTTCCTCAGGCAATACGATCAGACCAAGAAACATGTTGAGCGGAATCGTCTCCGTTTCCGCGACTCCGTTCATTTTGAATATGTTATACACGCTACATGGTTCGTCAAGCCGGAGCCACGCTGGCGGCACGGCCCCGCGCTGAACATGTTCGGCGGTAGCCTGGGCGGGGACTGTTCGGGGCTGCCGGCACGATCGGCAGCACAATGGCGCGTCCGCCACGGACGACCTCCGTTGCAGCCTCTCGCAAGTTCACGCATTCACCAGCCCAAGATGAGGAAAGCCCCTTCGATGACTCCCGGGCAGGCTCTCTGCTCCGGGCTTGCCTCCACGCAGTCATGCGCCGGTACGGCCGATCCCGGCGGCGCGGGCGCACTCCAGCCCCACCGGCGGAGGATCGATCGAACAGACTTCCTGGCCTGTCCGCCCGTCAGCGCAGCAACCCTGTTCAGGGACGCAACATGCAGGCGGAGACGCCGCCAAAGTTCAACCAATCGAATGCCTGTTCGGAGCAACATTTCAGTGGACAATCCTCCTCGGACCGTCTCAGCCCGCGGCGGACCAGTACACCGTTTCCCGGCTAACGTGGTTACTGATCGCATGTACGTGGAGAATGCCAGTCATCCTGCCGGGCTGCAGCGACCCAGGCTCTACCGCTAGCGACTTCCGCCAATTGTCATTTTTTGGTTCTGGCGGCACCGGGGCTTACCAGGATACGCACCACCCCCACCAAATGCGCCGCGCCTGTTCCATACGCCTGACGCGTCCAAGAGGTCCCGGTGACCACCAGCCTGTTCGCCGCCCGGCGTGATTAAGCGGCTAACTGCCGCAGGCCCTTGGCGGGACCGTTTGTCAAAACTATAAGACAGCCGTCAGTTTAAAATGATTCTAAAATACCTCCCATACCAAGAAGGAGAAAACAAACATGTTGGGTGTTGGGAAAAAGTTTCCTGACTTCAAGCTGACCGGTGTCGTCTCTTCCGACCCCAAGACCGCTTTCCAGACCATTGACCAGAATACCTACGCCGGCAAGTGGCTGGTCGTCTTCTTCTGGCCGAAGGATTTCACCTTCGTCTGCCCGACTGAGATCGCCGGTTTTGCCAAGCTGGATGGCGAGTTCAAGGACCGCGATGCGCAGATCCTCGGCGTCAGCGTGGACAGCGAGTTTGTGCACCTGGCGTGGCGCAACAGCCATGACGACCTGAGGGACCTCCCCTTCCCGATGCTTGCCGACCTGAAGCGCGAGCTGACCACCGCGCTCGACATTCTCGATCCGGAAGAGGGCGTGGCCCAGCGCGCCGCCTACATCGTCGATCCGCAGGGCATCATCCGCTTTGCTTACGTGACCGACTTCAACGTCGGCCGCAATCCTGCCGAGGTGCTTCGCGTCCTCGACGCGCTGCAGACGGACGAACTCTGCCCCTGCAACTGGCAGAAGGGCCAGGAGACCCTGAAGGTCGCCTAATCCCCACAGGCCTGAATACCTCTTGCCGTCGCGAGCGACAGCTGCCGCCCGCGACGGTGCTTCTGCCGATCAACTGCAAGCGCAGATCCCATTCCTCCCCGCGCAATTCTTGAGACGGGACGTTCCAACAATGACCACGCTCGATACCATCCGTGGCGCGCTGCCGGACTACGCGCGCGACCTGAAACTCAATCTCGGTACGGTACTTACAACCGACGGAGCGCCGGGGCTGACCGAACAGCAGATCTGGTCGGTCGCGCTCGCCTCCACGATCGCCGCACGCAACACGGCGCTCGCCCGCGACATTGAGGCCGCAGCCGGCGACAAGCTGGATGCCGCCCACATCAACGCCGCGCGGGCCGCAGCGGCAATCATGGGCATGAACAACATCTACTACCGCTTCCTCCATCTCGTGGAGGACGAGGAATACAAGCAGATTCCGGCTCGCCTGCGCATGAACATCATTGCCAACCCTGGCGTTGACAAGGCGACCTTCGAGCTGCTGTCGCTGGCCGTGTCGGCCATCAACGGCTGCGGCATGTGCGTCGCCTCCCATGAGCGTGCGCTGCGCCAGCATGGTGTCACCCGCGAGGCGGTCCAGAGCTCCGTGCGCATTGCGGCCGTCATCCACGCGGTCGCGGGCGTCCTCGAATACGAGCAGAGCGGCGCCACGGCCTGAGCAGCCCCCGGCCGGCAAGGGCTCATCGATTATCCTCCCCTCCTCCGGGGGAATGCAGCAATGTGGCCGCAATCGCCCGCCGATTGCGGCCACAGCATTTTCTGGCCCCGGACCCGTAAAACCCGGACGTCTCGCCACAGCCGCGTGCGGTTGAAATCCGGGCCACACAAAAGCCACCACCGTGATCGAAGAGGGTCCCGACAGCAATCGCGAGCGGCTGGTCGGGCGGGGCAGCAAAGCCCATGCAAAACCTGGCTGTCCACCTGAGTCACAACTTTTTCGCCAACGATTCCTGCCACTTGCGCCACGCGGCCATTTCGCGAGGGGCCTTTGCGCGCCTTCACCGCAAAAAATCGTTGACAAGCAGGCTTCTTGCTCGATTATTGATATATATCTCAAAAATTAGGACGGGATGAGCATGCAAAACCTTCCGCGGGTCACTTACTCGAACATCGGTGCGGACTTTACGCCGCTGCACGCCTACCTCGACGAGGCCATTCCAGCCTTTGAACGGGATGTTCTCGGTAAGAGCTGGGAGAGCCCCTTTGCCACTGGCGCAAAGAAGAAGCTTTTCAGCCCGATCGACCCGTCCCTGGTCCTGGGCGAGTTCCCGGTCTCCACGGCCGATGACGTGAAGGCGGCCGTCGCCTCCGCCCGCAAGGCAGCAAAGCGCTGGAACAAGGCCAGCCTCGAGGAGCGCCTGGCTTTCGCCGAGCGCTGGCGCGGGGTTCTGTCGGAAGACAAGTACAAGCTCGGCATCGCCTCGCTGTTCGAGGTGGGCAAGTCGCGGATCGAAGCCATCGGCGAAGCCGAGGAATCCGTCGACATGCTGACGTTTTACCCGAACGAACTGAAGCGCAACGACGGCTACCGCCGCCAGATGATCGAGATGGTACCGAACGAGACGGCCATCTCCGTCCAGCGTCCCTACGGCGTGTTCGCCGTGATCGCTCCGTTCAACTTCCCGGTTGCCCTGTCGATCGGCATGATCACCGGCGCTCTGATCACCGGCAACGCCGTGGTCTACAAGCCTTCGCCGGAGTGCGCCCTGACCGGTCTCTTCATCGCCGAGACGCTGAAGAAGGCTGGCCTGCCGGATGGTGTCTTCAACGTCGTTCTCGGCGGCGCCGATGTTGGCGAAGCCCTGACCAAGGATCCCGGCATTGACGGCGTGGCCTTCACCGGCTCCCACAAGACGGGCATGTCGATCTTCCGCCACATGACAACGCTCCCCTACATGCGTCCTGTTCTCGCGGAAATGGGCGGCAAGAACCCGGCCTATGTCACCAAGAACGCCGACATCGTCCGCGCTGCTCAGGGCGTGGTCCGTTCCGCCTTCGGTCTTCAGGGCCAGAAGTGCTCGGCATGCTCGGTCGTGTACGTCGACAACGCCGTAAAGGAGCAGTTCATCGAGGCCTTCAAGGAATTCGCCTCGAAGCTGGTCGTCGGCGACCCGCGCCGCAAGGATGTCTTCATGGGTCCGGTCTACAATGACGCTGCCGCCGCCCGCTTCACCGCGGCCGTGGAGCAGGCCCGCGCCGAAGGCAAGATCCACTTCGGTGGCGAGAAGGTCGAGGGCCTGAACGGTAACTACTTCGTCGGCGCCCTGGCTGAGATGTTCGCTCCGTCGAACCTCACCAAGGAAGAGCTCTTCGTCCCGTTCGTCGTGCTGCGCGGCTTCGACCGTCTCGAGGACGCGATCGCCGAAGGAAACGACGTCAACTACGGCCTTTCAGCCGGCATCTTCAGCCAGGATCAGGCCGAGATTGACTACTTCCTCGAAAACGCCGAAGCCGGCGTGCTCTACGCGAACCGTGCCTCCGGCGCGACGACCGGCGCATGGCCGGGCGGTCAGCCCTTCTGCGGTTGGAAGGGCACGGGTCTCACCGGCAAAGGCGGCCTTGGTACCTGGTATCTGCCGCAGTTCATGCGCGAGCAGAGCCACACCATCATGACCGTCTAACGTTCCCCACCCGTGCGGACCCCGGCCGCACGGGTGTGGAGGAGGCTGTCCCCAGCCTCCTCCTCCTCCTCCTTCTCCCCTCCTCCTGTCATCATTTGTCGCTCACCATGACGCACTATCCAGAAACCTTTGAAACCTCCCGCCGCCTCTACGAGCGCGCCTGCAAGGTGATGCCCGGCGGAAACACCCGGACCACGGTCTACATCAACCCGTTCCCGATTTATGTCACCCGGGGCGAAGGTTGCCGCGTTTGGGACGTCGACGGTCAGGTATTCTACGACTGCATCAACAACTTCACGGCGATGATCCACGGCTATGCCCAGCCGGAAATGAACGCGGCCGTGACCGACCAGCTGGCACTCGGCACCGCCTTCGGTGCGCCGACGCTTTCGGAAATCGAACTGGCCGAGCTGCTCATCGAGCGCCTGCCGGCCATGGATCAGATCCGCTTCGCCAACTCCGGCACGGAAGGCGTGATGATGGCCATCAAGGCCGCCCGCGCCTACACCAACCGCCCGAAGATCGTGAAGATCGAAGGTGCCTACCACGGCTCCTACGATTTCGCCGAAGTGAGCCTCGACAGCTCACCGTCCAACTGGGGCGACATGCCCGCTTCGACGGCCTATGCCAAGGGTACTCCCGAAGGTGTTCTGAACGACGTGCTGGTGGTGCCCTTCAATGATGTCGAGGCGCTGAAGGCCGTTTTCGCCGCCCATGGCGAGACGATCGCCGGCGTGCTGATCGACCCGATGCCGAACCGCGCCGGCCTGATTCCGGCTCGCAAGGATTACCTCGAGGCCCTGGTCGAAATCGCCCATGGTGCGGGTGCGCTGGTCATTTTCGACGAAGTGATCTCCTTCCGTCTCGGCTATTCCGGCGCCCAGGGCCTCTGGGGCATCCGCCCGGACCTGACCGCGCTCGGCAAAATAATCGGCGGTGGTTTCCCGGTGGGCGCCGTGGCCGGCCGCGCCGATGTCATGGCCGTTTTCGATCCCTCGCGCGGCAAGCCGGCCCTGCCCCATGGCGGCACCTTCACCGCCAACCCGGTCACGATGCGCGCCGGCCTCGCCGCCATGCGCGCCCTGACACCGGAAGCTTTCGCCCATCTCGACGCGCTCGGCGAGTTCCTGCGCAACGGCGTCAACGCGGCTCTGGAGAAGGTGGGCCTGCCTGGCCGCTGCGTCGGCTTGGGCTCACTGTTCAAGGTGCATTTCACGTCCGGCCCGATCACCGACTACCGCTCGGTCTATCCGGGTCCGGTCGAAAAGAAGCGCCTCGACGCTTTCCACAAGGGTCTTCTGAACCGCGGCGTCCTGTCGGCAAGCTACGGCCTTTTCGCCCTTTCCACGCCGATGACCATGGAAGACGCAGGCAACATCCTCCAGGCCATCGAAGACACCCTGGCGGAGATCGCCGCGGCCGGCTGAGCCATCTTTCCCGCCCCGGACCGCTCTGCGGCCGGGGCCAAGACAAATTAATGGAATAATAAAAGAAATGACTGCTCAACTTCATGTTGTCGTGATCGGCGGCGGCGCAGCCGGAATGACCACCGCCTACGAGCTGATCTCGAAGGGCGCCCGCGTCACCGTGCTTGAGGCAAATGCGCTTGGCTCCGGTTCTTCCGGCCGTTCTGTTGGTGTGGTCGGCACCCAGATGACCGATCCGTTCCAGATACTGCTGCGTCGCTACGCCATTCCGCGTTTCCGCGAATGGGAAGCCAAGGGCCTGATCTTCCACCACATCGGCTATCTGCGCCTTGCCCGCACCGAAGCGCACATGGAAGCGGTCCATCGTTCCGCCGAGATGCAGGCGGCCGAGGGCTTCCGCGCCCGCGTCATGAGCCCCGAAGACATGGTCCAGCTCATCCCGCACCTGTCCGTGGAAGGCCTGACTGGCGGCATCTTCGGCCCGGATGACGGTTTCATCGACCCCTACCAGCTGTGCACCCTGCTCGGCGAGCTTGTTCGCGCCCAGGGCGGCCAGATCAAGCAGTTCTGCAAGGTGCTCGAAGCCACCCGCAAGGGCGCGGGCTACAGGCTCGAGACCACCAAGGGCCCGATCGAGTGCGATGTGGTCGTGAACGCCGCCGGCGCCTGGGCGCCCAAGGTGGCCGAGATGTTCGGCCAGACCCTGCACATCTTCCCCGAGCGCCACGAGGCCATGTCCATCCTGCTCGACAATCCGCTCGAGTACACCATGCCGATGGTCATGGACCTCATCGAGGGTGAAGGCACCGGCCTGAACTTCCGCTACGAGAAGCCGACGGAACTCATCTCCGAGATCCACAAGGTTTCGTCGCCCGATCCGGAGGATCCGGACAACTACAACGACCAGTGCATGGACTCGTCGCGCGAATACCTGGCCGAGCTGTTGCTCGAGCGCCTTCCTGAGCTGCCGGGCGCTCGCCTGGGTCGCGGATGGGCGGGCCTCTATCCGATGACCGCCGACGGCAAACCCTTCGCCGGCCCGATCAACCCCGATGAGCCGACGCTCATCACCGCCGCCGGCGGCGGCGGCTACGGCATCCAGCTCTCCCCCGTCATTGGCATCGCCGCTGCCGACTGGGTGCTGCACGGCGGCATCACCACGGCTCCGGGGCTTGAAGCACTCGCGCCGACGCCGGAGCGCAACCGCCCCTTGGTTCGAAAGGAGCACTGATGAACGCAGACCAGAAGCCTGCCCGGGCGTCGGCCGCCGCAGAGCCGATTGTCTCGTTGAAGAACATCGACATTCGCTATGGCAACTTCCACGCCATCAAGAATGTCTCGCTGGACGTTTACCGCGGCGAAGTCGTGGCCATGGTCGGCCCCAGCGGCGCGGGAAAGTCCACCCTTCTGCGCGCGATCAACATGCTGGAGACGCCAGTCTCCGGCACGCTGAAGGTAGGCAACTTCTCCTTCACGCTTGATCACGAGCTGAGCCAGAAGGAGCTTCTCCTTCTGCGCCGCTCGACCGGGATGGTGTTCCAGCAGTTCAACCTCTTCCCGCACATGACCGTGGAGAAGAACATCTCGCTGCCGCAGATGCGCGTTCTCGGGCGGTCGAAGGAAGAGGCCGACAAGGTCACCGCACGGCTTCTGGAACGCGTGCAGCTTGCCGACAAGGCCAAATCCTACCCGGCACGCCTTTCGGGCGGTCAGCAGCAGCGTATCGCGATTGCCCGCGCCCTGGCCTTGGACCCGCAGGTGATGCTTTTCGACGAGCCCACTTCGGCACTTGATCCCGAGCTCGGCCTGGAGGTGCTCGCCGTGATGCGCGAGCTTGCCAATGACGGCATGACCATGATCGTCGTCACCCACGAGATTGCCTTCGCCGCAGAAGTGGCCGACCGGGTCATCGTCATGGCCGACGGAGAGATCATAGAACAGGGCACGCCCGAAGAGGTCATCCGCAACCCGCGTCTGCCGCGTACGCAGAAGTTCTTCCGCGCCATTCTCGATCGCCACTGATGACAGAGATCCTCACCCCCCTCATGAACATCGGGCAATATTTCATTGCCCTGCTCAAAGGCGTTCCGATCTCGCTCGCCGTGACGGTAAGCGCGTTTCTGGTCGGGGCCATATTGGGCATCCCGCTGGTGCTGATGCGCCGCTCGCAGTATTGGCTGCCGCGGACCCTGGCCCGCGTCTACATCGATGTCATTCGGGGCATCCCGCCTGTCGTCTGGCTGTTCATCATCTTCTTCGGCGTCGGCAGCAGCATCATCGCCTTCACCCCAACCCAAGCCGCCATCCTCGGCATGGGGATGATCTCCGCCGGCTACCTCGCCGAAATCTACCGTGGCGGTTTCCTTGCCATTCCGCCCGGTCAGACCCTGGCCTCGGTCGCACTGGGCCTGACCCGCATCGACTCGCTGCGCTTCGTGCTCGCACCCCAGGTGCTTCGGGTCTCCCTGCCCGCCATGGCGACCTATTTCATCTCGCTGCTCAAGGATACGACCGTCGCCTCCACGATCGGCGTGCGTGACGTGATGATGCTGGTCACCCAGCAGGCCCAGGCGGCAGGTGGCGGTTTCGGTCCGTTCATTGCAGCCGCGGTGATCTACATCCTGCTTTCGATCCCTGTTGCGGCATTCGCCCGCGTCATGGATGCAAAACTGCGCCAGAGGGTCTCGCGATGATTGAGCTCCTTTCCAACTGGATCGACTGGCTGCCGCAGCTCTGGCGCGGTCTCAAGGTAAGCCTGCAGCTGACCGGTCTGGCCATGCTGTTCGGCCTGCCGCTGGGTCTGCTGCTGGCGCTGATGACATCCTCCAAGGCCCCCTGGCTGCGCTGGCCGGCCATTGTTCTCGTCGAGATCGGTCGCGGCGCTCCGGCCCTGGTCGTCCTGCAGATGGTCTACTATGGCCTGCCTTCGGCCGGCATCAACGTCAGTGCATTCGTGTCCGGCTCCACCGCCCTGGCACTCACCGCGGCCGCCTACACCAGCGAAATTCTCCGCGCCGGCATCAACGCGGTGCCGAAGGGAGAGGTCGAAGCGGGTACCGCGCTTGGCATGACCAAGGCCGACATCCTGCGCTTCGTGGTGATTCCCCAGGGCGTGATGTACGCCGTTCCTGCCCTCATGGGCTTCGCGATCCTGCTGTTCCAGACCACGGCGCTGACCTTCACCATCGCCATTCCGGAGCTGCTGGCGCGCGCTTACCGCATCGGTGCAGCGACCTACCTTTACCTCGATGTACTGGTTCTGGCCGGGCTGCTCTATCTCGCCGTCACCATCCCCTTCGGCTGGCTCGTCCAATACACCGAGCGCCGTCTCGGCAGCCATCTGAAATGAGTTCACATGTCCAACAGGAGAGGAAGAACATCATGACTCTGAAGACCAGACTGGCGGTTGCCTCGCTTGCTCTCGGCATTCTCGGCGCAGGCGCTGCCTACGCCCAGGACTGCACGCCGAAGCACGAGTTCACCACCATCAGCGCCGGCAAGCTGACCGTCGCGCTTACCAACACCCCGCCCTACTCGCTGGAGAAGGACGGCACGGTGTCCGGCATCGACGGTGACCTGCTCAAGGAGTTCGCCAAGGAGAACTGCCTCGAGATCACCTACGAGATCTTCACCTACCCAGCTGCGGTTTCGGCCGTGCAGACGGGCCGTGCGGACGTTGCCATCGGCGGCTTCTATCGCACCGCCGCCCGCGACAAGGTCGTGACGCTTTCGACGCCGGTCTACCTCGACCAGCTCGCCGTCGTCTCCAAGGAGGGTTACACCAAGGTCGACGAGCTGTTGGGCAAGAAGGTCGGCACGGTGGAAGGCTATGACTGGGTGATGGAGATGGAAGACCTCTTTGAAGGCTCGACCACCTATCCTTCATCGCTGAACCTCGCCCAGGACCTGCGGGCCGGCCGTATCGATGCCGCCCTCGAGGGCTTCGGTGCCGCCGTCGTTCTCAACGCAGGCACCGACCTGAAGGTGAAGCTGCTCGAGGCGGACGAGCGCGTGACCGCCACGACGCAGGCCTCGCAGACCTCCTTCCTGCTGTCGAAGACGAACACGGCCTTCGTCGACGCGATGAACGCCTCCATCGAGGAGTATCGCGGCAATGGCCTGATCGCCAAGACGCTGGTTGAGTACGGCCTCGATGCTTCCGCCGCCGATGTCGGCGACGCCCGCATCATCGAGTAGTTTGCACAGCCTCCTCCGCTGATGCGGGGGAGGCATACCACCAGCCCGTCAGTCCACCGGTCGAGGTTCGCTCGCGTCGCATCGACGCGACATGGCTTCGTATTTTCGTTGTGCGGTAAGTCTTTCACGCGCAACGGCAGGTTGTCCGAAGCGGCGCGCATGGTTAAGAAAGACGTAGTATATTGGTCTACAACGAGATTCATGGCTCCTTCTGAGACACGCGACACCCCTCTTGAACGCTATATTTCGGTGCTGGAACTCTTGGCCCCGCATTCCGAGGGCTTGACGGCGCCGGAGCTGGAACGGGCGATGGGCTTGCCGCGTGCCACGATGAACCGGATCATCCACGTCCTGCTGAACAGTGGACTGGCGGCCCCCAGCGAACGCCGCCCCCGGGCTATCCAGCTCGGCCCCCGGATTCTCAATCTCCTGCACAGCGCTTCCGACGGGAGCTGGCTGCAGACCCTGACGCGCCGGCCTCTGCAGGAACTGGCTGACGTCACCGGTCAGTCGGCCTTTCTTGTGCGCCTGCTGAACGACGAGATTTCATCGGTCAATTGCGTCGCTCCGGACACGACAGTGCGATTCTATATCGCGCCGGGCACGCCGATGCCCATCAACGCCTCGGCCTCCGCGAAAGCGATCCTGGCCCATCAATCGGACGAACAGCGCGACCGCATTCTTGCCCGCGAACTGGAGGCCTTCACGCCGCGCACGCTGATGGATCGCGAAAAGCTGCTAGAAGAGCTGAAGGCCGTGCGCGAGCGCGGCTATGCGATCGAAGTCGGCGAGCATGTCTTCGGGCTGGCCTCCGTGGCACTACCGATCGTCAGCCCCAACGGCCAGGTTCGATACGCCGTCGGTCTCACCGGTCCGGAACAGCGGATGCTGGGCGAGCATTTCGAGAAGAACCTCGCGGCCCTTCATGCGGCCTGCGAAGCTCTGACGCGGCTGATTGCATTGCCGAACACATGACGGTCTGGACCATCCAGCGGGTCAGCAGGAACAGCGGGCAACAGCCGCGCCTGCACCGCCGCCAAACCGTTTCCAGCCGCACGTGAAATCGAACCGGCGGAGCTGGTTCCCCAACCGACAAAACTGGATGAAGCAAACATGAAAGTCCTTGTTCCCGTGAAGCGGGTTATAGATTCGAATGTGAAGCCGCGTGTGAAGGCGGATGGGTCTGGTGTTGATCTTGCCAACATCAAGATGGCGATGAACCCGTTCGACGAGATCGCGGT
>Ga0207747_1001804_pt1 | contig 13565 bp, 11 predicted proteins | sample HigsolmetaGSP11D_FD_184839 | JGI IMG/M metagenome (GOLD analysis project Ga0207747, IMG submission 184839) | High solid enriched microbial communities from the Joint BioEnergy Institute, USA - SP1-1-D (SPAdes) | ecosystem: Engineered > Bioreactor > SSF (Solid state fermentation) > Aerobic >...
CCTATTACTGCCCGCACCCCCCGGAGGCGGGGCAGGGCGCGTACAAGGTGGCCTGCGCCTGCCGCAAGCCGGAGCCGGGGATGCTGCTGGAGGCCATTGGCCGGCACGGGCTGGATCCGGCCGGGTCGGTGATGGTCGGCGACACGCCCAAGGACATGGAGGCGGCCGCGGCTGCGGGGGTCGTCCGCCGGTTCCTGCTGTGCGGCCCCGGGGCGGAGCCGGGCGAGCGTGCGGCGGGGATCGCGGTCGCCAGCCTGGACGAGGTTGCCAGAACGCTGGTGGCCGGCGCCGGGGAGGCCGCTCCGGCGGCCGGCCGTCACGGTTCGCGCGCGCCGCTGGCGTGAAAGCTTGAAGTGCATGGGCAATGCCCGGATCATCGGCGCCCGATGCGGCCGGTCGTCGCCAGGCACGGGCCCGGCGGACCGCGCGACGCAAAGCGGCTTGCCATCCATGGATCCGCCGACAGTGCCGGTGGAGTAACGAGGTTCGAATTGCCTGCGGGAATCCCGCGGGTCTTTTCCTGAAAGGCGAGTCCGGTAACACATGATGCGAACTGCCATCGTTGGCACCCTGGCGGTGCTGGCCCTCCCGATCCTGTCCGCCTGCGGGCGGATCGAGCCGGTGCAGGACGGCGTGCCCCCCCATCCGACCTCGGTGGAGAACGAGGATGCCGTGCTCAGCGTCGAGCCCGGCGCCGTCGGCGCCTGCGAGGGCCAGCGGGTCGCGGCGCGGATCGCGTGGAAGGTGAAGGATCCGGCGGTGCAGTCGGTCCTGGTCCTGGTGCGCGGCGACGATGGCGGGCGCAAGGTGTTCGCCTCAGGCGCGGCGCAGGGCGAGGCGGAAACCGGGCAGTGGGTCGCCGGGGGCACGCGCTTCTATCTGGTCGATGCCGACAGCCGCCGGGACCTCGCCGCCTTCGAGGTCGCGGGCCTGGCCTGCCTCGGACCGACTGACGGAGCAATGGAATGAACCAGCAGGTGTTGCGGTCCGGCCTGCGCGGGGGGGCGGAGTTCCTCCTCGTGCTGTTCTTCGTGGTCGTCGGCTATGCCGCATGGCGGAAGGGCCTGTTCCCGGCCAGCGCCAATGGCTACCTCGGTGGCTACCTGCAGGCGGCGCTCGCCGCCGCGGCCGGGGCACTGCTCGTCAACCTCGTGGCCGCCCGTTCCGGGCGCCCGGGCGGGGCAGCGCTGGTGCTCGGCTTCCTCGCGGTGCTGGGCGTGGCCTACTACTGCGGGCTTTCCGCGCTTGCCGCGGCGGCCCTGCTGCTGGCCGTGTCCTGGGGCGTCGGCAGCCTGTTCCACACCGGCTCCGGGTCCGATCCCTGGCTGACCAGCCTGGTCGGCCTCGCGGTGGTCGCGGCGGTGGTCGGCTGGCTGCTGCCGTTCCAGGTGCACGACGGCCGCATCCACCTGGCCGCGGCGGTGCTGCTGGTCGCCTGGCGCCGGGAAGCGATCCTCGAGCAGGCCCGTGCGGTGGCTGCCGGGTTCGGCCAGCTGCGCCGCAAGCACCCGTGGTGGAGCTCGCTGCTGGCGGGCGTCGCCGGCTTCGCCTCGATCGCGCTGTGGTTGCCGAGCCTCAACTACGACGACAACGCCGCCCACCTGGGCATGGTCGGCCAGCTGCTGGAGGGCGGCTATTACCGGCTGGACGTCTCCAGCCAGGTCTGGGCGGTCGCGCCCTGGGCCAACAACGTCCTGCATTCCCTCGCCGCCCTGCTGGCGGGCCAGGAGTCGCGGGCCTCGATGGGCCTGCTGTGGCTGTTGCTCGGCATCTCCGGCGCCTACCGCCTGGCCCTGGCGCTGGACGGGCGCCGCGAGGTCGCGCTGGCCGCGGCGGCGGTATTCGCCTCGCACCCGCTGACGGTTTATTTCGGCTCGACCATGCAGGTCGACGGCTGCGTGGCCGCGGTGGTGCTGCACCTGGCGGCGCTGCTCGCCGGCAGGTGCGACCTGTCGCGCGGCGCGCTGGCGATCGGCGCGCTGTTCGGCCTGCTGGCCGGGCTGAAGGCGTCGAACGTGGTCTATGCCCTGCCGGCGCTGGCCTGGATCGGCTGGCAGGCGCTGCGGCACCGGCAGTGGTGGGGGCTGGCCAGGCTGGTGGTCGCCGCCAGCGTGGTGGGCGGGAGCAGCTATTTCTACGCTTTGCTCGTCACCGGCAACCCGGTGTTCCCGCTGTTCAACTCGATCTTCCAGTCGCCGTACATGCCGCCGGTCGACTTCCTCGATACGCGCTGGCGCGCGGGCATCGACGCCTCGCTCCTGTGGGACCTGACCTTCCACAGCCCGCGCTTCGGCGAGCACTTCCCCGGCGCGGCCGGACTGGCGTTCCTGGTGCTGCTGCCGGGTTGCATCTACGCCATGTCCTGCTCGCGTGCCGCCTGCGCCGTGGGCCTGTGGGCGCTGGCCTCCGGCCTGCTGCTGTTCGCCCAGCTGCAGTACCTGCGCTACGTCTTCCCGGCGCTGGCCCTGCTGGGCACGGTCGGCGTGGTGGGCGCCGCCGGCTGCCTCCGCCGGGCCGGCTTCGCGGCCGGCATCCCCCTGCTGGCCGCGGCCAACCTGGCGCTGGCGCCCACCACGGACGGGATCTTCAAGGAGAACCCGTGGCAGGCGCTGCTGCTCGAGGGTAGGGGCGCCAGGACGCAGCTGGTCGCGGAGATGATCCCGCAGCGCGCGCTGATCGAGCGCTACCTGGCGCGGGATCCGGATACCTGCGTGCTCAATTCCGACACCAGCGCGCCGTTCGTCGCCGGCGGCAAGGGGCGCGCGCACTCGATGGCCTGGTACGACCAGCGCCTGAAGCTGGCCAAGGAGTGGGCCGACGAGGACCCCAGTGGCGAACGCTGGCGCGAAGTGCTCAGGGCCACCGGCACCTCCGGCATCGTGGTGCCGGCCGAGGCCAGTCCCGGCCAGCGCGCGGCGATGCAGGCACTGGGCTACGTCCCGGTCGACCGGGAGCGCGGGGTCGAACTGTGGTCGCTGCCCGGCAACCGCCAGGGCGAATGCCGCCTCGGCGCAGTACGCGACCAGGCCAGGCGGATCCTCCAGAGGAACAACCGATGAAACCGACCGATTCCTCGCCGCCCAGCGTGGCGGTGGTGATCCCCAGCTACAAGGTGACCCGCCACATCCTGCAGGTCATCGCATCCATCGGCGACGACGTCGACCACATCATCGTCGTCGACGACGCCTGCCCGGAGGGGTCCGGCAAGCTGGTGGAATCTGGCTGCAGCGACCCGCGGGTGTGCGTGGTCTACCACGCGCAGAACCAGGGCGTGGGCGGCGCGGTCCTGACCGGCTACCAGCGCGCGTTGGAGCTGGGCGCGGACATCATCGTCAAGATCGACGGCGACGGGCAGATGGATCCGGCGCTGCTGCCCAACTTCGTCGCCCCGATCGCCGCGCTGGAGGCCGACTACACCAAGGGCAACCGCTTCTACGACCTGCGCAACATCGGCCAGATGCCCGCGATCCGCCTGTTCGGCAACGCGGTCCTGTCGTTCATGGCCAAGGTCTCCACCGGCTACTGGGACCTGTTCGATCCGACCAACGGCTATACCGCCATTTCCGCCAGGGTCGCGGCGCTGCTGCCGTTCGAGCGGATCAGCCGCCGCTATTTCTTCGAGACCGACCTGCTGTTCCGGCTCGGGACCTTCCGCGCGGTCGTGGTCGACATCCCGATGGACGCCCGCTACGGCGACGAGGTGAGCAACCTCAGGATCGGCAAGGTGCTCACCGAATTCCTGCTCAAGCACGGCCGCAACTTCTTCAAGCGGGTGTTCTACAGCTACTTCCTGCGCGACATGTCGCTGGCGTCGCTGGAGCTGCTGGCCGGCTGCGCGCTGGTGCTGTTCGGCGCCGTGTTCGGCCTCTACCACTGGGGGCTGTCGGTCTCGACCGGCGCGCCCGCCAGTACCGGCACCGTGATGCTGGCCGCCCTCCCGCTGCTGGTCGGCCTGCAGCTGCTGCTGGCATTCCTGGCCTATGACATCGCATCCGTGCCGCGCAAGGTACTGAGCAGCCGCCTGGGGCTCAGGTTGCGCGGCCGCTAGCCCGGCGCAGTGGACCTCCCGCCGCCCCGGTCCGTGCCGTGGCGGCTCCGGCGCCCGGGTTTTGCCGGGATTGGCCGTTCCCGGCCCTTTCCCGGCAGCGCCGGCGCCGGGTGCTAGACTGCCCCTTGCCAGTTGTCAGCCCCGGGGGGGCGGTAGCTGGATCCGTCGACCCTCGCCGACGGGTCCTGGAGGGGCAAGTGGAAAGATTCCCGACATCGGAAATCGCGGTCCGGCGCCAGCCGGATGGCCCGGTGGCATGAGGCAGGCGTTGCCTGTTGCAGTCCCGGGAAGCGACGCGTGGCAGGGGCGGGTACCCTGGCACTGGCTGTGCGCGTGCCTTGGGTTAGCACTGTACGTGCCGCTGCTGTGGGGCATGGACCGCTGGGTCCTGGGCGTGGCGGCCAGCGCCTATCGCACCCCGGCGGCGATGCTGCTCAACGCCGCGGTCGCGGTGCCGTTCGTGCTGGTGCTGTGGAGCCTGAGCCGGCGCCTGCTGTCCTCGCTGCTGTTGGTCCTGCTGCTGCAGGTGCTGTTGTATAAGGTGTCGGCGGTGAAGCTGCAGGTGCTGGGCGCGCCGCTGGCGCTGCAGGACTTCTATTTCCTGACCAGCTTCAACCGCGCCAGCCTGGAGCTGCTCGGCTCCTACCTCGAGGATGCTGCGGCCGTCTGGGCCTGGACCGGCGGCGGGGCCTTGCTGCTGGCCCTGGCCTTCTGGGCCGAGCGGCCGTGGATGGGCCGCGCCCGCCTGGCCAGGGTGGTGGTCTTCGGCGCCGGCGCGGCGCTGGTGGCCGCGCTGTACCTGGCAGCCTGGCCATGGACCGCGTTCTATACCCGGGACGCCGTGCGGCCCTCGCCGCTGGGGCCGGGGCCGGGCGCACTCCACGCCGGGCTGATGAGCAGCCTGGTGTTCAAGCACCTGGACCTTTCCAACGCCGTGCATGCGGTGGACGAGGCGGCTTTGCGCGCGCTGCTGGAGGCCACCGCTGAGGAGCGCGCGGGCATCGTGCCGGCGCAGGCCGGCGCGGAGGCATTGCCGGACATCGTGGTGATCCTCAGCGAGTCGTTCATGGATCCGCGGATCCTGGCCGGCATGGACCAGGTCGCCGACCCGATTCCCGCCACCCGCGCGCTGCTGGAGCGGGGCGCGGGCGGGCCGATGCGGGTGCCGACCTACGGTGGCGGCACCGTGCGTACCGAGTTCGAGGTGCTGACCGGGATGCCGGTCAGCGCCTTCCCCTCGGTGATGTATCCCTACGTGGACATGGCCAGGCCGCGGATGCCCGGACTGCCTGCATTGCTGCGCGACCTCGGCTACGCCACGGTGGCGGTGCACGGCAATTCCGGCGCGTTCTGGAACCGCACCGATACCTTCCGCGCCATGGGCATCCAGCGCTTCCTGACCGAGAAGGCATTCCGCGGACAGGGCGTGCGCGACGGCGTCTGGTACTCCGACGCCTCGATGACCGACCTGGTGCTGCAGGAGCTTGAGGCGGCCGACGCGCCGCTGTTCGTGGCGGCCATCAGCATCGAGAACCACGGCCCTTACGAAAGCGAGGCCCCGGTTCGCGATGCCGCCGGCGGTGCCGGTGCCCGACGTCCCGCCGGCGCGCGCTGCCGGCAGCCTGCGCAACTACCTCTACCACCTGGGCAACGCCGACCGCGAACTGGAGCGCCTGCTACGGCGGATGGAGCAGCGCGGGCGTCCGTTCGTGGTGGTGCGCAGCAGCTCCAGCACCCGTTCGTCGTAGGGCAGCGTTTCCGGCACCAGCTGCACGCGTGCGGCGATCTCGCGCTTGAAGCCGGCCTTGCCCTTCAGCAGCCAGAACGGCAACGCGAACAGGTACAGCAGGTTGCGTGACAGCAGGGCCAGCAGCGCCTCGTACAGCAGGTCCGTGCGCAGCAGCGTGCCATCCAGGTCGATGCACAGGGCGCGATTCGGGACGGGGGCAGGGGACTGCATGTTGTGGGTGGACCGTTCGCGGTTGACTGGTCTGCGTCGCCCCTGTCGCGCAGGAACACGGCGCCGGGCGGAGGGGCGGAAAGACTGGAGGGACGGGAGCCTGGGGCGGCGGGCCATTCCCTGGAGCCGGAGCCTCGGACGAGCGTCGCCATCATAGCTGACATAGTCGGCCCTGCAAAATTCATCTCGCGGCGCGACAAGAAGCTCCGGACGTGCAAGAGTAGCGAGTCGACTCGCGGACGCTGCGAGCGCTGACAGCAGCCAAAGCGAGCGCAAAAAGGCTGGAGCAATGCCCCGCCGGGCGATGGCACGCAGCAGCCAGCGGATGTTGAAGCCGGCTGCGCACAACACCGCATGCAGCGCGTCACCCTCAGCGCCCTTGAGCCAGCAGCGCTTCATGCCGTGATCGTGCTTGGCATGCCCGATGGCCGGCTCGACCGCCTGACGCCGCTTCAGCCAGCGCCGCTGGCTGCGCGTGAGCGAGCGGCTCTTGCCGCGATGGATCAATGTCACCCCGCCAATGTCGGCATCCGCCCCCCGGTAGCCCAGGTCGACGATGGCCGTGTGCGGCTTGACGCCCAGGTCCTGCAGCAAGACGGTGGTCTGCTCCAGTTGCTCGGCCAGCGTGTGGCCGTCATAGGGGTTGCCCGGCAGGCTGCGCGCACCGACCATCAAGCCCTGTTTGGCGCTCACCGCCACGCTGACCTTCACGCCGAACTCGTAGGGCTGGCGGGCCTTGCCCTTGCCGATGCACTCGACCTCCGGCGCATGCAGCGCGTACAGCTTGTGCTTGTCCTTGGGGCGCTGCGAGCGGATGCGCTCGCAACGCTCCAGCCATGGCTGCAGGCGATCACGCACGTCTTGCGGCGCCTCCAGCAGGCGGCGTTGCACGTCGCGCAGCACGCGCCCGAGCACGGTGCGCTGGCGCTTGAGCACCCGGCGCAGCCGCTTGAACTGCTTGGCGTGCGCATAGCCGCCGGCACGCCGGCGCAGGCTGCGGCCCTCGCGCTCGAAGGTCTGCTTCAGCCGCAGCCCGGCGCGCTGCGCCAGTTGCACCACCTTGGCCCGCGCCACTTCCAGCAGCCGGCTGTCGGTGGGATAGGCCACCGCCTTCTCCTGCACCGTGGTGTCCACGATCACACGCTGCAGTTCGCTCTTGCGCACCGCCTGCATCTGCACGGCCGCCTCGATCGTCTTGGCCAGCAACTCCTCCAGGCCGGCATCGCCCGCGGCTACTACGACGAGGAGCAGTTCCGCGCCTACACGCGCTGGGTGCACGCGCGCTTCGCCGAGGAGGGCGCGCCGCTGCTGGCGACCTATTACTGCCCGCACCACCCCGAGGCGGGGCAGGGTGCGTATAAGGTGGCCTGCTCCTGCCGCAAGCCGGAGCCGGGGATGCTGCTGGCAGCCATCGAACGCTTCCGGATCGACCCTGCAGGCTCCTGGATGCTGGGCGACAACGACAGCGACCTGCAGGCCGCCGCCGCGGCCGGGGTGGCCGGATTGTGGCGCCTGCGTCCGGGTACCCCGCTGGGCGAACTGACCGCCGCGCTGGCCTCCGCAGTCTCCCCCGAAGGGAATGGGCGGGCGGGGGGAACTGTGCTTAAATTGCGCGGATTTTTCCCATGTCCTTAGCGGGAGGAGCCCCGGATGCGTCGTTTTCCTTTCCTCGTGGCGGTTTCCGCCATGATGCTGGCCGCGTGCGGCCCAAGGCCCTCGGACGAGGAGCCGCCCCCCGCGGGGGGGACGGCGGACCACCCGGCGATCGCCGCGGTGGCGCCGGAAGGCGTCGTCGAAGCCGGTCCCTACACCCTGAAGGTCAAGCCAGGTTACGTGTACCGCTGCCCTGGCAGGGACCGGACTGCCGCCCAGGTCAGCTGGAAGGTCACCGATCCGGGCGTCGGGGAGAAGGTGGAGGTGCTCGTGTACGGGCGCGGCGAGTCCGAGGCAAAGCTCTTCACCCGCGGCGGCCTTGAAGGCGCCGCCGATACCGGCGACTGGGTGTTCGAGGAAACCCGTTTCGTCCTGGCCAGGACGGACGGCACCGAACTGGCCAGCTACGTCGTCGGCGGCCTGCCCTGCGGCGACTGAGTCCCCCTGTCCGAAGACCCCCCATATGCAAGTCGCCGTACTGATTCCCTGCTACAACGAAGCGGTCACCATCGCCCGCGTCGTGCAGGACATGGCCCGGGCGCTGCCGGAAGCGCAGATCTGGGTGTTCGACAACAACTCCAGCGACGACACCGCGAAGATCGCCGCGGCCGCCGGCGCACGCGTGCGCCACGTGACGCTGCAGGGCAAGGGCCACGTGGTCAGGCGCCAGTTCGCCGACGTCGAGGCCGACGTCTACATCATGGTCGACGGCGACGACACCTACCACGCCGGCAGCGCGCCGGAACTGGTGCGCTGCCTGGTGGAGGGCGGCCACGACATGGTCGTCGGCGTGCGCCAGGCCCAGACCGACGCGGCCTACCGGGCCGGCCACGCTTGGGGCAACCGCATGCTCACCGGCTTCCTCAGCTGGCTGTTCGGGCGCAACTGCCGCGACATCCTCACCGGCTACCGCGCGTTCTCGCGGCGCTTCGTCAAGTCCTTCCCCGTGCTCAGCGCCGGCTTCGACATCGAGACCGAACTCACCGTGCACGCGCTGGAAATGAAGATGTCCGTCGGCGAAGTCGAGACGCCGTACAAGGAGCGCCCGGAAGGGTCCTTCAGCAAGCTCAGCACCTACCGCGACGGCTTCCGCATCCTCGGCACGATGCTGCGCCTGTTCAGCGCCGAACGGCCGCTGCTGTGCTACGGCGGCATGGGCGCGATCCTCGCCGCCACCTCGGTGCTGCTGATGGTCCCGGTGACCATCGAATACCTGGAAACCGGTCTGGTGCCGCGCCTGCCGACCGCGGTGCTGGCCACCGGCATCATGCTGACCGGCCTGCTCAGCGCGACCGTGGGCCTGGTCCTGGACACGGTCACCCGCGGGCGGCGCGAGGCGAAGATGCTGGCCTACCTGCGCCAGCCCGGGCCGGGCTGAGCGGAAACATGCGCAGCTTCCTGCTGTTCGGGGTAGCGGGTGGCATCGCGTTCCTGGTCGATGCGGGCGTGCTGCACGTGCTGGTATCGGTGCTTGGCGCCGATCCCTATCTGGCGCGGCTCGTCTCGTTCCTGTGCGCGGTGACCACGACCTGGGTGTTCAACCGCAGCATCACGTTTTCCGCCAGCGCGCGCGGGATACCGCTGTGGCAGGAGTGGGGGCGCTACCTGGTGTCGCAACTGGGCGGGTTCTCGGTGAACTACCTGGTCTATGCGGCGCTGGTGGCGACGGTGGGCAGCGTGCGCCAGTGGCCGGTGATCGGCGTCGCCGCCGGTTCGCTGGCGGGGCTGGTGGTGAATTACCTGCTGGCCCGGCGTTACGTGTTCAGGCGGTCGTGATCCAGCACGAATGAGGGGAGAGCGATGAACTGGTCGATCTGGCAGGCCGTGGGCCGCGCCGTACGCAGTCCGGCCGCGTGGCTGGTCGCGGTGCTGGTGTTCCTGGCCTGCGCCATGCGCAACGTGGAGTTGCCAGGGCTGTACATGGACGCGATCAACCCGGACTACCTGGTCGCGCGCTGGTTCAACCCCGCGCTCGACAACACGGTGTGGGTGATGCCCGGCCCGAAGTGGCCGTTGCTGGGCAACCTCTACCACGGTACCCAGACCTTCTGGTTCGGGCTGCTGACCTACGGCTTCCTCGGCACGCACGTGGTGTCGGCGCGCCTGACCCACGCGCTGTACGGCGCGGTGATCGTGCTGTTCGCCTGGCTGGTCCTGCGTCGCGCCACCGGTCGTCCGTGGCTGGCGCTGGCGGTGGCCACTGCGCTGGCGACCGACATGGCCTTCATCAGTTCCTTCCGCACCCAGGCCTACATCATCCTGGCCGGGCAGATGTGGCTGATGGTCTCGTTCCATCTGGCCGTGCGCATCGTCCAGGAAAGCCGCGCCCGCGCGTGGATGCTGCTGCTGTCCGGCACGACGATGGGCCTGGCGGTGTACGGCTACTTCGTGTTCCTGTTCTTCCTGCTGCCGGTGGCGCTGCTGGCGATCCTCGGTCCCGGACGCGCCGGTTTCCTGCGCAGGGCGATGCTGTGGGGTACGGGTTTCGTCACCGGCATGCTGCCTTACGTGGTCGGTTACGTGTGGCTGGCGGTCGAGGTGGGTGGCGTGGCGCAGTTCGTCGAATGGATGCGCAACGCGGTGACCGGGCTGAAGCCCACCGAAGGCAGCCCGAGCTACCTCGACGGCATCGCCAGCGCGCTGCACTACGCGCGCCTGGCGGTGAGCGGAGGCGGCAACGAGACGATGATGGTCGGCGCTCCGGTCGCCTCCGGCTGGGCGCCGTGGCGCACCGCGCTGCTGGCCGGCGCCACGTTGGTCTGCCTCGCCGGCGCAGTGCGGGAATGGAAGGGCAACCGGGTGATGGCGCGGGTGCTGCTGGCGGGCGCGGCGTTGCCGCTGGCGTACATTGCCATCGCCGCGTGGTTCGGCGCGCGCATGTGGGCGCACCACTTCACCGTGCTGATCGCGGTCGGCTACATGGTCGCGGGCCTGGCGGCCTGGTGGATCTGCATGCTCGCCGCACCGCGCGCGGCCGGCCGCGTGGCCGCGGTCGCGGGCGCGTTGCTGCTGGGCGTTTGGCTGTGCGGGAACATGGTCCAGCAGCAGCGGGTGCACGATCGCCTGGTCGCCACCGGCGGCCTGGGCATGAGCACGGATGCGCTGACCGCACTGTCGCGGGCTGCGCTGACCGAACGCTGGGATACGGTCTGGTATTTTCCGGACTGGGGCTTCTTCATGCCGTTCGCCTTCCTCACCGGCAATCGCGTCGCCTACGAGGTCGAACTGACGCCGGCGACGATCGACAGGCATCGGGGGATCCGTGACGGCGTCCGGGTCGCTTTCTGGAAGGAAGAGGACAAAGCAGGGTACATTCGTACCCTTGAGGACAACGGCGTGCACGACATCCGCCATTACGTCGTGAAGAGCCGGGATGGACGTCCCGCGATCCACGTCGTCGCTGGACGCACGTCGGTGATGCAGGACACGGCGACCGCGCCCTGAGGGCGCCCCTGCCGCAGCAGTACGTGATGCCCGTTCCGCTGGCTGAGGGGCGACGGAACGGGATTCCCCGGCGGGGGAGCATCGATGGCAGCCCCGCGTGCGTGAGGTAGTGGGTTTGTTCGGAGCTGTTGTGCGTGACAGCGGCCACACGCCGAAGCGGCGCCTGTTGCAGGCGGCGGCGATCCTGTTGACGCTGCTGGCCGGTCCGCTGTTGCTGTGGGCCCTGGACCGCCAGGCGCTGGGCGTCGCCGCCGAAGCCTATTTCGGACCCCGCGCGGTCGTGGCCAACGCCCTGGTGGGCCTGGGGGCACTGCTGCTGCTGTGGGCGTTGACCCGCCGCTTCGTGTTCTCGGCGCTGCTGGTCGCGGGCCTGCACTGGCTGCTCTACATGGCGTCGAGGATGAAGCTGGAACTGCTGGCCGCGCCGGTGGGCTGGCACGACCGCTTCTTCCTCTCCACCCTGGATCGTTCCAGCCTCGCCCTGTTCGGTTCCTATCTCGGCGAGCAGTGGCACCTGGTCGTGTACGCCCTGGGGGCGGTGGTCGTGGGCGGGGTGGTGTTCTTCTTCGAGAAGCCGTCCTTCCGTCGCTTCGGCCCGATGCAAGCCGGCGTCTTCGTCGCCGGCGTGGCGCTGGCGGTGACGCTTTACCAGGCGGCGTGGCCGTGGACCGCGCTGCTGGACGACAAGAAGGTGCGCGCCTCTCCGCTCAACCTGAGCCAGGCCGTGCTCCACACCGGCCTGGTCGGCAGCCTCGCGCACAGCCACCTGGTTGCGAAGTCCAAGGTCCTGAAGATCGACGAGGCCGCGCTGCGCGAGGCGATTGCCGCGGTGCAGCCGCAGGCGCCAGCGATCTCCACCGCGCCTGACCGGCTGCCGGACATCGTCGTGGTGCTGAGCGAATCCTTCATGGACCCGCGCGTGCTCTCGGGCATGGACCAACAGCCGGAGGCGATCCCGAACGTGCGCGCGCTGCTGGACGGCGGGCGCGGTGGCATGCTGATGGTGCCCACCTATGGCGGCGGCACGGTGCGAACCGAGTTCGAAGTGCTGACCGGGATGCCGCTGGCCGTGCTGCCGGGCATGGACTATCCCTACGCGACCCTGCCGGCGAAGAACGTGCAGGGCATGGCCAGCGTGCTGCGCGAGAAGGGCTACGACACCGCGGCGGTGCACGGCAATGCCGGCTCGTTCTGGAAGCGCAGGACGGTGTTCCGCGCGATGGGCTTCGACCGCTTTATCACCGATGCCGGGTTCAAGCAGGCCGGCGGCGTCCGCGACGGCCTGTGGTATTCGGACGAATCGATGACCGAACGTATCCTGCACGAGCTGGACCACGACGATCGGCCGTCCTTCGTGCTGGCGATCAGCATGGAGAACCACGGTCCGTACGACATCAGGCGCAAGGTGCGGGATCCCGAGGCATGGAGCGCGACCCCGGTGCCCGATGGCCTGGAAGGCGACGCGGAACGGACCATGCGCAACTATCTCTACCACCTGGGCAACGCGGACCGCGAGTTCGGGCGGCTGGTGGAGGAGATGAGGGGCAGAGGACGGCCGTTCATCGTCGCCTTCTTCGGCGACCACCTGCCGGCGATGCCGGAGGTCTACGAACCGCTCGGCTTCGTCGATGGCGGCGCGCCGGAACAGCAGCGGGTGCCGTGGGTGCTGGTCAGCAGCGAGGACGACGCGCCGCTGCAGGCCGCTTCGCGGCCGCTGCATTCCTGGCGCCTCGGTGCCGAGGTGCTGGCTGCCGCCGGCGTCGAGGACCCGTGGTTCGGTTTCGTCCGCGAGCTGGGCCGCAAGGCCGAGCAGATGGAGCCGTCGCCCGAGAAGGACGCGCTGCGCAACGGCTTGGCCGCCGGTGCCGCGGCACGGCTGACCGGTCGCTTCGAGGAGTTCGCGAAGTGAGGCCGTTCACCCCACTCCGTGCGCTGGCACTGGGGGCTACGCCGGCGGTCCTGCTGCTGGGGGGCGGCTGCAATTACCGTGGCGCCGAACTGGAGATCACCCCGCAGGTCGTGAGCGGGTGCGACACGCCAGCTGCCCTGCAGGTGCGCTGGGACGTGTCCGGCCTGGGCCTGAAGTACGCGCGGATCGAGGTCAACAACGTCGGCGAGCGCCCCAAGGCGTGGATGCCGAAGACCGACTCTCGTGGCGAGGCCGAGACCGGCGGCTGGGCCCATGACGGCTTCACCATCACCGTGCGCTCGATGAACGGCGTGGTGCTGGCGCGCAGGACGATGGAAGCCACGCCCTGCAGCCCGAAACAGACCGCGATGCGCCCGACCCCGACGAAGATCTGACGGGCGCACGCGGGCGCGTGGTTCAGAGCGCCGCCTCCAGCTCCGGCAGGATGGTGAACAGGTCGCCCACCAGGCCGATGTCGGCGACCTCGAAGATCGGCGCCTCCGGATCCTTGTTGATCGCCACGATGGTGCCGGCGTCCTTGATGCCGGTCA
>Ga0207747_1001805_pt1 | contig 13536 bp, 32 predicted proteins | sample HigsolmetaGSP11D_FD_184839 | JGI IMG/M metagenome (GOLD analysis project Ga0207747, IMG submission 184839) | High solid enriched microbial communities from the Joint BioEnergy Institute, USA - SP1-1-D (SPAdes) | ecosystem: Engineered > Bioreactor > SSF (Solid state fermentation) > Aerobic >...
GTCCCCAGAAAAAAATTTTTGTAAAAAAGACCCAGGGGGGCTATCAGCCCTTTACCACCTTAATCTTTTGGCTAATCGGTTTTTCCTTTTTCTTCCCCTTCTCTGGATGCTCTTTGTTATGACAGGTATTGCACAAGCTAATAAGATTATCAGGATCCAGTGCTTTTTCCGGATTGTCCTTCAACTCTTCAATATGGTGAACCATATCAGCAGGTGTCAGCTTCCCTTTCTTTAAACAGTACTGGCACAGGTAATTGTCTCGTACAAGAACATATTGCCTGCACTTCTCCCAGGCTTTGCTTTTGTAGAAGGATCTTGCTTCCTGATCCCGTTTGTATTTGTCATAGTATTGATGACTGTTCATCAAAACCACTCCGGTTTATTCCTGTTTGTTTCTTTTCTGCGCTTTTCTTTTTCATCTAAACACTTTTCGCAAAAGAAATAATCTATTCGTGTCCATTCCGTCATGCCAGTTGTCACATAATATACTTTGCTTGTTTTGCTATCGAAATGAACATACTTATGATCACACATGTCGATCGCCTCCAAATAAAAAGCGCCACGAAAGTCCCTAGCTACAATAATGGACTATATTTTCTTTCCGCACTTGACACATTCAGGTATTTCAAGATAAACTTCTCCATCTTTATAAATCGTAGTTGTTTCAATATCTCCACAACAATCAGGACAAGAGTTTAGAGGATCCTGAAGAGAGATTGTTTTCTCAGTAGGCAAGCCATCTTCCTCATCGACGTATTTGATTGTGATATTTGGTAGATTAAGATTCTTGTCATCTCTTGTTTTCCAATCAAAAGTAACCTCTACCTTTTTATTAATTTCTTCACCTTTATAAAAAACTCTTGGCACACTTCCGTACTCATCTAATTCAATTACAAGTAATTTATCTTTCATACTTACCCCCTCCTATAGACATAATAAAAAGCACCCCGAAGGATGCTTAAAAGTTCGTTACACTTCCGTCATACAATTTGCTCAACTTCCCTTTACCCAAACAAATTGGGCATTTCTCATCAAACATTTCCCTGCCACTAGGACTGTATCGTTTATTATCTCTATTCTCTATGGATACGTTTGTTCCATAAATATCTGATCGCTTAGGAGGATCGTACCAATTTAATTTCTGCCCAGTTCCTTCGCATTGCGAACACTTAACGAATCCCAAGTCACTAGCCATATCGATTCACCGCCTCAACAATGTAAAAACCACCCAAGAACCGAGAATCTCAATCCATTGGTGGTTTATGTACGGTTTTGCAATGTAATACCCCAAACCGGTAGTATTGTTAGTTGACTTCAACCGCAAAAGCCGAATGTAAATAAAAGCTGGTTATCGCATTGCGAAATCCAGCTGGCTTTATCTACACATGGTAGATAAGCACGTCCGGGCTAACCCCGAACCCTATAAAAAACTCTTTCAATATATGTGCAGTTGCATGACGTTTGCATGACAAAACTAAACAATTTTTTTAATTTTTTCTTTTGCTCTTTTGACATAAACTTGCACAGAACTCCTTGAAATTCCTAACGTATCTGATATTTCCGAAAAGCTCATGCACTTTACCATATGGAGAAGAAAACATTCTCTTTCCCTCGCTGATAATTCTGCTAATACGTCAATCACTTTTCGTTTAACATCTTCACTCAGTTCTTTTTCTTCCTGCTGCAAACCTTCTAAATCCGGGAATAATTCGCTGTTGATTAGTGCATTCCTTTGATAAACGTTCCTTCTATCTATCCCCCTGCGGTTTCCGGGCCTTCTACCTCTTTTCATCCAATCGATGGAAAAAGACATATCTTGAATCATGCTATTGATTTGCGTTTTATCCAATCTATCCAGTTCGCTATCACCCAATTTTGATTTCAGCTTACGCAATTCTTTTCTTCCTTCTTCGTATTCTTCAACTAAATCATCCACCCATGTTTGCATGTGCAACCCTCCTTATCGTCGTCTTAAAGCTCCGCCTTTTCCTCGCCGATATACGGGCATATTCATTCCCATAAGGTCTTTTATCTCGGATTCAGTTAAACGCTCTGATTGGCGCTTCTGTGGCTTCATACGGTGGTCTTTTTTCGATGTTTTAGTCATTTCATCATCTCCTTTCAAACAAAAAAGGACACCAATCCCGCTAATGCGTGATCAGTGCCCTCGGTTCTTCCGTTAGGCTGTTATATTCTTGATTTCATCGGTTTAATATTGTTTGCTTTTAACTGACCTTCAAGCTCTTTAATTCTTTTTCTTAGCTTTAAGACTGTATCATCATCTCTTGAATTACCAAAAGGACCGAATTTGTATCTTGGGAGGTCAATCATCCCAGCATCTATTTTTTGACCTAATCGAATACCGCAAGCTTCACTACAACACATATAGTCATGACCCCAACTTGTAGAACCCCATACCGCACTATTTGGTTTGCCACAGTTAGGACAATCATCTGGTTGATAAACAAATTCTCTATTCACTAAATCCTCACCCTTTCACTTTTGATAACATCAAGCACTTTCCCGTCTTTCCAGATGGTTGTATATTCACCAAAGCCACTCGGGGGAGCGTCTATTTTCTTCAATTGTCCGTCTTTGACAATGTACATAGCATTGCTTCTCAAATCTATTTCAGCCGTCATTTTTTCTATGTTGATATTCACCGGAATCCCTCCCGTGCTATAATAAAGTTAGCCCATATTTCTGTGCCGGGAGAGATCCTGGCGTTTTTTCTTTATCGATCAACTACTTTTCTTCTTCCGTTTCTCCACTTCCAATCCACGTGATTCATTCTTTTTGGTCTATTGGAAAGATCGCATTTCCATCCTGTGCGAATACGTTCTAGCTCATCTTGAGAAAGTTTATAGACTTTTACTTTCCCATGCATTCCGTTCCCTCCAATGCCTTAAATAAAATCACTCCATGATAACCCAACCATTTTCATATAGCAGTCCTCATTACAAGTGCGAAACGTCGTATGATATTCGTCTGTTTCGTCCAACTCTACTCCGCAATACTCGCATACAAATTCTTCTCGCTCTTTATCGTTCATTCCGTTCCCTCCATAACTTCTTTCAATTTTTCATATACAAAACTTCTCGTACCTGGACCGCCCTCACTCATCCGATCGATGCATTCTTTTATCGCTTTCTCATACCGTTCAATCTTGTCTAACATGTGCCGGCGATTGAAAATAGCACCGGTATTCTCATATTTCATTTCGTAATATTCCGCTTTGGCTTGTGCTTGTTCAAACTGTTCCACTCGTTCGATTAACCATTTAATTTTTTCAATATCATCTAAAACAAGTTCGTAGTAATGGGTATTGGTAGCGCAATATTCCCAAAACGAAACGTTTTCTTTTATCTTCTGCAACAGCTCTTTATCGTTCATCCCGTTCCCTCTTTTCCCTCATAAAATCAAGAAAATGCTCACGGATTTTCCACGCCATTTTCGGACCGATCCCCTCGATCTCCTCTAACCGCCCTAGCCATTCCATCATGATTTCTGTGTCTTGTTTCATTTGCTGCTTGGCACCTGCTGCAAATCCCTTGTTCCATGCTTGCATGACTTGATCAGCCACTTTTCCATTTTTGCGGGCAGGAAAAGCAATTGTTTCCCTGCCACGTTTGATTTTCCGTAGTGATTTGCCCATGAGATCACCTTCATCGTTCAGATTATCTTCGTACTATGCACTATAATAAGCCTTTCTCAAACAACTCTTTCTCTTTTTCTTCCATCAAATAATCAAAATACCGTTCGGCTCTTTTACCTTCCTTATAGCCTGTTCCTTCACAATCAGTGCAAGGATATGGAGTATCCATAATGTGAGATGCTCCGTTTCCTGTTCCATTACACCATTTACATTTTTCCAATGATACTTCTTCCATTTTAAAAAACCTCCTACTTCGCATTTTCGTTCAACCCTGAATCTTCGGAACCTGTTTAAAATAACGTTTGTTGAAAATATCCTTGTTCCGCTGCAATCGGATTAATCCAAAGGACTTCCTCTCTTTTTGCTCCTGCCTCGGCTAATGCAGTAAATGTTTCACGTTTCCAATGTTTCAATCGTTCATCGTATATCGGATGGGCATATCCAGAAAGAATAACTGGACCCGGATGCTTATCCAAAACTTCCAGTAATTCTATGTGATCTTCAATCGTCATTTCGTGCTTATAATGTCGCTTTGTTCGAGTTTCGATGATATATGGAGGATCGGCATAAATTAAAACTTCTTTTCTTTTGTATCGTTGGATTAACTTTATGGCCGGTTGATTTTCAATTTGTGCTTCTTTCAACCGGTCAGTAACTAACAAGATTTTTTCCGGAAGCTTCGACCATTCCTGAATTACCCTCGGTCCGTTAGGACTAATTAAACTTCTCCATCCGGTTCTATCGCTCGTTTTCGCTCCTATCGCCTGCCAGCAACGAACAAGGAAACGTCTTGCTCGTTCTACCTCATCTTCCGTATTGTCGTCATAGCAGGCATAATACTCTTCTCTTGATAGAGGGGTAAAATAAATCTTCTCCGCCAACTCTTTCGGCCGATCTCTGATAACACGGAACAAATTCACGACGTTGCTGTCAATATCGTTAATCGTTTCAATTGGTGACGGAGTTTTGTTGAAGAAAACTGCTCCGGATCCAAAGAATGGTTCGAGATACGTTTGATGGTTCGGCATGTGAGTTATAATCCAATCTGCCATTGACCACTTTGAACCAGGATAATGAAGTATTCTAGGTACACCCAATTGTTTCACCCTCTTATTTTCGGAATCTCCGTTCCTCCTAAATGCTTGCAATCATTCCCCATCCTGCTACTACATTTCCGGAACAAGCGACAGCGTGTCATGCACGCCATCAGCTTGTCTTCCTCGATAACCCATTTAGGACGATCGTCAATGATCAAGACGTTTTGCATCATTAATACCCCCTAAGCCTTTTGGACAAGATCTGATAGTCTCTTACTTGCGTTTTGGATAGTTTGCAATGTTTCTATAAATTGAGGAGGAACAGAAGTTGATAAAGCATGATCCAATTCACGTGCCAATTCCCATTTATTCACTCGCAGCCCATGTTTTCTCATAATTTCTCTGACTTCTTCAAACAGTTTTTTGTCTCTTTCCAACATTTCTTTTTCTCTTTCCAAACGTGCGATTTTGTACTCTAATTCTTTAAGTTCTTTTGCCATTTTAGAAGAGACTTTCAGACCTAACTGGCTTCTTGAAATCTTGTCTTCAACATATTGCTCAAAGTATTCTCTTTGGCTGCTAAAGAAAGGATGTTTCTCATTTTCAAGCCGACTCAAAATGATGTAGTAAAACATATCAGTCGGCATTTCTATGTTTTTAAATTTTGACTTTTTCTTAGTGTAAAGGGATTGCTTTTCTGGGTTGAACCAAACTAACCCAACATCCTCTGGTAGTTCTTCCGGCTGTATCAGACCAGTCGGACAAGCAAAATAGAATCTATGACAATAATTCATATAGACTGGCCACTTATCGTCGTTAAGAAAATCCTGTCTCGAAACCTTAATTTCGTAACCTGTAATACAAGGCTTTGTCCAACTCTTTTTGATTGCTAATGCATCAATAATTGCTAATTCAGCATTCGTCCATGTCGAACCATTTTTTACTTCAGTAAGAAAGAAATCTTCATGATGTTTTTTACCTAAAGCACGTTTAATTTCATGGGCCCTTACCTTCATTTACTCACCTTCTTGGTCTGTTTTCTCCGCTTTTTCAGTTCATCTAACGTTATCCAACCCCCGTATTTTTTGACATATGTAATCAAGCTGAGTTTGTGGGGATATTTTTTCTCAAATAACTTTCTCTTAATCTTGAAAGCTTCCGTTTCAATACCCTTTACATCAACAACCTCAATAGTCCCGTCTAAATGATGCACTTCAAAATCCGCGATATACTCTATTTTTCTATAAGACTTTCCATCTTTTTCAAATGCCTCTTGGAGCAAATACCTTGGCTGTAATCGAAAAAACAATATTTGCTTGTTATTCTGTAACCATTTCAATTGATCGTAATATTTGGCTTCGATTTTGCTATCAAACACATGGCCATCAATTTCAACTTTCTTGGACTTATATTTGGCTTGTGCCATCAGTATCCACTCTCCTGGCGCTGGTGATTCTCGCGATTTTTCCATAAGCGATATGCGATAATATTTCTAATAGTACAAGGTTTTAAGCCGTACTTTTCCGCAAGAATATCCACATGAACACCTTCCCTATGAAGAAGGCGGATATTTTCAGCGTCTTTCCTTGTTATTTTTTGAGTCCCTGGTTTAACAACCCGTCTTCCTTTTCTGTCCATATCATGAACGTTGTCCTTTTGTGTACCTAAAAATAGGTGACGTGGATTTACACATTTTCTGTTGTCGCATTTATGACATACCAACAAATTATCTGGTATGCGTCCGTAATGAAGTTCATATGAATATCGGTGTGCATAAACATTCTTTTGCTTAACTTTAAGCTGGCCATATCCGTTAGGAATTAAATACCCTTTCCATTCCCAACATTCATCGTCAGATTTTTTGTCTACTCTTTTCCAAAAAGCTTTTTCAACATCATAAGGCTTTCTTTTTCTTACGCGATTACTATGTCCTTTGATAAATTTCGGAGGATATTTCTTATGATGTTTTTTATAAGGAATTTCTTGACCGCAACCACATTGACATATAAACTTTTCCAAAACCATTCACCTCAGTATCCGTTGTTTTGGCGTTCATGGTTTATACGGTTTTTTTCAAAATAACTTTCTTCGATCTCCGACCATGTGAAGCCGAGCATTTCGCCTAAATGAATGAATTGCAATAACAAAAACTCATAATCAAATTTGAAATTACCGTCATGGTATAGGCCGTTATATAGGTCAGTTACATCGGCCATAAGCCACAAAAATTGTTCGGTTATGTTGTCCGCTTTGGTTAAATTCCAACGTTTAAGGTCGAGCATGTCCGGTTCTGTGATCTCCAATCCAATTGACAAGATGAAGTGAAGCGCGTCTGCGAATTCTTCAAGGAGTGGGTTTTTGTAGCCTAAAGTCCCCGTTCCCCCGCAATCCTCACAATTAATGACTTCGTGCGTGTAACCACCTTCGAGATCGTCAATATAACTATCATAATTTTCATCGCCAGTTCCGTTACAAGTCGGGCATATATATTCAATTTTTGTTCTCGGCTCTTGGTCATGGCTCCAATATTTGAAAAATCTAGCCTCATTCGCCAACTCACCAAGTTCTACCAATAACGCAAGGATTTTCTTTGCCAACCGATCTTCGTCTGGCTTTCGCGGATGCTCGCGCTCGATATACTCGTCCAGTTTCCGTTGCATGTCAAAGAGTTTTTGTAGATTCATATTCCCGCCCCCTAAAATAGCATTCCGATCAAAAATCCCAAGATAAATCCTACCGACATTGTTAATACAGAAAATACCGCATAAGTCATAGTGTATTCTTTCATGATTGCACCGCCTTTTCTTTTGTGAGCAGGTACCGCAACGTATAGTAGTCTAAATCATAGACAGCTTGTCCTTGATATTCATGAACTCCTAGATCAATTAGCTGTCTAATAACAATTTGTCGCTTCAATTCCTGGCTAAAGCTGATCGTTTCAATCCTCAATCTTTGACATCTCCTTCCCGATCTTGATTCTCTCTGCTATATACATATGTTCCAGTTCTCCAAGCGACAATTCGTACAGCTGTCGGCCGTCCTCCGCCTCGTAAATTTCGTGATTAATTAGCCAATCAATTAGAAACTTCTTTCTCTTTTCGACTGCTTCTTTTGGAACTGCCATGCTGCGCCTCCTTTCTTTTCGTTAGTTCCACGAACCATTCACGGTCATTCGTATCAATCGCAATGTCGATCAATATCTGTAAATCTTCTTGATAAAGCTTTTGTTCAAGCTTTATGAGCCTATATGTTTCGAATGTCCCTAAGTTATTTTTAGGGTTGTAATAAAATCTTTTGCCTTTGCGGATGGAGTAAACTTTTCGAATTTGAGCTTCCTTTTGATTCTTAGAAATATAAGCAATATATCCGAAAATGTATTTCCCTCCGCTTTTAACTTTCACCCAGTCTCCTACTTTTAACCTTGTTACAAAACCCACAACATCCACCTCCTAAATCCGCCCTCGTCTGGCTCGATCCATGGCTAAAATAGCGACTTCATCTTGATCCCGTCCGAAATATTCGGCAAGCTCTTTGGTGATTTCTAACGTTGTCATCCCTTGTTTTCGCATTTCACGCCATTTTAGATCGAATTCTCGAACATCTTGTATATCCCAAACGAAATCCAATTCCTCGCAAGCGACATAAACCCCATTTCGTGATGTCGTCATATACCGATTTTCAATCCCCGCAACAGCTTTTGCTTCTGATGCCAAACCGTTCATATGCTTTTTCAATCCTCCTTCTGTTTCGCTTCATCCGTTCATCAAAAGTGCTGTTTGCTCTGCATGTACAAGGCTGTATTTTCCATACGCCAGGAAACATCTCTGTATATGTCCGACCGTAACCGTGGCAGTGTTTACACATTTGCTAACCCCTCCAATCTATGATTTAGTTTGATGTTCTTTGGAATAATGACCGTATAATCTTTACACATCTGAAAAATCCTAGTGCCTAATGCTTCATCAACTTCTATGAGCTCTTCTATTGTCAGCTCCGATGAAACCAAAATCGGCTTATGATTTAGATATCGATAATTCACGACAGCATAAGTCTGTTCCACTTGCCATTCAGTTGCCCGCGGCTTACCTTTCACCGGTTTGAAAAGGTCGTCGATAAACAGAACATCCACTTGCTTCATGCGCTCCAGCTTTTCTTCCAGCAGATTAAAGTCATCTTTCAGATCACTGAAGCCTTCCACGTATGGGAAATACAGAACCGGTACATACAGTTTTTTCATCAAGTTATTTGCAACCGACATGAGTAAATGTGTTTTTCCGGCTCCCGGCTGCCCTAGCAAAGCAATGCTGTTTTGTCGTTTATGGCGGATTTCACGGAACTCCTGAAGATATTCCGTAGCACACTCATAAGCGTCAGTAATGACTTGTGGCTTACCTTTCGTGTCAAAATTCTTAAAGCCCATTTTCTTGAAGTCGTCCGTAATTTCACTGGCCTTCATTAGCCTTTCTACTCTCTTTCTTATCACACACTCACATTGCCTAGAGTAGGTATCCCGCCATTTCCAAGCGTCTTTTGGATTGCAGACTTTTCCGGCAAAAAAATCTATTTCAGGAACCATTTCTACAGGTACTAAGGTTTTAAATTGTGGATCCTCTACCCATTCGGTTTTATAATAGACACGGTAGATAACAACCCCTTTATCATTGCAGATCGGGCATTCAGGCTTTTTTGGTTCGGATCCGTCCGACACGGCCACCGGTGATCGATTCGATATTCTGTTTTGCAGATCGGCCATTACCTGAGCGATACTGGTAAATCTTCTCTCCATGGTTCCCCTCCTTTTCTTTTTGAAGAGATTCATAGTGTTTGTCTAAGATGTATCCTGCACAGTAAGAAAGGCTATTTATGCGATCTCTAGTATGTTTTGGTTTGTAAGTATCGAATCGTTCTTTTAGCCAAACTAATGCTTTTTCCAGTGGTACACCAGCTGAAAGAATTTCTCTTGCGGCTGTCTCATCTGCTGGCGAACAAGAAAAGCCGTAAGCTCGTAGTTGAATAAATCGGTCTATAAGAACTTTTACTGCTTGCTCAGAAGTATGTGATATTTCTCCCGCATTTGCGAAATCGCCCAATGGGCCGGTCGTAGGCACCCCGTCACTTTCTTCTGAAGCGCGCGTATTATCAGCAGCATATATATCATTCTTAATACATTCTTTATCATTATTGTTTATATCCGCGAGGTGTTCCTCGTCTGTTACCTCACTGTTACCCTCATGATTTTTTTGTTCTTGAAAACCTTGATACAATTGACTTTCTTGTGTTTTTGAACTGTTACCCTTTTGATGTTTTTTGTCAGATTCGAGTGTTTCTATAGTGTTACCCTCACCATCTTTTAGTTGGTATAATTCCCAATTTATCAATGTTATCAGTGTGTATTGCCTGTTACCCTTACCGCGATCTATCTTGATCATGGACTGTTTCTCAAGCCAATCTAATATAGTAGAAACTGTTTTGGGGTTTGGTTCTTTCCATTTCACCCCCTCGTACCATCCAACATTTTTGGCGATTTCTCGAACGGATGTTAGATGTTGGCCGGGCTTTATCGTCAAAAAGGTTCCGTCTTTCATCGGTATTTTATTTTCTTGATGATTCACCTTGTATTTGAGATACTGCCAGATTCTATGGTAGAGAGGGGGCATCATCCATATTGCGCTGTCTAGTTCTTTCCGATAGTCCTTGATGTACCCCTGCAAGGAAGACCCTCCTCATTTTTCCTGCTTATAAATACTTCCTTAAGAAGTTTTTCAATTCTCTTGCACAACTATAAGGATCGTTATAAATCTCTGTACCGGTGAATCTAAAAATCGGTATGCCTTCAGCCTGAAACGCTCTATCTCGTTTACGATCGTTTATTGCTTGTTCTTTTGTTTTTTCGTGATAGTCATGGCCGTCGCACTCAATTACACATAGAGTTTCTCCTGTTTCAACAATTTCTATTGCGATATCTACAATGTAATGTTTATCGTTGAAGTAAAAAGATTTTTGAGGAACTGGCCAGAACTTTGTATCCCTTAAATCACGGGCAATTATCACCCATAATATTTGTTCTATTGGTGACTTTGTTTTCTTGGCGCCTTCTATAATGTCGATAACATCGCGATATAAGTAGTCTTCGAATATTTCCTTCGCTTTATCATTTAAGAAGCTGTAATCTAATACCACTACCCCGACCACTCCTTACTTTTTCCTACAAATTACCCTCATTCCCTCAACCTTTATCGGCTTTAAGCCGGGATGACTGCTTTTGATGTAGCCCTTGATGTACTGGACATAAAGGTCCTTGTTTCCGGCAGCCATCCATCGATAACAGTCAGGTATAGAAACAGGTATTTCGATCATTCAATATCAAAACTCTCCTGCTCAAAGGCGCTTGGTTTTTCCTTTTCTTTCGTTTGTTCCTCTTCCTCTGCAGGAACCTCAAATGCATCCACATCGATGTAATCGACAAGCTCTGGTTCTGAAGTGATGTCTTTGCGAACCACTTCGTCTTGAGCTGCTTGTTGTTGAATTTCTACTGAAATCGGAAGGTACTTCCACATATGCCTAATGACAGTTTTTTTGGCCATTTCCTCAAAATCAGTTACCCATGGACCATTATTAGCTGCTTTACTTCGTTTACGGCGCTTATCGATTTCACTTTTAGGCATAAATTCGAATTGGTAACCGCCGTCTTTGAAATGAGCAACTGCATAAGCACCGATAAATTCTCCTCGATCACCTTCCATATATGGTTTGTGTTTAAGTTTTGGCTCGAGGCCTAGCTCGTAATCAAATTCATCGTTAGAATAAACCGCATGAGCGTAAATGTTTTCGATTTGACCTGATCGGCGTGCTAGATCAATCATTCCTTTGTAACCGATGATGAATTGAACGTCTGTCTGACCCGTTTTTCCGTTTTTAAATGGTACTAAGTAGCAATGACCGATTAAGCCAGGTTCAAGTCCTAATTGAGCTGCTTGCATAACCGCACCGAGAAGAGAAGGAACAGAACATTCAAGCAATTTCGGATTCGTTCGGATAGTTGTAAGAGCAATTCGTGCCATACGATCAGCATCCATGTGTTTAGGAAGAGCCTTTTCAATCTCCGGACCCATTTTTTTGAGATATGCTGCAATTGTATTGGCCGGCGAAACAGGAGTTTTATTACTCCCGTTCGCTTTGTTTGCCAATTGATTTTTGACATCTTTGTTTGTAGCCACTATTCATTCCTCCTTACTTCATCATAAATCGGCGATATGATGATGTTTTAGTGTATTGGTTGTAAAGCTCAGGATGGTCTTTAGCAAAACGTTTACTATCGAATTTGTTTGAATGGACGGTTTTCCAAGTGATGATTCTTTCTCCAGCAAAAGCTTTTTCGTTTTCTCCCATCATCGCTTTGATTTGGTTTTCGTACTCTTTTTTTCTTGTTTCCAAATCTTTTAATTCAGCATTTACTTGATCGAGCGCTTCAATCAGTTTATTTGCGTCTGGAGAAAGCTCAATCTCTGTTTCTGGAACCGCCTCTGGATACATAATTTTTAACAGCTCACTTGAAGCATCTGACCCGTCAAACATTGGCGGAACGTTTGCAAGAACATGGTTTTCCCAAAAGTTTTTCTCGATGTCGATGAGGTATTGAATGAGTTCTTCATCACGTTCGATCTTCTTGTAGACAAATTTATTCCCGCCAATTAAAACGGCGATCCACCAGGCTTCGTATCCTGTCACAGCCATATAGTGTTGACATTGGATGAGATATTGAGCCGGTACTTCATCGTCTTTCCACTCTTCTTTGAGGTATTCACTAGCCGTTTTACACTCAAGACCCTCTTTTTTGCCGACTATCAATCTATCAACATTAGCCAACATAAAAGGATGTTCTGGGTGTTGCAGGATGGCATTTCTGCGCCGCACTTTGAGACCAGTGCGTTTACTAAATTCTTGTGCTACAATATCTTCCATAACGTTTCCCCAATATGCTGATTCACCAGCTCTATCTTCTTCTGAAGCTTGTCCGATTTTGTCCAAATAAACTGCTACTGGAGACTTCCATTTGTTCAGGCCTGCGATCGCCGCGGCGTCGCTCCCGCCTAAACCGTTTCTTCTCATTTCTAGCCAAGCTTCTCTGTCCAGTTCTTTCGTGATAGCTAAAACAGTAGCTTGCATAATCTCACCCTTTCCGAATATAATGAATGTAAATCGATTTGTTTTTAGGAGCTCACTTGGCAGAGTGAGCTTTTATTTTGCAATCTTAAATTTAAAACCCAAAACATCTTCTAAATACTTTTCGAGGTTCTCTTGAAGGACGATATCGCCACCTACATCCACAATGTCATCACCGAACAATATTTCGTCTCCAAAGTAATCTACTCCCCAATGGCAAGAATCTACCGGCTCAGGATAGCCGTATTTCATTGTTCTCGTGATAGATGGATGTTCTAACATATTTAGACCTCCTTTGAAATTCTCGCGTGTAAGGCTTTCTTGTAATTCAAAAGTCTTTTGTGACGATGAAACCATCGTCCATCCCTTTTGGTAGGATGTATTGCGCCTTGTTCTGCAACCTTTCTTGTGTAGTACGCAATATGTTTCACGTTTTTGTCCATTCAATTCACCCCTTTCTGATGGTTTTAAGGGTAGGCAGGGATTTGCACCCTGCACGCGTTGCTTCACGCGGGGCCAGCTGGCTAACCGGACCTCCCCTGCGTCTACTATTCCGCCACTACCCTGATGCAGTTGCCCGCATCAATATGGCCAGGAAGTGGGGAGTGGGAGATGTGCGGAATAGGGGGTTTTTCTTCCCGACCATATTGACAGGGGCAAAAGCCCTGTCATACAATGAAA
>Ga0207747_1001808_pt1 | contig 13520 bp, 15 predicted proteins | sample HigsolmetaGSP11D_FD_184839 | JGI IMG/M metagenome (GOLD analysis project Ga0207747, IMG submission 184839) | High solid enriched microbial communities from the Joint BioEnergy Institute, USA - SP1-1-D (SPAdes) | ecosystem: Engineered > Bioreactor > SSF (Solid state fermentation) > Aerobic >...
TGATACGGTTCTCTGTATCATCTCAAGGGCGGAGCTTGATAGGATGTAGTTATTCCAGATGCCAAGGGAGAGCTTTTCATGCACCAAGACCATGCAGTTGCCGAAATCCGACAGCTTATATCAAACTCATGGACACGATCAATCAAAACCTGCCGAACGGTTACCTGAGCAAAAACAGACACCGGGCTCCTTCCCCGGCGTTTGCTGCTTGTTGACCGATCAAAGCAAGATTTTCCCCAGGTTACAGGAAAGTATGAATTTTATCAAGGCATTCCCGAACGACTTCTTCGGGGGCTTTACCGACAATTTCAATTCCTCTTGCTTTCCAGTCCAAATTCTTGATCTGATCCGTCAAAACAACACCCTTGAACACCAATCCTTCGGGCAGGAGCACTTCATATCCCCATCCCCGGATCGTATGCGTTATCGGACATACCGAAACAAATCCCGTCACTTTGTTGAATGATTTTGGAGAAAGCACGATCGCAGCTCTTCTGCCGGCTTGTTCGTGGCCCGCTTGAGGATTGAAGTTGATCCAAACCAGATCTCCCCGGTCCGCAACCATCTACAGCAGTTCCTTCCCTTCTGTGCCGAAATCGATCTCATCGTGCCGATTTTCCGGTTTGCATTGAGCCAGCAATTCTTCCAGCGTCGGCTTTTTCTTTATGGGGATGACAATAAGCGTATGATCTTCACTGACAACCAGTTCGACTTCCGAACCTTGGGTAATCGCAATCTTCTCCGCGATGTGGCTGGGAATCCGAATCCCCAGACTGTTGCCCCACTTCTGGACAGTCGTCGACATGGCAGGCCACCCCTTGTTTCGATTCCTTACTGCCATTTTATCATACCTCCGCAACGATGTATATACTAGTATATACAACACATGCAGAGATGATGACTTGCGAATGCAACTTCAAGCTAATCATAGATCTCTCCGCATATTTCGCCTCCCCATGATGCGGCTCACCCCGCATGATCCTGAACGCCCGATAGAGCTGCTCCAGCAGCATGACCCGCATCAGTTGATGCGGATAGGTCATGCGGCCGAACGAAAGGCGCTTGTCGGCCCGGGCCAGCACGGCCGGCGAAAGGCCCAGCGAGCCGCCGATGACGAACGCGACCGAACCGCCGCCGTACACGGCCTGCCGCTCCAGATGGGCGGCAAACTGCTCGCTGGACCACAGTTCGCCGTCGATAGCCAGCGCCACGACGTGGGCATCGGGCCTGAGCGCGGCCAGGATGCGCTCCCCTTCCCGCGCTTTCACCTGCTCCTCCTCCGCCGGGGTCAACGTCTCGGGCGCCTTCTCGTCCGGACATTCGCGCAGATCAAGCCGCGCGTAAGCCCCCAGCCGTTTCGCGTATTCGGCCGCCGCCGCGCTCCAGTGTTTCTCTTTCAATTTGCCGACGGCGACGATCTGGATGTGCATCGCATCTCCCTCCGCCACGATCTCCATCGTGCGAATACGGGCCGCCCCGCACCGGAACGGCCCCGCATCCGTAAACTAGCGCGATCCTTGCTTCCGCTCTCCCCATCCCTGCGGACTGCCGCGCCCCTCAACCCGCCGTCCCGAGCCGCTGGCCGCGCCCGCTGAACTGGCTCTCATACAGCTCCGCGTAAGCGCCTCCCCTCGCCAGCAGCTCCTCGTGCGTGCCCTGCTCGATCACGGTCCCGTCCCGCATGACCAGGATCAGGTCGGCGTCGCGGATCGTCGACAGCCGGTGGGCGATGACAAAGCTCGTGCGACCTTTCATCAATTCGTTCATGGCGCGCTGGATATGCAGCTCGGTGCGCGTGTCGACGTTGCTCGTCGCCTCGTCCAGAATGAGGATGGCCGGATCGGCGAGAATCGCCCGCGCGATCGTCAGCAACTGTTTCTGCCCCTGCGACAGGTTGGACGCTTCCTCGTTCACCACCGTATCGTACCCGTCCGGCAGTGTCCGGATGAAATGGTCGGCATACGCCGCCTTCGCCGCTGCCACCACTTCTTCGTCGGTCGCCCCTTCCTTGCCGTAGGCGATGTTGTCGCGGATCGTGCCGTGGAACAGCCACGTGTCCTGCAGCACCATGCCGAACAGGCTGCGCAGGTCGCGCCGCCTCATCTGCGCGATGTCCTGGCCGTCGATCGTGATGCGGCCGCCCTTCAGCTCGTAAAACCGCATGAGCAGATTGACCAGCGTCGTCTTGCCGGCACCGGTCGGCCCGACGATGGCGACCGTCTGGCCCGCCTTCACGTCGATGGTCATGTCGTCGATAAGCGGAACATCATCCCGGTACGAGAAGCGCACATGCTCGAACCGGACGTGCCCCGCCGGCTTGCCGATCGGCCGCGAATCCAGCGGTTCCGGCGTTTCCTCTTCCTCGTCCAGCAGCTCGAACACGCGCTCCGCCGCCGCGATCGTGGCCTGAATAATGTTGGCGATCTGCGCCGTCTGCGTGATCGGCATCGTGAACTGCCGCGAATACGAGATGAACGCCTGCACATCCCCGATCTCGAGCGCCCGGCGCATGAACAGCAAACCGCCCGCGGCGCTCACCAGCACGTAGCCGATGTTGCCGATGAAGCCCATGACCGGCATGATCACGCCGGACAAAAACTGCGCGCGCCATCCCGCCTCGTACAGCCGCCCGTTCACCTCTTCAAAGCGGGCGATCGACTGCCGTTCCCGGCCGAACGCCTTGACAACCGGGGGGCCGGTGAACATTTCCTCCACATGGCCGTTCAATTCGCCAAGCGACTGCTGCATGTTCCGGAAATGCCGCTGCGACCGCTTCGTAATGAATCCGATGGCCGCAAAACTGACCGGCAACGTCACGACGGCGATCAGCGTCAAGAGCGGGCTGATCGACAGCATCATCGCCACCGCGCCGACGAGCATCACGATCGAGGTGATGAACTGTGTCAGGCTTTGCTGGAACGTGCCGCTGATCGTTTCAATATCGTTCACCACCCGGCTGAGCGTGTCGCCGTGCGGCCGTCCGTCAAAAAACTTCAGCGGCAGCCGGGCCAGTTTCCGGTTCACCGCCTCGCGCAGCTCATACACCAGTTTTTGCGCGACCCCGGCCATCACGTACTGCTACGCATACGCAAACAGCGCGCTGACAACATAGAGCGCCGCAAGTTGCAGCAAAATCCCGCCGATGCGCGGAAAGTCAATGCCCGCTCCTTCCTGTCCCGTGAGGATGCCGTACATGCCCTTCGCGAGCACCGTCGTGGCGTTGCCCAAAATTTTCGGACTGACGACGGCGAACACCGTACTCAGCGCAGCCGTCACGAAGACGAAAACCAAGGCGGCCGTGTGCGGCCGCAAATACGACAGCAGGCGGCGCAAGGTCGTCTTGAAATGTTTCGGCTGTTGCACCGGCATGCCCATCATGCCCGGTCCGCGTCCGCCGCCCCATCCCGGCCCCCCGGGACCGCCGAAGCCGCCCTGCCGCCCGGGTCTGCGGAATCCGCCCGACTGTCCGGACACGCCGAACCCGCCTTGCCTGCCCGCGCCGGATCCGCCTTGCCTTTCCGGTCCGCCGGATCCGCCTGGTCCGCCCGTACCGTTCATGCGATCTCCTCCTCCGACAGTTGCGACGCCACGATTTCCCGGTACACCTTCGACGTCTCGAGCAATTCGCGATGGGTGCCAATCCCGGCGACCTCCCCGTTGTCGTGGACGATGATCCGGTCGGCGTCCATCACCGTGCTGACCCGCTGGGCCACGATGATGACCGTCGCGTCCTTCGTTTCTTCGCGCAGCGCCCGGCGCAGCATGGCGTCGGTCTTGTAGTCGAGCGCCGAGAAACTGTCGTCGAACAGGTAAATCCCCGGTTTGCGCACCAGCGCCCTGGCAATGGCAAGCCGCTGCTTCTGTCCGCCGGAGAGATTGACGCCGCCCTGCTCAATGAACGTGTCGTATCCTTCTTCCAGTTCCTCGATGAACGGCGCCGCCTGGGCCACCTCCGACGCGCGGCGCACGTCCTCGTCCGTCGCGTCCTCCTTGCCGAACCGGATATTTTCCGCCACCGTGCCGCTGAACAGGATCGATTTCTGGGGTACAAATCCGATTCGGTTGCGCAACTGCTCCAAAGGCATTTCCCGGACATCGACGCCGCCCACCAGCACCTGCCCCTCATCCGGATCAAAAAACCGCGGGATCAACTGGATAAGCGTCGATTTCCCCGAACCCGTCCCGCCGATGATGGCCGTCACCTCGCCCGGCCGGGCGACGAACGACACGTCGCGAAGCGCCGGCATTTCCGCCCCGGGATGGCGGAACGTCACATGGCGGAACTCTACCGTGTTGGCATCCGTGCCGCTTCGCTCGCTCCCGGACGGGACAACGTTCCCCTTGGAAACGTCCCGGGAAACATCCCGCAAAGTCGGTTCCGTATCCAGAACCTCGTTAATCCGTACGGCCGACGCCTGCGCGCGCGGGAGCATCACCAGCATCATCGAGGCGAACATCAGCGAAAACATGATCTGCCATGCATACTGGATAAACGCCATCAAATCCCCGACACCCAGATGCCCCGCCTCGATCCGGAAACCGCCGAACCAGACGACCGCAAGCACCGCGAAATTGACCGTCAGCGTCATCGCCGGCATGACCACCGCCATCATCCGGTTGATCCGGATCGCCGTGCCGGTCAGGTCGCGGTTCGCCTCCTCAAACCGCCGCTGTTCGTGCTCCGTCCGGTTGAACGAGCGGATGACGCGAACACCGGTCAAATGCTCCCGCAGCACCCGGTTCAGGCGATCCAGTTGAAGTTGCAGCTTGCGGAACAGCGGGCCGCCTTTCCGGAACACGAACGTGATGAACAGCGCCAGCACCGGAATGATCGCCACGATGACGAGCGCCAGCGTCACGTCGATGGACATCGCCATGACGACCCCGCCGAAGCACATCATCGGCGCCATCACCAGCACGCGCATCAGAATGGTCAGCACCTGATACACCTGGTTGATGTCATTGGTCGTCCGGGTAATGAGCGAAGCGGTGCCCAGCTTGTCGAACTCCCGCAGCGAAAACGACTCCGCATGCGCAAACACCCGGCTGCGCAAATCCCGCGCGAACCCGCCCGCCGACCTGGCCGACCAATAGCTCGCGCCCACCGCGCACAAACCTCCCAGCACCGCCACCAGCAGCATCAGGCCGCCGACGCGCCAGATATAGGCGATATCCTCCGCCACGACGCCCCGGTTCACGATGTCCGCGAGCAGGGTCGGCAAATACAACTCGGCCAGCGACTGCAAAAACACAAGCAACAGCACCAGCGTAACCTGCCAACGATACGGTTTCAGAAACGAAAACAGTCTGATCACGTCCGGTTCCCCTCGCCAAAAGCGGCATGGCCCCAATACGGCCTGCACGCCCCGTTCTTTTCCTCGAAATAGTGAATCGCCTCGCTCAACAACTCCACGAGCAGCCGGGCCCGTTCCTCGCCCAGCCGCTCAATGAGCCCCTCCGTCTCCTTCCGCATGGATTCTTCCGCCTCCTGCGTGACCCGCAGACCTTCCTCGGTCAAACGGACGCGCACGACGCGCCGGTCTTCCGGATCCGGTCCCCGTTCCACCAGCCCTCTCGCTTCCAGCCCGTTGATCATTTGCGTCACCGACGGCGTCGTCACCCGCAGGAATCCTCCCAATTCGGACACCTTCGGCCCGCGTTGATGCGCATGCAAATACCGGCGGATGACGAACAACAGAATCGTTTCGCCGAGCGTGCAGCCTTCCACCATACGGCCGTACCATTGAACGCGTCCGATTTGCCGGAAGACGCGGATCAACGCCTGGGACAGACTCTCCTCCACCACGCACACCCTTTGGCCCAAATAATTAGTTAAGTAACCTAAGTATATAAGGGGCAACCTCCAAAAGTCAAACGCGTGCCGCGTCAGGTCAGTGACAAACTTCCCTTGTAAGCGCTTTAGACGATCCATGTACAACCTCCGCTTGAAGCGAACGCTGCCAAACACGGTGTTGACGCTGGTTTCCCGTTCCGCCTTGACACTAAAACGCTGGCGATCCCTTTGCTCGAGGATGATCTGATCCAACTCTCCAGCGCTGTCTTCATCGCGCCGGAGAACTCCTCATGCATTTTTTTCTTTTCAGGGGCGACATTGTCGCTGCCGGCCCCGCCGGCCTGACGTTTTTCGCATACGGCCAGATTACCCGTCACACCAGTCGCGGCGAACATGATGGCACGTTTCCCATCAAATTCAAAATAGGACCGGAATAGCTCATGCTAACAAAAACTGTCATGATACCAGCCTCATTCACAATTTTGTCGTTGCTCAAACGGTTATTTATTCGCACCTTCCCCATTGCCGCCGTCTAAGGCTTGCGCCAGGCGCATAAACGCCGAAGCCCGCGCCGACTCTTTTTCCCGAATGTACCGGCTTTCCCAGTCCGGCATGTCGGCCGGCGAAAGGCCGGCTTTTTCGTAATGTTTCGCGGCTTCTGCCACGACGTCCGCGAACCGGGCGTCGCAGGACGCTTCCGCGCTTCGCACCCGCTGAAGGTAATCTCCGGCGATGGCGTCGCGGGACGACTCCCCGCCGTCGCCGAGCGCGGCGATAATCTCCTGCAGCAGCGCCTCGCTCTCCGCTTTGCATTCGTTTCGCAGGGAGATCAGTTGCGCCTCCACCTGTTTGTCGATCTCGGCCTTTTTCGCCGCAAGATCATCGTTCCGCCCGCTTGCGGAGCCGCCATCGTTCGAGGAATCGCGTGCCGCCTTCGACGTATCGAGGGCTGCCTCTCCCGTCTGAGGCGATGAAATTGACATTTCGGAAAACTCCGTCCCTTTGGGGACCGCCGCGTCCGCGTTTGACCGATCATCTACCGTCGAAGCTTCCTCCTGGGCGCCGACGGGTGCCGTTTGTTCGGACGATCCGTAGGCTCCGGCTTCCGGATTTGCTAAGGAGAACGCAGAATCCGACTCGCCGGACGGAAGCGGATCTTGGGCCGAAGGCACCCATTCTGTCAACAATACCACCAGGCCGAATGTTGCAACAACAATGGCTGCGGCCCATAACACCTGTTTTTTCATTGTGTTTGCTCAAATTCCTTTATCGAATCCTGATACGTTTTACCTTTGCTAATCCCGTATTTTTTGGCGATGGCGATCAGCTTGTCGTACTCTTCCGGCGAAAGCTTCTCCAGCAAAATCTTTTTCGCCACTCTCTTTTCCTCCACCGTCAGCCCTCCGCTGGCCAATTTCTGAAACTGCCTGATGTCCGACATGCTCAGATTGCTCATCAAAATCGAGGCGACAGTGGTTTTTTCGGCCAACGTCACGCTTTCCTGAATCTCTTTCGCTTTTTCGACGGATACCTCGGGATTGTATGTACCGTTTGGCTCTCCGGACGGCTCGTCTTTGGAGGAAACGCCGCCGTTCGAAGACGGCGCCCCGGACGAACCCGCCGTTGAACCGTCGCCCGAATGTTCAGGCCGGGACGCATCCGCCCCTCCCGAAGAGAAGCCCGAATCTCCGCCGGATTGGCTCCCGTTCCCTTCGGTCGTCTCCTCTTTCGGCGAAGTCGCCGTTGTATTGTCCGTAGACGTATTCTCCGACGGCTGCAGCCATTCCGCCTCTTCGAGATCAATGCTCTCCACCAATGAATTCATCACGCGATTGACCGCATAGTCGAACGCGTACAAACCGGCACCGCCCATTACCACAAGGACAAGCAAGGCGATCGCAACCAAACGCCACCGTCTTCTTTTTTTCGATTTCATAACGGTACCTCTCATCTAAGAATGATCATTGGACAAACGTTCCACCTCAGTCATATAGACGTGAAAATGATTCCTTTGTTTCGATCACCGCGATTTTTACGAGAAAGGTTTTTTTCTCATGTTGATCCGGTTGATGATCCGAAGGGTTCCATCGTACACGAAGGCCCCCATCAGGGCGCCGGCGGTATCCAACAGGACATCGGCAAACATGGGGGTACGCTGGGGAGTGAAACTTTGATGAATCTCATCCGATACGGCAAATGCCAGGCAGAACAGGACCGTTTGACCCATGAGCCACACAGCGGGCCGTTTTTTCCACACTCGCAACAGCCGAAAAACCAGACAACCCAAAATAAAATATACCGCGAGATGTGCCCCTTTCCTGACAAAAAACTCAACAAAAGCGGGAACACCCAGTTTCCAAACACTCACTTCCGAACCGCCATAAGAAAAATGGATCCAAGAAAAGCGCTCTTTCACGAATCCATCCGGCAAATGCTGTCTGATCAAAGGCTGAAGATTTTGACTTTCATGCGGCTGCGACGACAAAAAAAAGATGAACCCCATCCAAAAAAGAAGAGGTATCCAATAAAACCAGAATATTTTTCGTTTGACTTTGTCCTCATTTTCCATCGGCGATTCCAATTCCTTTGGCTCAAAAAACGTATGGACGCAAGACTTCTTTAATGCACTCGATAACCCGAAATTGATCTTCTTCCGTCATGGACGAACCCGAGGGAAGGCACACGCCATGTTCAAACAGATCTCTTGCCACATCCGTTTCGGAATGAGGATAATATAAGGCATCTTTGAACAGCGGTTGAAGATGCAACGGTTTCCAAACGGGTCTCGCTTCGATATTTCGTCTTTCCAACCGCTCAACCAGCTCTGCCGGTTTCAATCCCCCGTACCGTTCCGGATCCAGCAACATGGCCGTTAACCATCGGGTGGACAGGCCGTATTCCCTTTCCGGCATAAACGTGATTCCGGGATAATCCTCGAACGCCTGAACATAGCGTTCGAAGATTTGCCTGCGGGCGGCAATCCGGTCTTCCAGCACTCGCAGCTGCCCTCTGCCCACACCGGCAAGCAGGTTGCTCATCCGGTAGTTATATCCCATCTCGCTATGTTGATAATGTACAGCCTTGTCTCTTGCCTGGGTGGCCCAAAATCTGGCTTTTTCAATGGCCTCCACATCGTCCGATACCAGCATGCCGCCGCCGGATGTGGTAATGATTTTGTTCCCGTTAAAGGAATAAATTCCGAACTTCCCGATCGTTCCGCTCTTCTTGCCCTTGTAGGTCGCCCCTAACGATTCTGCAGCATCTTCCACAATCGGTACCTGGTAATGATCGCAAATTCGTTTGATTTCATCGTAATCCGCACTTTGGCCATAGAGGTTGACCACAACGACCGCCTTGGGCAACTTGCCCGTCCTCTCGGCATCTTCAAACGCCCTGGCCAGTGCCTGGGGCGACATATTCCAGGAAGACGGTTCGGAGTCGATAAACACCGGCTTCGCGCCCAGGTACAATATCGGATTGGCACTTGCCACGAAGGTGAGCGTCGAACAAAACACGATGTCTCCTGCCGATACTCCAATCAAACGAAGCGCCAGATGAATGGCGGCTGTTCCGGAGCTTACGGCAAGAGCTCCTTTGGCCCCCACATATGCAGCCAACTCTTTTTCAAACGCGTCCACGTTTGGACCGAGAGGCGCGATCCAGTTGCTTTCGAAAGCTTGTCCGATATATTGTTGCTCCAGTCCGCTCATGTGCGGAGGCGACAGATAAATGCGCTTAGCGGCGTTCACTGCCATGTCCCTCATTTCTTCAGATCCAATACATCCTGCAGTTGGTACAAGTTTTGAATCACCACATCCGCCTCATATTCGGCATTGGGAACTCCATGACGGTATAAACCTGACTCACGCTGAACACGAATTGTCTTCCATCCCAGCAAACGGGCTGTGATAAAATCTTTCTCCGGATTGTCACCTATGTAGACGCATTCTTGCCCTTGGACTTCGAACTTTTTCATTATGTGACAATATGGAAATTTGCTTGGCTTCCAGTTCTCTTTTCCGTATTCGTCCGTTACAACGATTTCGTCAAAAAAAGATTCAATGTTTAACGCCTGTATTTTTTTGCGCTGAGAAACTTTGTACCCGTCCGTAATTAACCCAATTTTTGCGAATTGACGATAATATGTCAAGGCCCATTTGGCATCTTCAAACAGTTGAATCTCAGGCGTATGTTCACGGTAAACCTTTACGGCCTGTTGAATGAATCGATCATCAAAAGGAACTCCTATTCGCCATAAAGCTTCATTAAAAATGGTCCCCCGGTGCCCTTGCTTGAACAAACGTAAAGTTTCCTCAAAAAATCCCCGGATTCCCGTTGTTAACATCATCCATTGATCGACAGCTTTAAATCCGCTCACTACATATTCCTGTTCGGGAAATAATGTATCATCGAGATCAAAAACAATCGCCCGGATCATAAAATATCTTCTCTTGTTACAATGATTTCTTCATCGTATCTCAACATCACAACGCCGTCTTTCCAATCGTTCCATTCCTCTTCATGCTGTTCTCCAATCAAATCCTGCAAGATCCACTTTGGAAAATCCGCTCCTGCCGCATATGACAGCGGAAAACCTCCTCCGAACCTGGGGTTAATTTCTGTAAATTTAATTTCCTGATCATTTGTAATAAAACATTGCACGGTTATGCAACCGACAGCCTCAGGCAAAGATTCAACTACGTATTTCGCTTTTTCCATTAACTGATGATTTCTAACCGTCATCCCTTTGCTAACTTCGCCAGCCCGCGTTTCTATACGCATTCTTGGAACAACTGAACGTACTTTTCCGGAAAAATCCACCCAGACATCGATTGTATATTCTTGTCCCGTTACAAATTCCTGCACGATTGCATTTGGAATATATTTTATAAAAAATTCCAATTCTCTATGGTTTCTGATTTTGGTTACCCCTTTACTCGAACTGCCGTCCGCCGGTTTAATGAGCAATGGAAATTGAACTTTGGAATCTCTCATTAGAAGTTCAGGATCATAAATGACTGGTGTCCCTACACCGATTTCCCGAAAAAAACGACCTGTATTTCGTTTGTCGGAACAGATCCTTATAACCTCGGGAGATGAGGCAAGGAGAGTTACGCCAAGTTCCTCAAACTTTGATTTATGTATCGAGAGAATTTCCAATTCGGTGTCAATAAGAGGAATTACTACTTTTATTTGATGTCTCATGCATATGTTAAGCAATGAATCTATGTAGGAAGGGTCGGTAACTTTAGGCACAACTTCGTGAATATCTGACACAAATGCCGCCGGAGCCGTTCGCCCCATATCCACCGTAACAATATGTCCATCCATATTTAATTTTTGCAGAGCTGCTCTAAAGCTTCTGATTAATGAAACACGTCGGCCCGCACTGGTGAATAGTATGTTCATCTTCGATGCGATTCTCCTTTACACGTTTGATGTCGATCTCCCCTTAAACTCCGGCATCGTGGCATGACCATCGGCAGATATTCCTTCAAACGTCAAAACCTTCTTTAAGGTCAAAAAGAGAATCTTCAAATCCAGCCAAATCGATTGATGGTCAACATACCAAACGTCCAGCTTAAACTTCTCTTCCCAACTGATCGCGTTTCTTCCGTTCACTTGAGCCCATCCCGTAATACCCGGTTTTACTTCGTGACGACGCGCTTGCTCAGGGGTATATCGATCCAGGTATTCCATTAACAGCGGACGAGGCCCCACCAGGCTTAAATCTCCCTTGATCACGTTAAAGAGTTGGGGAAGTTCGTCCAGGCTTAATTTCCGTAACCACATACCAGTCCTGGTCAGTCTTAGATGATCGGGAAGAAGATTGCCCTGGTCATCTGTCTGTGCCGTCATCGTTCTGAATTTGTAGATCTGAAAAGGTTTCCCGTGCAGTCCGGCGCGCGTTTGCTTAAAAATGACAGGTTTTCCGATCGTAAGTCGAACAATGACAGCACTGGCCAAAATAATCGGACTTAATATGATAACCGACACTATCGAAACGATCAAGTCCATCGCACGTTTCATCTTCATCATCACTTTAAAGGTTATTTTGCTTTTATTTCTACTAGCCTTTTCAATTTCTCATGCAACGTAATCGATTCTTGCACTGCTTTCGCTTTCTCAGGCTCCCGGCAAATAACTCAAGGGGTTCGGAGGCAGCATCCCCGGCATTTCCGCTGTTCACACCACCGGTTTTGCCTAATCGGGTCTCGGCTCTTTCTCACCGTCAGAGAATCCATGATCATTTTGTTCAAAACGCCAAGCATCACGGCACATGTCTTCAAGACTACGTTTTGCTGTCCATCCCAGTTCCCGAGCCGCATTCGTTACATCCGCATAACTTTCCGCAATATCGCCAGGACGCCTGCCTACAATGACGTAAGGGATTTCGACGCCGTTGACACGCTCAAACGTCTTCACCAACTGCAACACCGATGTCCCTTGTCCGGTGCCGAGGTTGTAAATATGTACACCCTCATCCAGATGTTCCAATGCCGCTGCATGCCCCTCCGCCAAATCCATCACATGGATATAATCCCGCACACCAGTACCGTCCACTGTAGGGTAATCATTGCCGAAAATATAGAGTTTAGGCAATTTGCCTTTAGCAACTTGAGTGATGTAAGGCATCAAATTATTGGGAATTCCGTTAGGAACCTCGCCTATCAGTCCGCTTTCATGCGCTCCGACCGGGTTAAAATACCGTAATATCGCAACTGCAAATCCCGGATTAACTCTTGCCGTATCGGTCAATATTCGCTCACACATCGCTTTAGACTCACCATATGGGTTGGTAGTCGGTCGGAGTTGCATCGTTTCCACGAATGGTACATCGTTGTCACCATATACGGTGGCGGATGAGCTGAACACAAACCGCTTAACGCCATATTTTAAACAACATCTCGCCAGCACAATTGTGCTCAGTACATTGTTGCGGTAATAATCCAGCGGCTTCTGTACCGAATCACCTACTGCCTTAAAGCCGGCGAAATGGATCACCCCGTCGATCTGATGTGCTTCAAAAATTTTTTCTAAAGCCGTTTCATCCGTTACATCAATCTCATAAAATTTAAAATTCTTCCCTGTTATCTGCCGGATACGATCAAGCACATCTCGTCTGCTGTTTGCAAAATTATCGACAATAATAATTGAATGTCCTCGATCCATTAAAGCCACACTTGTATGCGAGCCTATGTATCCCGCCCCACCTGTGATGAGGAGTTTCATAATTCCAAAACCTTCCTATAATGAATGATCATAAGCCTGGTAAATAAAACTATTAATTCCCATCAGGTCTATATATTTGAAACACTTTGCGTGCCATCTTTCTTATTTCAGAATTCACATTAATATAATAATTAAACATGAATTCGGAATGTAGCCTAGCCAAAATCTGAGAGATTCACGTTGTGACAAGGCATTTTCGTCATAAAAAGTTGCCAATTTTTTTGCAAAATAAACAGGACACTGCAAGCCTCTTGTCAAAGGTTAAACCACCACGAATAACCAACGAGAGGAAGTGTCCCTAGCAACATGGTACCACAAGCAACGAACCATGCGCCAGAACGAAAATCACGCCGCGAACGCCGAATTGAAATTCTTGCGGAGCGTCGCCGAATCAAGCAGATCATGAAGAAGTTGAGACCGGTCACATTCGACAACAACACCGTCACGGAAGCCGGGAACTTCCAGTTCCTTGCCAGGTTCAAGGAACTCATCG
>Ga0207747_1001809_pt1 | contig 13517 bp, 15 predicted proteins | sample HigsolmetaGSP11D_FD_184839 | JGI IMG/M metagenome (GOLD analysis project Ga0207747, IMG submission 184839) | High solid enriched microbial communities from the Joint BioEnergy Institute, USA - SP1-1-D (SPAdes) | ecosystem: Engineered > Bioreactor > SSF (Solid state fermentation) > Aerobic >...
GAGCTCCGAGGAGGCTCGAGCCGGGCCCGCGGAAAGCGTCCCCGGAACGGAAATCAATTTTTAATAACATATCAAAAAAACATCATTTTCTCCTTGGAGAAAATGATGTTTTTTTAGATTTGTCCCAACCTCCCTTATTTAATCAAGTTCGTATCTTCCCCTTTTAATAACTCCGGAATCCCATACCAAACGCGGATTACTTTTTCACTCTTTTCAAAAATACGTTGATACAATCTGCCGCAAGTATCCCTTAGATGGCGTTCTTCTTTGGAAAGGGGGACGATGCCGCGCCCAATATCTGTGCAAATGCAAATCAAATTGGTTGTTTCATCTAATTTCATTAACTTCTTCATGAGTTCTTCCACTATTTCATCTTCCGAAAGTTCATTATATTGAGAAATGAATTTTTCAAAACCGCCTATGACGACATATTCCTCTTTTGTAAAAGGGCCTTCAGGGATTTCGCCTTCAAAGAAAAAAGCCAGATGTTCCCCTAATTGTTCCCTTACAAATTTTCGTTTACCATTATAGGCACCACCGATAATTGCTTGCATGGTTCTCCCCCTTTCCATAACTGCAAATCGTCCCAAGAAAGTGTATAAATTTTTCGATGTTCCACCATCACTTCTTGAAAACGTTGTTCCTGCAAATAGGTTGAAAGAATCACCCGTATCACTCCGCCATGGACGACAAATACATACTCTCCACTGCCCTTTATGATTTGTTGAAAGCACGAAAGCACCCGTCTTTCAAAATCAAGAAAAGCTTCCCCATTGGGGGGACTCGTTTTGTCAGGTGCATCAATCCAGCGGCGATATGTTTCGTTTTCTTTTAGTTCCTCATAGGTTTTCATTTCAAAATCGCCGAAGTTTAATTCCCGCAGTCCCCGGAATGGGTGGTATTGGGCATTCGGGAAATATAGCTTCGCCGTTTCTTCACAGCGTTTTAAATCGCTTCCATAAACAATCGTCGGCTTCATTGGAATTTGAACAGAAGCCTTTTTCATAACAATCGATTCATCCGTCCATCCAATATATTTTCTTTCTAGATTCGCCTTCGTTTTTTCGTGGCGGATTAAATGCACAACAACAGAATTCCCCATAGCACCAGTTCCATCCCTTCATATAAAGCACCGAGCAAATCGCCCGTCATACCGCCAAAATGTTTGTAAGTCCATTTCCGATAAATGAAAGTTGCCAACAGCATCCCAACAAGCAGCACAATAAAAAGCAAATTCTTTAACATAATTGCACTAAAGAATAATAGCAACAAATAACAACCAATAAAAATCCATAAATGGTTTGCTATTACTTGTTTTTTAAAGTAAGCCGCCAATCCTGAATCCTTCACACTTTTAGATGAATTAAAATAAATCAATATTGCTAGCCTGCACAAAATTGGAACGATTAGAAAATAAACATAAAGTTCATAAGGCTGCTTTAACAATATTTCATGAATCATGCCGATTTTCAATAAAATAAGAACTACAAAAGCAATAACCCCAAAGGCTCCTACCCGAGAATCGCTTAAAATTTCTAGCCTTTTTTCTCGATCCCGGTAGGAAAAATACGCATCCCCTAAATCAATCCAGCCATCAAGATGCAAACCGCCCGTCATTACGATGTTCAATACAACAATCAAAATGGCTAAAAATAAGGTGGAAAACTCAAAATAAACGGTATTGAAATGGATGACAATTACAATAGCCATCCCCATCAGCAAGCTAATAATCGGCATTGCGCCAAACATGGCTGTTACGCTTTTATTTGTCATCGGCAATGTCTTTCGAATAGGAAAAGAAGTAAAAAATTGAAGGGATAATAAAAAACCATACATAAAATGTTTCACAAAAACACCGCCTATTTTCTACGTACATTTATTCCATAATCCAGTTCATATGCTTCATCACAGATGGAAACAATCCATTGATGAAGCGTTCCAATCAGTTCTCGATACAAATGGACTTCTTCAAAAGAAGAGGAGGGTTCATCCAGCACTTCATTGGAAACTAGTAGCAAAACTGCTCCATCTTGCTTCCATTGCACTATCGTTTTTTTGAATCGTTCCAAATAGGATTGTATTTGCTGGCATCGGCTATCTTGCAAATGCTCCGTTTTATATAACACATTATTTAACCATGTTGTGATGCAGTCCCATAGTACAATGTCATGTTTCTCAAAAGTTATGGATGGCAATTCATCGGCGATTTCCAATGTATGCCAAGGTAAATTGGATTGTTTCCGATCTTCTTGATGGCGAGAGATCCGCTTTTTCATCTCATCATCAAAAGGAACGCCGGAAGCAATATAATATAAGCCTTTCTGATAATCCTTAAAAAGTTTAGCTGCGTATTTTTCCGCAAAAGCACTTTTTCCGCTTCTTACGCCGCCGGTTATAAATAGAATTTTGCCCAACACTTTCGCCCCTTTTGAGTTTCCAAAATAAAACTGTCCATCCATGAGTATATCATTGAATGGACAGTCCGGCTCCAACAATTTTATTATTTCCATTCCATGCCTACACGGCGAATTTTATAATCCAAATGAACTTGAACATCTAAATCTTTGTAAATGGCGTACCATCCTTTATCATCCTTCACTTGCTCACTCCAATATTTTGGATATTTTGCCCGCACCCTCGCGCCAATACCAAGGATATCCGATTGGTCTTGCTGAAGTTTCTTTAAAAGAGTTTCCAATGATTTTTCTCCAAATTTAGAAGCGGTTTTTTCAAGCTCTTCTAGTTTTTTATCGCTTAAATCATTTGTATAAATCTCTTCTTCCACAAATCCTTCTATTTTCACGTTGATGAACACTTTAGGTTTGCCATCAACTAATGTTAAGGAAATATTTGATTTTCTTCTTTGCGGCTTTAAGAGATACACTCCCTTTTGATTCTCTGGCTTTACCACATTCGAATAACCTGCTGGATTTAGGCCTTGCATGGCTAAAACTGCTCCCGTTTCCGTTGGTGTCAATTTGCCCACCATTTTATATTCTTGAAAATAAGCAAGTCCATCCACTAAAATATGGTCCCCCTTTGGTTTTACAAGGGGAATGATGGCGTCTACTCCTTCGTCGGAAAAGTCAATCCATACTTTCCCTAAAAATTCTTTCGGCAATTTTCCAAAACGAACGGCATCTTTCAATGTATTGGACAAATACAATGACGGAACGGTCTGAATAGGTGGTGTGGCATTTAATACTTTTTGAGCCTCCCCTTCCGTAATCATTAGCCAGGCGGTTCTTCTGACTTCATAATCCCTCCGCAAAAAATCCATAATATCTTGCAATCCTTCTCTTGCGATGTCATCACTTACAACAATTAGCTGAATATGGCCTAAATATATTTTTTCCGCCAGTTCTTGCTGCAAGTTGGCTAAGGCGTCTTTCATGGTATATCCATAAGTAACTAACAGCCAATCGGTTTCATCCGAACTTGTATTTCCTCCTTCTGGACCAAGCATGATTTTACCTGGCACTGCCAGTTGTGCTGTCAGTTTGTAAATCCTTTGATTTTCTACTTTTGGAAATTCCCCATTTGAATGGGTGACTTCATACATTTCTACATTTTCATACTCTTTGGCCAAATCGATAGCAAGGGCTAAAATAGTCGCCCTTTCTTCCAGCTCATACCGATCCCAACAACCGCTTAAAAACAAAGCCGCTAGAATCACTAGGTAAAAATGTTTTTTCACCGCACTCCCACCTTATTCCTGATACGGCCAATTATAAATAAACCCGCTGGAAGGATGATAAATAGAAACAATCCGATATAAGAAACTTTAATTGCATAATTATAGATTTCATATACATTATTTGGAATTAATGCAATAATAAATACAATGGGAATCATCAATGTTGAGATAAAGCCATAGTGATCTGTACGAAATAACTCGGCAGTCCCCCGAACAATGACAAAGAAATAGGAACATAATGTAGTAAACACGGCAAAAATCCATGTAATAAGAATAATGGCATCAATCCGCGACAACACATCTCCCGGAATTTGGATGATTCGGCTGAGGGATAAGACCGGCCAATACATATCTTCCATTTCATTCACTCCGAAAACGCCAAGACAAATGATGATTGTATACAAAATGGCAAGTCCCCCCAAAAAGAATCCCCAAATGCTGTTTTTTAAGCTATTTTCGTAATCTTTTATATAAGGGATAAGCATGGCAATCACAAAATAATTGGTGATGGCACACGTCATGACAATTGCACCGGACATAAACTGTTTAAGGGATAATTGATGCCCTAGAATCGGCAATAAATGATAGGCTTCAATATCTTCATAAGCAAATATAAAGAACACCATTGGAATTAATAAAAACGGCAAATAAAAAACATGAATATAGGCAAAAGTGGAAACATTCCGATAACCGACCAAAGCACAAAGAATAATCATTAATAAAATGGACACTTCAATGGGTGTGTTCGGCAGCAGCCCGCTTGCCAACACTTCTGCAAATTGCCTCAGATCAAGCCCCATAATGATAATCGTCACAATCAGTATCAAAAAATTAAAGAAATTGCCTACATATTTTCCTAACAGCAATCGATTGCATCCAATCATTGTATGGTGGCGATATTTTTTTCCTAATTGCATGATGGAAAAGACGCTCATAAACGATATGAACAGTCCGACGATGCATGCTAAAATTGCTGCTTCGCCTACTTCCGCCACAACAAACCTTGGCAATACCAGCAAGGATACGCCAATGATTGTGCTTGCAATAATGATAGCTAATTGGATGGAACTTATGGAATCCGTATGCTTCATAGGTTTTCCCTTTCTTTTTCATCGAGAAAGTTGAAATTTGTGTGGTCTTTCACTACATTTCCTACCCGAGTTATATCATTCGGGTGAATATTGGTCGGCCGTTTTTTTAATTTGTCAAAAGGTGCTCGAATCACGGAATCTTTTAATGCTTTTATATTGAGCGGCGCAAAGGGAGCCATATATGGAACCCCAAAAGAACGCAATGATAGCATATGATTTACTACAACCATCAATCCTAAAGCAATGCCCAATAAACCGAGCGTTCCCGCTAAAATAATGAGCAGAAAACGCAGCATGCGAAAGGTATTGGCGGCATTGTATGAAGGAATGGCAAAAGAACCTATTGTAGACATACCGATAATCACTACGGTAATGGGACTAACAAATCCCGCTTGCACAGCCGCCTGTCCAACTACAAGCACCCCAACAATAGATAAAGCGCCCCCCACTTGTTGAGGCATTCGGACACTTGCCTCCCTCAAAACTTCCATTGCCAGTTCCATCAACAACACTTCTAAAACAACCGGTAAAGGAATGCTGACACGGCCGCTGGATGCTGCCACTACATATTTCGCTGGAATCAGCTCCGGATGAAAGGAAATGACGGTTACATAAATAGAAGAAAAGGTTAATGAAAATACAAGGGCTAAAATCCTGAACACTCTTACAAAGGAAGAGATAACCCAATGCTCATTGTAATCTTCCGTTGTATGATAAAACTGATTAAAAGTGGCGGGAGCAATTAACGCAGACGGGCTTCCGTCCATTAATACCGCCACGCGTCCTTCCAATAGATTGCCGATCACTTTATTAGGTCTTTCTGTATTAATCAATTGAGGAAAAGGGGAAATAGGATTATCTGCCAGAAACTGCTCCACATAACCAGAATCTAAGACTCCGTCGATTTCAATGGCATCAATTCTTCTCTTCATTTCTTTCACTAATGTGGGATTGGCAAGGTCCTCTATATAACAAACGACAACTTTTGTTTTTGTCCGGACACCGACTTCCGTTTCTTCCACTCGAAATTCTGGAATTGGCAGGCGATAACGGAGCAATGCAATATTTGTTGGCAAATCTTCAATAAAACCGTCCCTCGGTCCACGTACAACCCGTTCCGTTTCCGGTTCCTCGATGGTTCTTTTTTCCTTCATGACCACATCTACTTCCAGCGCCTGATCCACGCCATCGATGAAAACAATCGCTTTTCCTTGCACAATGGAAGCGATGATGGTTGAAAAATCCTTTATCACTTTTACGTCGTTATAATATAAAATATTTTCGATCATATATTGGAAAAGGTTTTCAATGTCATTTGCCACTTCTTCTTGCAATGGTTTCATTATGTCATGATGAATCACTTCTTTATCTACCAAGGAATTGAGATAAATAATGACTGCCGGCGTTTTATGAAACAGTTCAAATCTCCGGCTAGTATAATCCATATTTTGTTCGAAAATTTTGTTTAGGATTTGTACATTCTCATCGAGCTGGCTTGAAATTAGCTTACCTCCATATTGTTGGATGAGCTTGCTTTCTTGGAAAATCAATGTTTTATCTTCATGGTGATTGCTCTTTTTAAAGAATGGTGACAATCCGATCACCTGCCCGACTGTTCCATTATTTTGTAGTTATTATGTTCCATGAACGATTTTCCATACTTAAAATCAAATATTCTTTGCTTGATTTCTTTTTTTGCTTATTTTAAGATTTTCTTATTATTTCCTTTTCATCTAAATAAAAGGAGAATTCGAGCTTTGGAAATTATGAAAACTGTTTCATATAATCGCAATTTAATCGTCAGTATTTTACTTGCTGCTTCTTTCGTTTCATTGCTAAATCAAACATTGCTGATTGTCGCTCTGCCTTCCATTATGGAAGAATTCTCCATCAGCCCAAATGAAGCTCAATGGGTGACAACGGGTTTCATGTTGGCCAATGGCATTATGATTCCTATAACCGCCTTTCTCATTGAAAGATATAGCAGCAAGGCTTTATTGCTTTTTGCTCTTGGCATCTTTACATTAGGGACTTTCATTGGAGCAGTTACACCAAATTTTTGGCTTCTTATTGCCGCCCGGATTGTTCAGGCGATTGGCGCAGGGATGTTAATGCCTTTAATGCAAACGGTGATTTTCTCCATCTATCCAGTGGAAAAACGTGGGGCTGCTATGGGAATGAGCGGCTTGGTCATTGGATTTGCTCCGGCTATCGGACCGACTTTAGCAGGATGGATGATTGACCATTTTTCTTGGAGATTTTTATTTTATACCGTTCTACCTGTTGCACTGATCGTTTTCATTTTCTCCATCTTTTTAATGAAAAATGTGACTGAGCAGCATGAGCGGAAGTTGGATGGGTTATCTGTAATTTTATCTTCCTTTGGATGGGGAGGCATTCTGTATGCAACAAGTATCGTAGGAACGTATGGATGGACGAGTGCCAACGTCATTGTTTCTATCGTGATTGGGGCATTTTCTTTATTCTTCTTTATCCGAAGACAATTTAAGCTCGAACAGCCAATGCTGGATTTCGCTGTCTTTCAATCAAAGGAATTTACGTTGACGACGATTCTAGCCGTTGTCGTTTTTGGGATGTTAATTAGCATTGAAACGATTATGCCGATTTATGTACAAAACGTACAGCATGGCACTGCCCTTCACTCCGGGTTAATGCTTTTGCCTGGGGCTATCATTACGGGCGCTATGTCACCGATTTCAGGGAAATTATTTGACCGCTTTGGCATAAAAGGATTGGGTAGAATCGGATTTTGCTGTATTGTGCTTGCGACGATTTTATATAATTTCATCGACCAACATACGCCATTCGCTGCCATTTCCATTATGTTTACCATCCAAATGCTTGGCTTTGCCTTATTGTCCATGCCTTTAATGACAGCTGGCATCAATTCGTTGCGTCGGGATCTTATCGCCCATGGAACAGCCATGCACAACACCATTCGGACAGTGGGGGCCTCCATCTTCACAGCGCTCCTTGTAACCATCATGAGTGTTGGCAATGCCCAACAAGCTGCTGGCGAAGGAATGTTGAGAGGAATCAAAATAGCCTTTTTCGTGGCGTTTATTTTTGCTTTGGTTGGATTCATTCTATCCTTCTTCCTTGCAAAAAAGAAAATGTCCAACAATTAAAAAGACCGAATGGAGAAAACAATGCCGTTTTTCCCATTCGATCTTTTTCTTTATTTGGTGCGGATGAATTCCTGATTAGTGCGTTTGCTTCTTCATTTAGTGCGTTTACTCCTTCCTTTAGTGCGTTTACTCCCCCGTTTCGTGCGGATACTCCCCCTTTTTGTGCGGATACTTCCTCCTTTGGTGCGGTTGCTCCCCCGTTTGGTGCGGATACTTCCTCCTTTAGTGCGTTTACTCCTTCATTTAGTGCGTTTACTCCTTCATTTAGTGCGAACCCCCCTCCCCCGTTTCGTGCAGATGCTTCCAAAAAAAAGTGCCGTTTCAAAAAGACTTTTGAAACGACACCACTCTAGTTTTATTCTTCAAATAATTCAGGATAGATTGTTTTGGCCATTAATTCGGCTGCTTCTGCAATGCGAGGGCCAGGTCTGTCCAAAATATTCGCATTCAATTCATAAACGGCTCCATTTTGAATAGCCGTAATAGATTGCCAACCTTTGCGCGACTTAATTTCTTCTGTAGGATCTTTGCCATAATTCACCGTTGTAATAATTGCATCCGGATTACGATTGATAATATCTTCCTCTGTTACCGAAAACCAGCCATTTTGGTCTGCATACATATTTTCAATCCCCGCCGCTGCAATTAACTCTTGCTGGAATGTGCCTGAACCAATGGACCAAATATCCGGTGCAGGGGCGATTTCAAAATAAACTTTTTTCTTCTGTTCAATTTTGTCCGTTTTTTCTTTCAGTTCAGCAAATTGACCTTTAATTTTTTCTACCAAGTCTTTTCCTTTATCTTCAATGCCCATCACTTGAGCAATTTGCTCGATGTCTCCATATACATCATCCACCGAATCGGCGGCCTTGATGACAAATACTTTCACACCCGCGCTTTCCAGCTGCTGTACTTGCTCTTCCCCACCAATTGTGTAGGCAAATACGACATCTGGATTTAACTCAATCACTTTTTCCACGTTCACCGTCATGGTATCGGATACTTTTTCAATATTTTTCACTTCTTCAGGCCATTTGTCATATTCCGTTACACCAATCACTTTGTCGCCAACGCCTAATTCAAACAAAATTTCCGTATTGCTAGGCTGCAAAGAAATGACCGTTTCAGGCACTTGATCAAATGTAATTTCAACCCCGCGGTCATCCACCACCGTATAGGATTTATCAGATGATTTGTCCGTTGTTTCTTTAGGTGCTGCTTCATCATCCTTGCCGCATCCTGCTAGTGCTAGGGCAAAGATTAGTGCAAGTAAAAAACCGATTCGCTTCAACTTCATTTCTTCCCCCTCATTTCTATTTCATCTCAAAATTTCACGTACCTTCTAGTGGGAAGGATTATTCATACACGCCGGGCATTTTCCATAGATTTCAAATTTATGGGATTCAATGGAATATCCTGGAAGCATGGATTCCAGCATTTCTAATGGACATAAAGAAATTTCTTTTACCATACCGCATTTCATACAAATAAAATGATGATGATGATGATCCACTTCACAATGCATGCGGAAATTTTTTTCTCCATTTAATTCCGTTTCTTCTAAAATGCCCAACTCCACAAAGGTTGCTAGATTCCGATAAATCGTATCATAGCTCATGCCAGGGTAGTCTTTTTTCAACACTTCCAACAAATCGCGGGCAGTTAAATATTTGTCGGTTGCTTCAAACATCGATAAAATGAGCTCCCGTTTATCCGTTTTTTTATACCCATGGGCTTTTAAAATTTCCCAAGCTTTTTCCCGATTCATTGCTGCGCCTCCTTCCGAACCACTTTTTTGAACAAAATGACGATGATTAAAATGAGAATAGAAGTTACAACAATTGTTCCGCCTGGCGCTATATCTAAGTAGAAGGCTAAAATTAATCCTACAATAACCGCTAATTCACCAAATAGGACCGCATAAATAATCGTTCCTTTAAAACCTTTCGCCAATCGCATGGCACTGGCAACCGGCAATGTAATCATTGAAGAAACAAGCAAAATTCCGACAATCCGCATACTGGCTGCGATGGTTAATGCAACGACTACCATAAATAAAAAATGAATCATTTTCGCCGGAAGCCCGGATGCTTTGGCATATTCTTCATCAAAGGATAAAACGAACATTTCTTTAAAGAATAGTCCCAAAAATAATAAAACAATCAATGCAATGGCAATGATAATCCATAAATCCTGCCTTGAAACAGCAGAAACCGTACCAAAAAGATACCCCATCACATCTGTCGTAAATCCATTGGCAAGGGAAATAAAAATGGCGCTTAACCCGATGCCGCATGACATAATAATCGGAATCGCCAATTCCTCGTAATGTTTATATAATGCTCTTAATCTCTCAATAAGGACGGAACCGAACACGCTGGCAGCAATCCCGAAATAAATTGGATTGAGGAAACTCAAAGCAACAAACTGCTGATTCAGTAGAAGTCCCCCCGTAATCCCAGCTAAAGTAACGTGAGAGAGGGCATCGGCAATTAAAGACATTCGACGAACGACAATAAAAACACCGAGGAGCGGAGCAATAAAACCTATAATCATTCCTGAAAGAAAGGCATTTTGTAAAAATTCATAATGTACAATTGCATCTAACATAGCCGCTCTCCTTACACCGCACGTACGGAATGACCGTACCATTCGTAAATTTGTTCTTTAGGCAGTTGATTATATTTCTCCATTTCTCCATAAAACAAAATGCGTTGATTTAAAAACGCCACATGGCTAATCTGATTGGAAGGCGTTTCAATGTCATGGGTTACTAAAATGATGGTTAAATGATGTTTCTTATTTAATTCTCCCAACATATCATAAAATGATTGAACATTCTTGATATCTACGCCTACTGTTGGTTCATCTAAAACGAGCAATTTCGGCTCTGCAATTAATGCGCGGGCGATAAACACCCGTTGCTGCTGGCCGCCGGAAAGTTCACCGATATTCCGGTTAAGAAATTGTTCCATTCCTACGGCGGCTAAAGCCTCATATACCCGTTTTTTCGCATCTTTTGGCATTCGTTTAAATAAACCAACTTTTTTCGTCAACCCGCTCTGCACCACTTCTTTTACCGTTGCGGGAAAAGCGGTGTTGAAGGCATTAGACTTTTGGGAAACATAGCCAACCCATTCCCAATGTTGAAATGAGGAAATCGGCTCGCCAAAAAGCTTGATTTCTCCTTTTGCTTTAAGCAAACCTAAAATAATTTTCAATAAAGTCGATTTTCCTGAACCATTGGGTCCAATTAGGGCTAAGAAATCCCCTTCTTCCACTTTTATAGAAACGTTATTTAAAACGAGATTCGAACCATAATTAAAAGAAATATTTTCTAACTCAACAAAAGGTTTTTTCATCTTTTCTCTTCTTTCTAATTCAAAATCATTACGATTTACATTTTGTTAGTATAAGGGATTTGCATTTCTTTGTAAAGGTTTCTTGCTTGATAAAAAGAAAGGATGACGGAATGAATCAAATTATTGAATTTTGGGAGGCTTTATTATCGAAATCCGATAAAGAAATTCGGAAGATGGCAAAACAATATGGGGTGGATTTAACGATTGAGGAAATCCAAAAACTTCGGCCTCTTGCCCAAAAAGCCAATATCACTTGGCTTGTAACGGGAATTCCTGAACGAGTGTTGAAGGAAGCGGAAAAAATTTTAGGTTCAAAGAAATATAAAAAATATAAGAAAATGCTAGATGAGTTGAGATAATGTGTGAAGGGAAGAGCGATTGGAGATTTTTACGACACCATCGCTCTTCTTTTATATGAAATTACATGATTCGCTAAAATCAACTTCTTTCCAAATGAGGAGTTAAAACTGCTCGATTATCGTTTCAACTACTTTATCTATCTCACGGATTTTATTTCGTGTCTGATTTTGAGTCATAACGGCAAAAGCATATGTTTTCCCACTATTTGCCTTCACATATCCGGCTAATGTATACACTCCTGTAATATGACCAGTTTTTGCAAAAATTCGTTCTTTCAAATGGTCTTTCAAAAATCTTTCCCTGAGCGACCCGCCGATTGCCCGGTCTTTCTCTCCACCTACAGGCAAACTTTCAAAAAAGATAGGGAAAAACGGCTCGTTTTGAACCTTTACTAATAAATTTGTTAACTCATTGGCAGTTGTTCGATTTTGATGGGATATACCCGAACCGTCTTCAAACTGCCAAGCAGACATATTTAAGCCAAGCTGCTCTCCATAATTTCGAATCACCTTTAAACCGCTTGCAAAATTTCCCTCACCATATACTTTTTGTCCCATTGTTTTCACTAAAATATCCGCAATGCTGTTGTTGCTCAATTTCAAAAAAGGATGGACGAGGTCTTCTAAAGGCTGGGACTGTTTGGAATAAATAAGCGCTGCATTTTTAGGCACAGGTTTTCTTTCGATGGATGTATTATAAAAGACAAAACCTTCTTCCTCCAATGTTTTCTTAAAAGCTATAAGGGTATTTATTGTTGGGTCATACAACGTCACCCAATCTTTATAAGGTTCTCCCAAAGGAATATTCCCGGAAATAACAACTTCATTGGAACGATATTTCCGGATGATTTCTATAGTATTTCGTTCATTTTGAGATACGGTCTTTGCTTCATTTATAAAAATCATGCCGCTATCATTCGGTTCAAATTCAATTGTTGGTTTTTCCCCGATTGTTGTCGGTTTGACATGAACAATGATAGTCCCGGCATCGTAATCATCATCCGGCGACATGGTGAGGGCACTGATTCTTGCAGCATAATAATAGCTCTCATCATCTTTTGCAATGCCTGGTGAGAGATGAACATCATCAAAATAAAAATCATCGCCATATAGATTGCCGCGAATGGAATGGATGCCCAACAATCTTAAAAAATCCGCAATTTGCAAAAAATGCTTCTTTTGAAACGTCGGGTCACCTTGCCCTTTCAAATAAAGATTCCCCATTAATTCTCCGTTTTCGATTTGGCCGTCAAGGTACACATCTGTTTGGAAACGGAAATCTTCTCCTAATGTATGTAATGCACTAGATGCGGTCAGCAATTTCAATGTGGATGCCGGCTTCATTCCCATATCTCCGTTTTTTTCATAGACTATTTTTCCGCTTTCTATCTCCCGAATCGAAACGCTTATATTCGAAGCTCCTAAATAGGTTTTCACTGTTTCATCCAAGGATTTCCCTTGAGTTGGATGAAAATAGGAAAAGAAAAATAACGCTAAAAACACCAAAATATACTTTTTCTTCATGTCAGCCACCTTCATTTCATTTCCTTACCCTTCTAGTTTGGCCAACATTTCCTTTTTTTATTTGATAAAGAACGTGTTCTTCTATTAAAACGTAAAAAAAGGGCTTGTCTAAAAAGTCCATAAAAACAGAGCGATTGGAGAAAACAATGAGTTTTTCCATTCGCTCTGTTTCCTTATTTTTGAAATTGGTTTGGGAATTTGCGGCCCATTTCAGTATGTTGTGGGCCATTGCCACAATCCCGAATTCTGTTCGGACTTTATGAAGCCCCCGTAACAGAAATCGAGTGAAACGCAAATTGCCCTTGATGTTCCCGAACACACTTTCGACATCCACT
>Ga0207747_1001810_pt1 | contig 13506 bp, 19 predicted proteins | sample HigsolmetaGSP11D_FD_184839 | JGI IMG/M metagenome (GOLD analysis project Ga0207747, IMG submission 184839) | High solid enriched microbial communities from the Joint BioEnergy Institute, USA - SP1-1-D (SPAdes) | ecosystem: Engineered > Bioreactor > SSF (Solid state fermentation) > Aerobic >...
GTTCCACCAATTCGGCAAACTTTTCCAGTCGTTCTGCGCTTACACGCTGTGTCGGTTCTTTCACTTCTTTCAAAGATTTCTCATCTAATTCGATGGTTTCTTCGATCAATTGGAACGTCTTTTGAAGGTTTTGTATGCTGACTAAAATGATTTACGTATTGAAAACCATAAAGAATTAATGCCCTAAAAAGGTCGATTGCTAAGTATTGGAATTTGGTTAATTTTTTCAAAGTAAATATTTTATAACGGTCTACAAGTTCTATGCCTCCCAAAAAAATAAAACAAAAGTGAAGAATTGTATTTGAAATTAAATATAAAGGAAATTTACCAAAAGTCATTTTTAACATCCAAAGACTTGTAACAAGATATGGGCCAAAGTTAAAAAAATTCATACTATCCGAAGGTGGTATTCCTTTATAAAATCGCCACCATCTTTTCTTTTCACCGAATAGGTCTATTGCTTTAGTGAATGTACTCATAAATATTGCGGCTGGGAGATATTTTTTAAATGAATTTCGACCCAAAAATGGTACTGTTAGCCAAGGTAGAATTAGCGAAGCCATATAAACTAATTTTGAGTTTTTCATGATGCCACCTCCAATGATTAGGATGTGTATTTTTTTTAAAATGAATCCAGATACAAATGATTTTTTATATTTCAGGGTTTATGGCCTATTCCGTAAGAATAGCTCATGGTGCCCTATACATAAAAGAACGGCTTGGATTATCCGATCGTGAAACGGCTGGACAGATCACAGAAAACCCGTATCTGCAGTATTTTATTGGCTTGCCGGAATTCCAGGAAAAATCTCATCATTCTTTGATGCCGCGTTTTAGGAAACGGCTGGAAGCAAGTATCATCAATGAACTGATGAATGGATTGTCCTGGGACAACAAAAACGCAAATTGGAAGAAAACCGTGAAGAGGAGGAGATGGTGATCATGATGATGAAAGCAACCATCCTTCCAACCCCGGTTCGAAAAATCCCGGTGAAACCGGTTCTTCGACTCGCCTATCCTACATATCCCGAAACCTTGAATGAAGCCCGGGAAATTGGAACATATCATTGATGTGCTGCACGAACCCCATAAAGGAAAATAACAAAATCCCTGGACCTACAGAAAAAGGGCACGCAAGGACGATCTGTGACGACGCGCAGCGCATCACGGAATCATCGACGAATCAACTGCAATTTGGAAGAAATTGTACGAGCTTAAGGAACGATGGGAAGACACCTTGATTTATTTTGATGCAGGTGTCTTTATTTTTATTAGGGAAACAATTTTCTTTGCTTTCAGGGCATCAATGGTAAGTACTTGGTTGTAGCCGTGTTGGTACTCCACGCGGGAAGTTGTATCAACTGGTAGCAATTCCACACAAAACATTTTTTAGAAGCGTGAGCGGCAATATATCATGAAACAAAATTGATATTTTGCCCCGCAACATTACCCTTTTGCCAAAGGCGGCTGCTCGAACCAGTTGTTATCAATCATGATGTTTAATCCGTCTTCTGAAAACTTTAATATCTCTATTTGCAACCGTGAATAATCTGTAGCCAAATCGCTTCTCATACATTCTGAAATGGCTGTGCCATAGTTGCCGATTCCGGCATAAATCATCAATCCAAAATGGTACATCATTAATTTATCTGAAAAAGGCGGTTCCGTTAAATTCGTAACGTCTTGGTTAACCGCTAGTAGCATAGGAACAGGAAGAGAATGGTGCTCCAAATAATCGCTAAAGACTTTTATATGTTTTTGGGCAAGCTCTTTTCCTCTGGCAATATAATCGCAAACTTTCTTGGACTTTGCCGTCTGGGCAAATCCTGCAGCAATACAGGAACCAAAAAGATTTGTCATGATATTGGCATAAAGAGTTGTAATTTCTGTAGCAGTAAGAGATCTTTTGCCCAAAATCTCCAGGATAAATGACTGTTTTTGAACAAATTCCGTTTCTTTCGGATATACAATATAAGGCGGGCGTTCTGCCAATCCTTTTTTTAACAAAATTTCTGTTGTTTCCTGATTAAGTTCAATATATGAGGACAAGCATTTTGCACCAAAAGAGAGAATATCTTCCCTGAATAACTGCGGCAGCGTGTTGGCGTGCGTAACGAGTCCGCCCCTTACCATGTTTTTGACGTAATGCAAATAAAATACGTCAGAAAATAAACGACCTGCATTACATTTACATCTTCGTCCGAGAACCCCATTGGTCCAGAGATCTTTTCTTCGAAAAAGATCTTTTCTATCATTTCCTTGTGCTGTTGCGACACATCCAGGGCATGTTCAACAAGTGTTTTAATGTTGGCATCCTCTATATGCTGGAGAAAATATTTGAATACACAGATGGACATCGTTTCTCCAAGATACCCTGTCCATAAATATCCGAGTTCTGCAGAAGTCAGGCGTGGATTGTGTTCGATATTCATACCGGTCATCCTTTCTTGCCAATGTTTTTTATATTTTCTTCTCTTTTTCATAAAATATCCGGTTTATGAGATTAAGAAAAACTGGAAGTTTAAATTCTTCAGATGGAGATGGTACATAACTATATGGTTAGACGAGCAAAAATAATTACGGATTACTTTGGAAAGGATATGGAAAGCATTTGTTGATGGGAGCTGCTAACAAATGTTATTTCTTATTCTTTCCATACTAAATAAGGGATATTGTACTATTCGGGGTGATACGCTATGGATGAAGATAAGAGGGAACCGCTCTCACAGGGAGAAATGGATAACCCTGAACAATATGCAACCGAGAACGAGAGTCTGCAAACTGTTGATCCGATTCCGATAGAAAAAGGGGGTCATGATACAAAAGATAATTCCTCAAGCGAAAAAATATAAACCATAAAAAAATCAGATCCCGGAGATCGGTTTCAAGGAGGACTATGGTTGAATTGAAAAGACAAGATCAATCATTTTCCGGCATCGCCGGGTGTTTACTTCATGAAGGATTCCTCCGGCCGCTTTCTCTATGTGAGAAAGGAATCGGCAAAGAAGAAACAGACGCAGCTCAAATTTAAAGAAGAGAAAGGACAATGTACAATTTGGTCTGGACCGATCAAAAATTCGAATTGATGTACACTTCCCGGCGGAACTAGTTTCCACAATGTCGTTTAAGTGGAAATGTATGAAAAATAAATCATTGAGCATAACGATCAAGAAATTAAGCCGTTTGGATGGAGTGATGGTATGCACATAGAGGGAAACATTATTTCCGGGGAATTCGATGAGAATCTCAATGAATTTTCTTTGCAAAATGTCAAACATTTTTACATAGCGTCCACGATAAGAGAGAATCAATTCAGAGCATTATATGATTATTTGAAAAAACATCAGCATAACAATGAAGGCCAGATCATCACCCTATATGATCAAATGCCAGTCAGTTTATCAGCAGAGGAAATCAATCTTCTTATACAAGATCTTGAAAAAGTCCAATCGTTGTACCGCCCTGAGAATATTTGACCTTAGTTTTGAAAAAACGTGTACATGAGTATCTCTATAAAGCATGTCAAGGATCCCCTTTTTGCTGTTGGAGCAGTAAAGGGGATCCTTTAATTGAAATAAAAGTCACTGGACTGCCTGCTGCAGCTCTCCTTCTTTTTTCCGTGCTTCTAAGTTCGGAGTGATGAATAAGAAAATCAATGTTCCGGCCAAACCAATCATCCCGATAAAAACCGCCATGGCCGAAGACGGAAGGACAGCTCCTAGAGAAACAGTTATTGAAATGATCAAGTTGGAAAAATTGAATTTAAGGCCATTGAAAGCCATATATGAACTTCTTGCATCGGCAGGTGGAATAGCTGCCATATAGGCTTGTTCGACCGGCACGCGCGATACTTCCCCAATCGTTGCAATGACCATAAAAATGAGGAGAATCCATATGTGATTGGAGTAGGAAATGACCGTATACCCGGCAGAATAAATCAAACAGCTTGCGATCAGTACAGACCGGTCTTTAAAACGATTGGTGATTTTCATCATAAAAAGCGCGAAGATTACAACCAAAATGGTGTTTTCGCTTCGAAGAATCCCAAGCATCTTGATGCCGTCAATTTTCCAAAATAAAAACTGCTGCGCCGGCATCTCATCACTGAGCCGGATTCCGATATAATTGGTTAATTGGGCTTCCATGGATAGTATGAGGATTCCTGCTAAGATGTACATGATGAACACGCGGTCGATGATCACTCTTTTGTAGTTAGAAAAAATTTGGATAACATGTTGTGCTGCTTTTACTCTAGAGCGCTGTGGCACATAGCTTTCATCGATCAAACAGGCGATCAGCACTACAACTACGGCTGCAACAACCGTTAAAGCCACGAACAATTCGAATAAATAATCTTTAAATAAAAAAGCACCCAGGATGCCGCCTATGGAATAGGAGAGATTATTTCCCCAATATGTAATCGAGTACATATATTTTCTCTGTTCCGGCGTGCTGACATCTATCAACATAGCTTGGTTGGCAGGTCCTGCGAGCCCCCAGCAAATGCCGTTTACTGTCATCATTAAAAACGTAATGAACGCGGATTGAAACCAAGGTGAATTACACAGTGCCATTGTGAAAAAGGCAAAAAACCTTATGATTGCGGCTAAAAGGATCATTTTTCTCCGGCCGAACTGATCAGAAAAATATCCGCCAATAAAATTCATCCCGATTCCGATAAAAACATTGATTAGTAGTAAAAGCCCCGTCGTTTTTGCACCAAAGTGACTCGATAAATAAATCGCCATAAAAGGAAAAACCATACTGGAAACTGTTGAGCTCAAAAATGACTCAACAACCCGGACTTTTATGTTCTTGTGCAGGTCTTTAAATCTCATTTCATTTCCCCTCGTAGAAAACAGGCCAATTATTTTGAAAATAATTTATGCTATAAATTTATGTTATTTTAGATATATATGCAAGGAAATTTCAAAAGGGTGGCAAACATTTTTCTCGAAAACCGGGGTTGTGCCAACAATTGGTGGAGAGAAAATAGCCCGTATTTTTTGAAATGTAAAGATAAGTTAAAGAGTAATGGTGCCTGCAGAAGATAAAAGCAAGACCATGAAAGAAAAAGTCAGGCTTTAAACCAATCGCTCATAATCGTTTTTTTTTCTAAGTTTTGCGGATTTTACACTTTTATCGAAATAATCGTTATTTCATTGCCATTATGGTATGACAAATGTTTTTAATAATTTATATAAAAAGTTAGAAAAGTTTTTACGTATTTGCGAAATATTTCACAAAAAAACAAAAAGAGGTGTTCTGTTTTGTTTTATCGTCAATTCATAACTCCGGGAAAATCGGCTAAAGAATAGAGTAATCATGCCAGCAATGAGGACTAAACTGGCCACTTGAACGGTGAAGTCACGGACCATCAAATTCGTTACGATGAGGAAAGGACATCGTGGTCGCAATGGGCATCAAGCCCTACAATCCATTGGAAGCGTTGTTTAGAAACCTTTTTTATATTTGTGATCGGGGACACGGCAGGCTGCCACTCGCTCGCTGACGCAGTAAGTAAAGGATTTGAAACAGCATTGATTATGGAATCACTGACCCTGAGTGAAATGAATCGGGCAACACGCGGCACGGATGATGAAAGACACCTTGATGGGGTGCTTTTTTTCAGCTTGTGCCGGCCTATGTTAAGCATGAATCATCTTATCAACTTTATCATAAATTTCTTCGTAAGAACAATTGAGAACGATAGCTAATTCTTTGAATAATATATCTTGAATATTGGTTAAAAGTTTGGCGTCGCTTTCATGAAACTTTTTTCCTTTGGCTTCCATTTTGGACTTTCTTCGCAATAAAGTGTTGGCCACTTTAGCAATCTCCATACGGTTTCCGCTATTTACAATTTCATGAAAAACTTGGTTGCGGGTTTGAGGCTTTTCTATCCAATCAATTCCTTTTGATGCAAATGATTGTATGATTTTTTCTGCTTCTGCTTTATTCATTAATTTATCTATAAAAATTTTGTGATTGTCTATAGGGATACTGATCGTCAATCCCTGGCTGTTTTCAATCGGATGCAATACATAATACGTTTTTGTCATGTCTTTGTATGTTTTATCGCAAATATCATCCACCCGGCATATGCCTTGCCCCGAATAGATCACTAAATCGCCAATATGAAACATTTTTAAACTCCTTTTTATAATATGATCAACCTGGTTGACTAAATTTATTTTATCGCTTCATTTGCAAAATTGTCAACCTAGTTGACATCGTAATCCAGCTTTTTTATATTAGGGATTAGCAACTAGATAGGGGGTAGCAGTAATGAATACTGATCTGCAGAACTTAGATCTGCTTGATTTGATCAGTGAGCGCCATGTCCGCCTGAGAAAAATATCGGAGAAGTTGTGGAACGAAAGCAGTGATATTCCGATATCAAATTCAGAGTGGTTTATATTGGCAAGGATCTATCAGACACAGCAGACCACAATTTCATATATTTCAAAGCATGTAGACATTTCCCGCCAAGCTGTCCATAAATTCATCAAACGGCTTGAGGAAAAAAGATTGGTTGAAATCAGCAGTCTGGAAAATAACAAAAAAGAGAAAAGTATTCAGTTAACGAAGCTTGGCCGGGAATGTATAGAAAAAAACGAGTCCTTAAAAAAGGAGCTCGTTCGCAAAATCGCCGAAAAAATCGGATCTGATCAGGTAAAATGGCTTGAAGAAATTTTAAAATTGGATTGGGGGATATAGGTTTTGCAGGCACTGTTAAACACCCACTCAAACGGAGCCCTTAAATCCAGCTGCCATCCGAGCCGTTATCCCAGCCGCCGAAATCATTATCATCCTGCTGTTCGTTTGGATTGGTATCGGCTTGGTCGTAATTGGACTCGCCGTTATCCTGATTCCAATCATTCTCGCTGCTATCGCCAAACCGGCGGCTCAACTCGTCCTGCAGCTGGTCGATTTCATCCAGCTGCAATATATTTTGGTCTTCTAATTCGCGCAGCAGTTCATGATCGTCCAGATATTGCAAATATTGAAATTGGTCAAATCCAATTCTGCCTTGCTCCAGCAAATAGGTCAGTAAAGCGCCGGTCGCTAATCCTCCTGCAAAAGTACCGAAACGGCCCATTCCGGTACCCTCCATGCCGCTCCAGCCGCCCATTTCCGGTCTATCCTCATCTCCGTTGTACATATTCCTTCCCGGTTCGTATACTTGAGGCCGGTTCCGCTGTGTCAACGGCTTGATGATTAAAAAATGCACCAGCACGATGATGATAATGATCCCAATTAACCAACTCATTTTATTGAGCCTCCTTAAGGACATTACCCTTCGCTTATGAAATTTTTTTCATCCTTTATCCTAACAACCTTTTAAATGCAATTATAGTCGTACCGGCCGGCGTTATGCAATTTTTATGGTGTTTTTCGAAATGACAAGCCAGGTTGCACACAGCCAATTCAAATAAAGGAATTAGTCCTGGGAAAATGATAAAATATGCAGGAAATTACGGCGAAAATCGGGAAGAAGATGACGTTAGGCTCCCATCCTACCGAAACGAATGAAATGGACGAAATGGAAATCTATTTTTGGTAAGGTAAATTTAAAGAATGGAATGCAAGAAGCCCAAAATGGAATAGATGGAATGGAAAAATTGCTTTTTGGGACGATCCCGGTGGATAATGGAATGGAAACTTCAAAAGATGGAATGCAAAAAGCTTTAAATGGAGCGGATAAAACTATCCGGAGTGCAAAAACGAAAAGGAATTGTTCCAAATGGCAAAATTGCCGTCTTTCTACAAACTGAAAGGAGCAAATAATGATCCAATTTGAAAATGTATCCAAACAATTTCAAGATGGCACGCAAGCCGTGAAGTCTATCAATTTCACGATCAACGCAGGAGAAATTTTTGTCCTGATTGGGCCAAGCGGGAGCGGCAAGACGACCACTTTAAAAATGATAAACCGCTTAATCGAAAAATCCTCCGGAGCCATTTTGATCAACGGAAAAGATATTAGCGATTATGATATCCATGAACTGCGTTGGAATATGGGGTATGTGCTCCAACAAATTGCCCTTTTCCCGCATATGACCATTGAGGAAAATATTGCGGTTGTTCCTGAATTAAAAAACTGGAGGAAAGAGAGAATTAGAGATCGGGTGGATGAACTACTTGAAATGGTCAGATTGGACCCCAAAACCTATAAACATCGAAAGCCAGCCGAGTTATCCGGCGGGCAGCAGCAAAGAATCGGGGTAGCCAGGGCATTGGCGGCTGACCCGGAAATCATTTTAATGGACGAACTTTTCAGCGCGCTCGATCCGATCAGCAGAGAGAAGTTGCAAGATGATATTTTAAAACTGCAAAAAAATATCAGCAAAACGATTGTGTTTGTGACGCACGATATGCAGGAAGCGATGAAACTCGGGGACTGCGTCTGCCTGATGAAAGAAGGAGAAATTGTCCAAATTGGAACCCCCTCTGAAATTCTTGCAAATCCGGCAAGTGATTTTGTTCAGGAGTTTGTGGGGAACCGGAGCCTAAATATCCGTTTGGCTGATTTTGTTGTGCCGACTGAAAATGGCGAATTGCCGGCCAATGTAAAGCCCGTTTCCATCTTTGCTCCGCTGCATGAAGTACTGGAAAATCTATCTGAAGCCGGGCAAATCCCTGTTGAAAAGAACGGCGAAGTGATCGGAAGCATTCATCGCGGGGACTTTCTTCGTCATATGGCTCAATCTTTAAAGGAAGGCGGGCAGGTTCGTGGATAATCTTATGAATGTATTTTTACTTAGAAAATCCCAGCTCCTCGTCGCACTTTGGGAACTTATCCAAATCTCACTCCTTGCGCTTTTTTTTTGCACTGATCATTGCCATCCCTTTAGGCATTTATTTAACCCGGAAAAGAAAGAGTGCAGAAATGATCATCGGTTTTACCGGGGTATTGCAAACGCTCCCGTCGCTGGCATTGCTTGGGCTTTTGATCCCGCTATTCGGTATCGGGACCGTGCCTGCCGTCATTGCGCTGGTCGCTTATGCGCTGCTGCCGCTTTTACGCAATACTTATACAGGCATTAAAGAAGTGGATCCTGCGTTGTTGGAAGCAGCAGAGGCAATGGGCATGAACAGAAGAAAAAAGCTTTTAAAGGTGGAACTTCCGCTGACAATGCCTGTCATCATGGCAGGGGTGAGAACGGCAGCCGTTTTGATTATCGGAACGGCAACGATTGCTGCGTTGATCGGCGCAGGCGGGTTAGGGGATATTATTCTTTTGGGCATTGACCGGAATGATTATGCTCTGATCCTGATTGGCGCTATCCCTGCGGCATTACTGGCAATTCTGATGGACGTTTTGCTCCGGCAGCTTGAAAAAATTTCATTTAAAGGCGTGCTGGCAGCCGCTTCAACGTATGCTGTTATCATCGTACTCGTGATCGGCTCCACTTTTATCCATCCGGCTTCGCAACAAAAATTGGTGATCGCGGGCAAATTGGGCTCCGAGCCGGAAATATTGATTAGTATGTATAAATTGCTCATTGAAGAAAATACGGACATAAAGGTGGAATTAAAACCCGGGCTGGGCGGGACATCTTTTGTGTACAATGCATTAAAGTCCAAGATATTGACGTCTATCCAGAATTTTCGGGAACGGCGATTACCGAATTTTTGAAGGAAAAGCCGGCAAGCACCGACAGCAGGGAAGTGTACGAACAGGCGAAAACCGGTATGTTGAAAAAATTTGATATGGTCATGCTTGAACCGATGCAATATAACAATACGTATGCATTAGCCGTTCCGGAAAGTTTTGCGGAAAAATATCATCTCGAAAAGATATCCGATTTAGCAAGCGTCCAGCAGTATATCGAAGCCGGACTTACCCGCGAGTTCACAGACCGGGATGACGGCTATCCGGGTTTATCGAAAAAATACGGGCTTCATTTTAATTCACTTGTCACCATGGAACCTTCTGTCCGGTATACGGCCATTCAAGAAGGCAAGATTAACCTGATGGATGCTTACTCCACGGACGGAGAATTGCGGAAATACCATTTGAAAGTGCTGGAAGATGATAAACATTTCTTCCCTCCGTATCAAGGCGCACCGTTATTGCGGCAAGAAACGGTGGACAAATACCCGGAAATTGTTCCGGCATTGAACAAACTTTCCGGCAAGATTACGGACAGCCAAATGCGGCAAATGAACTACGAAGTCGCCGTCCAGGGAAAAAGCGCGAAGACGGTGGCGAGAAATTTCTTAATGAAAGCGGGATTGATTAAGGGGAAGAGCCGGTAAGGTACCTGGCGGAAATATATGACTTCGCAAATAAATCTGTATTATATATAATATCGTCCTGGCTGCAGTATTGGGAGGGAATCATTTATAAAGCCGCATCGATCGGGGTGATAGAAGGAGATGCAGTTCTTCATTTGTTGATTCCAAGATTGAAAAAGTAAATTTGTAAAATCATATGGATTCAAGGATCTGGAAAAGAATTTGCAGCTTCAGAAAGGTGTAACTGTAGAGCCGGTTTTCGTCATGCAGGAATATCGGATCCAAAAATCATCCCCCTAACAAGCGGGGATGATTTTTTGCAGCTTCAAGAAGGATAAAATCGTTTATTTAAAGCACGTATAAGGGCACAATCATCGGCTGATCAGAGCTTTTCGAGCAGTAAAATCAACCTCTTGGTAATAAGCATTTTTTACCAAAATATTTGGCCCGAGGCATTTTATTGCCGGGCAATGGCAATTAAGGGATTTTGCGATAGGAGATTCAAGCCATTTTTCAAATATATCCGGCAGTCGGTCACGTTGAATGTTGCCAAGGGGCGGTGTATCGCCGAAATCCGTGACAATCACATCACCGGTGAAAATATTGACATTCAGCCGGGATCTGCCGTCCGGATCATTGCGGATGGTGACATTTTTACTTTCATATAACCTTTTTAATAGTGCCAAATCTTCCGGATTGCTGCTGCAAGGATAAAACGGCAGCGTACCGAACAGCATCCATACATCTTCATTTCTTATGTCAAGTAAATGGTGGATGGCATTCCGGATTTCATCCAATGTGAGCACTTCCAGATTTGCAGCGAAATCGCTTGGGTACATCGGGTGAATTTCATGGCGGGTGCATTTCATTTCTTCCACAATTTGAGTGTGGATTTGTTCAATATGAGGTAACGTGCGTTTATTCAGCATCGTTTCGGCTGAAACCATGACGCCCATTTCGGACAATGCCCTGCTGTTTTCCACGATGCGATGAAACATTTTTTCCCCCTGCTGGTAGCTTGGTTTAATTGGCATATGGGCAAATCCGCCATCAATATAGTCCTGGACCGTTCCCCAATTATGAGAGATGTGCAGAACATCGAGGTAAGGGGCAATCTGGACATATTTTTCAAGTTTCATTGTTAAATTGGAATTGATCTGGGTGCGAATGCCTCTTTCGTGGGCATATTGCAGCAAAGGAAGCACATAATTTTCAACGGATTTTACAGACAGCATCGGTTCGCCGCCGGTAATGCTGATGCAGCGCAATGTTTTAATTTCGTCTAAGCGTTTCAATAATAGTTCCAGCGGCAGTGCATCCGGATCCTTTGGCTGCAGCGTATAGCCAACTGCGCAATGTTCACAGCGCATATTGCATAAGGTGGTAGTCGTAAATTCGATATTTGACAGCGTAAGTTTCCCGTATTCCTTAATGTCCAGGTAAGCCTCCCAAGGATCGTATTCAGGCGAAATGCCTTGCACAGTTTCTTCTTTTAACATGATATAACTCCTTTTTCTATTATTTTCCTCTTACATGTCACTTTTGATTATAACATGCTCTCCCACTCACGATTTGGAAACGATCCTTAAAAAGATGATGAGAAGAACGATGATGCCCCAAAAAAATTTTTTCTATACTAAGTCAGCAAGAGGAGATATATATTTGTTAAAAAAGTATGGAACCGGTTAGAGTGGGACGGATTATTGAAAAAGAGTATGTAAAAAATATTTTGACACGACTGAGTTTAAAGGAATTATCACTTATTAAAGATAAAAAGGATCCGGCCCGTTTTGTGTGCAATACAGTCAAGATAAAATATGTATTCTTGATCAGAATTATGTTTGGCTTTAACATTTTCCAGAAGGAGCCCGGAATCTATGCGGCAGAGGTGGGGCAAATGGCCTGCCCGGGATGTATTTTAGCCAATAAAAAACTTCCGGTCCATGATGTTAATGAAATGGAGAGGTCTGCCGCGTTCTAGATTATCAGCCGTTTAATGACGGCCATGTCTTAATCTTACCAAAAACATTATGGGGAAGCAGTGAGCTTGATCAGCCTGTGGCAAAAGCTGTTATGACTCTATTTTGATCACCAAGGCAATAAAAGGGCTTTTTAACCTTGACGGCATCACGATTTGTCAGAACGGCGGTTTAATGAGCTCAAGGTTACCATGGTGGCGGATACGACGTCTTTGATATGCGACGTCTTCGTAATGCCGAGAATCGGAACGGTTCCTTTCGCGATGGCCCATGCCGTTGCAAATTGGGCATGCCCCGCACCATGTTTGCTGCCGATATCTTTCATAACGTCGGTTAATCCTTCCAGCTTTGAAAGCAGTTCGGTATTGAACGCGTCGCCTTTCCTTGTGCCGGCAGGAAAAAGGTTATGGGTATTGTATTTATCGACATTTTCAAATGAATATTCTTTTTTTAATTGACATGAAATGCGTTTCATAATTTACACTATTTATACATTAAAAAATGCAACCGGAAGAATATGCTGTTTGAGATCTATTGGCATTGGGGGTAATGCTGTGATTGATTTTCATAACAGAAGTTTTATCTGTGTGGCCGCAGCAGAATGTCCGGATTTTACAACTGAAACGGTTTTCCATTTCAAACAATATGGCGATATTGTCCATGCAACCTATAATGGGGGGAATATACAATATGGGGAATTGATCGGTATGGTGGATCAGCAGGGGATTCAGCAAGTGATTTTTAATCATGATAATATGGATTTTCAATGTTATTCCGGTACATGTACCTTTACACCAGAAAGGCTTCATGATAAAAGTTATGTATTACATGGCCAGTGGTTCAAGACAGAAGAAGATACTGCCTCCAAAGAATTAACACTTGAAGAATTGCGCTGAACTTCCAAAAAAAAATTAAGCGTTTTCGTGCAAGGTGAGAGTATGGCAAATATTCGAGATTTGGCAAAAATGGCCGGTGTATCTGTTACGACGGTTTCCCGTGTACTAAATCATCACCCGTATGTAAGTGAAGAAAAAAAGAAAGCTGTATTAGAGGCAATTAAAGCTACAAATTACCATAAAAACATAAATGCTGTCCATTTAAGCAAAGGAAAAACAAAACTGATCGGTGTCGTTCTCCCGTTTTCTGATCATCCCTATTTTGCGCTGTTGTTGAAAGGAATTGCAAAACAGGCATTGGAAAACAATTATAAGTTGGTTTTATTTCAAACGGATTATATGGAAAGCAGAGAAATGGAAGCATTGCAAATGCTGGAACAAAAGCA
>Ga0207747_1001811_pt1 | contig 13490 bp, 10 predicted proteins | sample HigsolmetaGSP11D_FD_184839 | JGI IMG/M metagenome (GOLD analysis project Ga0207747, IMG submission 184839) | High solid enriched microbial communities from the Joint BioEnergy Institute, USA - SP1-1-D (SPAdes) | ecosystem: Engineered > Bioreactor > SSF (Solid state fermentation) > Aerobic >...
CTGAAACATCATGTTGCGCAGCGCCCCTTCGTCGAGCTTCTCGGTGTCCTGCTTGTCCATCAGGATCAGGCCGCACTCCCGTGCGAACCGTTCGACCTGCTCGAAGCGGCCGAGCACATACAGGATGTCTCCCTCGTGCACGACGCTGGACGAATTGACCATCTGCTGTTCGACTGTTTTGAAGAAAGGATTCCTGGCAGACGTTCGCCTGCGTATCTCCAGTATGCTGACCTGGTACCGGCCCGTGATATTCAGCTCCGACATCGGCTTCTCAAGGATCAGACTGGCCGCGTCGGCCCTCACCCGGTACAGGTTGCTCGCGATCCGGTAACGATTCGCCAGCTGGCTCGGCGAACGGCCCGGCGCCGCACCCGCTCCCTTGGCCGATTCCCCGTCGGCATCACGGACGAGCAGCTTGCTGAGCGGCACGAGCAGGACGATGCCGGTGACCAGCGCGATGAGGCCTATGGGCGTGACGGTGAAGAAGCCCAGCTTCCCGTAACCTGCGCCTTCCAGCGCGTCGGAGATGATGAGGTTGGGCGGCGTGCCGATCAACGTCATCAGCCCGGATATGCTGCTCGCGAACGCCAGCGGCATCAGGAGCCGCGCCGGATTCATGTTCGCGCTCATCGCCAGGCTGACGACGATCGGAAGCATAACCGCAACGGTACCCGTATTGCTGACAAAAGAGCCCAACCCGACCGTAACGACCATGATCGTCACCAGCAAACGCAGCTCGCTCTTCCCGGCGAACTTCAGGATCTTGCCGCTGATCATCTTGGCCAGTCCGGTGCGGAATATGCCTCCGCCAACGACGAACAGGCCGATCATCATGATGACGACGGAGTTGGAGAAGCCGGACAACGCCTCCGATGCCGTCAGGACGCCGAACAAGACCAGCAGCACCAGGGCGCTCACCGCCACCAGATCCGTTCTGAAGCGTCCGGAGACGAACAACACGGCCGTGATCACCAGGATGACCAGCGTCACGATCATATCGGTATTCAATTCGCAACGACCTCTCTAGTCATAGTAAGATGATGCCGAAGTTCCCCGGCGGTTTCCGAGGCTTCCATCCATTTTTTGTTCAAAATTTCACAAGCTTGACCGAATTGAGAAAGACTGGATGGCGCAGCTTCCTACCTTTGCTTCAAATAATACCACACCATCGTGGAAATGTCCTTCGCCTGTTTATTGTCCTGCGAATCCTCAAACACTTCCCGAAAGGACTTGAGCAAGGCCGCGACAACATACCTCCGCATGTTCTGCTGCTCCAGCTCAAATAATAAAGCTTGAGTCAGTTCCTTCTGGGCCTGAGTCAGATGCGGCTCTCCTGCCAGCTCCCGCAGCTGATCGATCGCGTCCTGCTTGCGGATCGGCTTCGCATCCAGGAATTGCTTCATCCTGTCCAGATCGCTCTGCTGCAGCACAGCCGTATGTTCGTGAATGAGACTGTGCACGATGGACTTCAGATAATGGAAAACCGCGCTGCAGACAAGCTTGACGTCCGTCTGAACCTGGGCCAGCTTTCTCGCGAACATCAGGTGATTGAACATCCCGTAGAACAAGATCGAGCACTCATAAGCATGCGGCCTGAGCTCATCGCCGAAGACCTCCACCAGACGCTGGGCCAGCCACTCGAACTCGCTGCCCCGATGCTTCAGCACCAGCCTTCTGAGCTCTTCATCGCTGGAGTGCAGCAGCTCTTCATAGATCGCGCTCATCCCGTACCGCTCGTTCACCTTCGACAGAACGGTGATCTGCTCGATCAGGAGATCCAGGTCCCTGGCATCCTTGCCGATCAACATCTCGATCCGGTTCAGGCTGGCTTCGTAACGGATCATCTCCAGCAAGGCGCTGACGCACTCATTTTTGGATGAGAAATAATTGTAGAACGTCCCCTTGGAGATGCCCGCCCGCTCGATGATATCCTGGACCGAGGTACCTTGTACACCCTTCTCCCGAAACAACGCGAGAGAATGGTCGACGATGCTCTTACGCCGCTTGTTCATGAGTCCTCCTGTGGAAAGGTTTATTATTAAGTATAGGCATATTTGCCGATGGACTTCAATCCGATTGTACATACCATAAACAAATCTTGAATAAATTGAACACAAGGTATAAAATCAATCAAGGATTATTTTCACACAGATAGGAGTAAATATATGGAAAAAGAGAAGAAAATCATTGGAGAGTCAACCGAAGAGCAGAAACCTCCGTATTTTATGTTGATCATCCTGTTCTTTGGAGCATTTGTATCCTTCCTTAACAACTCGTTGCTTAACGTCGCGCTGCCGACCATCATGGTCGACCTGAACGTGGACTACTCCACCGTCCAGTGGCTCGCCACCGGTTATATGCTGGTCAGCGGGATCCTCGTTCCGGTGTCGGCGTTTCTGGTCACCCGGTTTACGAACCGATCGCTGTTTATCACATCCATGTCGATCTTCACCCTTGGCACGATCCTGTCAGCTGCTGCCCCGAATTTTGGCTTCCTGCTGGCCGGCCGCATGATTCAGGCTGCTGGCTCGTCCGTGATGGGGCCGCTGCTCATGAACATCATGCTGGTCAGCTTCCCTCGTGAGAAGCGCGGAGCCGCCATGGGGCTGTTCGGCCTGGTGATGATCACCGCCCCGGCCATCGGGCCTACATTGTCCGGTTATATCGTGCAATACTACACCTGGCGCTTACTGTTTGAGATGATCGTCCCGTTCGCGGTGCTGAGCCTGATCCTGGCGATCTGGAAGCTGCGCAACGTGATGCCGACGAGACAAGCCCATATGGACTATCTGTCCGTCCTGCTGTCGGCGATCGGCTTCGGCGGATTGCTGTACGGCTTCAGTACCGTCAGCAGAACCAGCTGGAGCGACAACACGGTGATCATCACGACCGTCGTCGGTGCGATTGGCCTGATCCTGTTCACATGGCGCCAGCTCACGATGGAGAAGCCGATCCTCGATCTGAGGGTCTATCGTCATCCGATGTTTACGCTGGCCTCCATCATCTCGGTCGTCGTTTCTGCAGCCATGTTCTCCGGGATGATCCTGACGCCGGCTTACGTGCAGAATGTCCGCGGCATCACGCCTCTGGACTCCGGGCTTCTGATGCTGCCTGGCGCGATCATCATGGGGATCATGTCGCCGATCACAGGCAAGCTGTTCGACAAGTTTGGCGCCCGCATCCTGGCGGTCATCGGGTTGACCATTACCACCGTCGCCACCTATTTCATGTCCGAATTCCAGATTGATACGCCCTATTCGCATATCATGATGGTCTACATGCTGCGCATGTTCGGCATGTCGATGGTGATGATGCCGATCATGACGAACGGCCTGAACCAGTTGCCGACACGCCTTAATCCGCACGGCACGGCGTTGAACAACACGATCCAGCAGGTTGCCGGTTCGCTCGGCACCGCGATCTTCGTGTCGATCATGAACAGCCATACGAAGGAGCGCGCAGCCGAATTGATCGTTGAGCGTGGCCTGGACCCCACGGCATTGACCGCTGAGCAGCAAGCGCTGATCGGTCAGGAATCGCTGATGTACGGCATCCAATATTCGTTCTGGATCGCGATGTTCGTGACGATCGCAGCGCTGGTCCTGGCATTGTTCGTGAAGCGTGTGGACGTCAGCAAGGAAGCGGTGCAGAAGCTGGAGCAGGAAGGCGAGAGCGACATCGCAACGGACAAGAAGCTGGCAAGATCATAATGTGAAAAGGACGAAGCCTTCAGGCACTTAAGCGCCTGATGCTTCGTCCTTTTTGGTGTCAGACCCTATCCGAGGCGGATGGTTGGGTTGGGTTGCCTGAAGACTCCACCGTTCCGGGCAGGACTTCACCATTCCAGATCGATCTCCAGCGTGACCGGACAATGGTCGCTGCCCATGATCGCGGATTCGATGGTCGCCTCCCGCACCTTGTCCGCGAGGCGAGCCGCCACGAGGAAGTAGTCGATGCGCCATCCGATATTGCGCTCCCTGACCTTCGGCATGAACGACCACCAGGTGTACGCGTCCGTTCGGTCCGGATAGAGATGGCGGAATGTATCGATGAACCCGGCGTCCAGCAGCCTCTCCATGCATGCCCGCTCCTCTGCCGTATAGCCGGAGTTGCCTTCGTTGGATTTGGCATTTTTGATGTCCTTGGGCCCTCTCGCGACGTTCATGTCGCCGCAGATGATGACCGGCTTGTGCTCGTCCAGCTTGCGCACATAGTCCAGGAAGCGGTCCTCCCACTCGAGCCGCATGCCGAGCCTGGACAGATCGCGCCTCGCGTTCGGCGTATAGACATTGACCAGATAGAACGAGGCGTACTCGGCCGTGATGATCCTGCCCTCCGGCTCCTCATTCGTCTCGAGGCCGTAATGCACCGAGAGCGGCTCCTTCCTCGCGAATACCGCCGTTCCCGAATATCCCTTCTGCTCCGCGTAGTTCCACAGCTGGACATATTCGCCGCCCAGGTCCAGCTCGATCTGCCCCGCCTGCAGCTTCGTCTCCTGCACGCAGAACACGTCCGCATTCATCTGCCGGAAGATATCCAGGAACCCTTTGTTCACACATGAACGAAGACCGTTCACATTCCATGATACGAGCTTCATATATCTTGCTCCGTTCTGTTGGACTTGATTCACAGCATTTCAAGCATAGCAGACGAGCCCGTGCCCTATCAATCACTCATTCTATCTCTCGAGAAGAGGTTCAGGCGGCGCGCTTTTTTCTAATCACACCAAGGGATCATTTGCGCCAGGGCATCGTCGCATGAACAGCCTTAAGCGCCAGAGCATCGCCATCACCAAAGCCCCCTGACCGATAACTCCGCCCCGATCACAGCCACTGCTCTGCGCTGCGACGAATGATGTCCATGCGCTCCAGCAACGCCTTCGTCTGCTCCTGCCCGGCGATCTCCCGCACAACGCGGATGCCCTGGGACAGATTGGGCTTGCGTTTCGTATTGTGCGCGTCGGTCGCCAGCACGTGAGCTCGTCCTGCTCGAACCAGCTCGCGGCCGAACAGCTCCGCCTGGACCCCGTTCTTCCCCAGCAGGCTGTCAACCGTCACCTGCGTCCAGACGCCGAGATCCAGCAATTGATGTAACAGTTCCGGACGCTCGCGGAAGAAGACATGCCTCTCCGGATGCGCCAGGATCGGCGTCGTGCCCCTAGACAGAAACCACCGACAGATCTCCTCCGTCCGTTCATTGAAGGCCGACCACCTCTGCTCCAGCAGGATGAACCGTTTGTCCGGGGTCAGGTAATGATAGCTTCCCGCCGCTTCGTGATCATAGACAAATTCCGCGCTCTCGATCCTGACCTCATTGCCCGGAGTGATCGCCACGTTGATCCTGGCCCGCTTCAGCGCCTGCCTGAGCTCCTCGATTTTCTCCATCCGTGTCTCAGCCCTGGACATAATCGACTCCGTAAAATGCGGTGTGGCAATGATATGCCTGATTCCATCCTTATAAGCCAACTTGGCCATCGCCACAGACTCCTGCAAATCGCTTGCTCCATCATCCAGACCGCTCAAAATATGACAATGAATATCGATCATAACCGCTGTCCTCCCCTTTCCCAAATATCATCAGTACCGATCCCATGCATCCGTAGCCGATATTCCCGGACCTCTTCACCCAAGCCCCTGATCAAACCGACCTCACACATCTGCAACCGATATTCCCGGGCAACCCACACAGGCTCCTGAACAAACCAACCTCACACATCTGCAGCCAATGTTCCCGGACAATCACCCAAGCCCCTGAACAAACCGACCTCACACATCTGCAGCCAATGTTCCCGGACATCCCACGCCCGGGCTTGTGATCAAACCGCTCCATACATCTACATCCAATGTATTCATCGAGCGAAGCCGTCGTTCTCCGGAACGCGCCTGAACCTGTTACCCAGCAGGTACGGACAAATTCTATATATCATACAAAAATACTGACGTTCCAGAATAATTTTGAGATCGTCCATCACATTTTACCACAATGCGCAATAGCTGCATTTCTATCGATCGTTGCTCGTCATCGGATGGGAACGGTCAGCACGAGGCTCTGCCACCCTGCCAAGATCCCGCCAGGCAACAACTGCCGCGCCTGTTTCCAGCCCGGCTTGCGGCCAAGAAAAACTTCCACCATTATGAAACCGTACGCCCTCTCACACGTATAAATACTTGCCAACAATGGCAAAACATCATGGCTCTGTGTGGTCACCCGTCACTGACGACACAGACCAAGTTGGGAGGGGAATCTTATACTTACAGTCAAACACCAAGTCCATCGTCGTATCGTTCGCATCCTGTTCTCCATGATGCTGGTCAGCGCCCTGGTCCTGTCCAGCGCTGTCCAGGCGTTCGCGGACGAGGAGACACTGCAAGGAATTCCTCTGAATGAAGAGACGGCAGCGGCATTCCTGGATGAATTCTTCTCGTCGGAATACGCCCGGCAGCTCTACGTAGGAGCGGCCATTGCCATCGTGAAGGATGGCGAGGTCATCGCTGAGCGCGGTTACGGTTATGCCGACGCTGAGTCGGGCGAGCCGGTCGATCCTTCGCAGACCGTATTCCGCGTGGCATCCGTCTCCAAGACCTTTACGGCGCTGGCGATCATGCAGCTTGTCGAGCAGGGCAAGATCGACCTGAACGCGGATATTCTTACATACCTGCCAGACCTGGAGCTGGATAATCCGTTCGACACCCCGATCACAGTCGCTGATCTGCTGACGCACCAGAGCGGACTTCAGGTTCGTGACCCGTTGACCACAGATCTGCATACGGACCGGGATCTGTATGTGTCGATCGAGGATTATGTCCGGCAGCATCTGCCGCCTGTTGTGCGCGAGCCGGGTACCGCCTATATGTATGATAACTTCGGATACCTGCTGCTCGGTCTGATCGTGCAACAGGTCAGCGGCATGCCTTACGAGGATTACATCCAGGAGCATGTCTTTGCCCCGCTCGGCATGACGAGCAGCAGCTACCTGTTGCAGGGCGATCTGCTGGAACGACTGATTACCGGTTATGATGCAACGCTTCAGCCGATCGAACCGTATGTGTTCAGCCCGACGATCATGCCGCATGGCGGGATGGTGTCCACCGTCCAGGACATGGAGAAATTCATGCTCGCCTACCTGAATGGCGGCGCGCTTGGGGAGGCGCGCATCCTCAGCGAGGAATCGGTGAAGGAGATGAGCGTATACCGCTCGGCGATTCACCCGCTGTTGCCGAACACGACATATGGCTTTGAGGCCGCGTCACAGCTGCCGCTCGCGGGAAGCTCGGAGGCGGTCATCACGAAGGCCGGCGACCTGCCAGGCAACAGCTCGTTGCTCATGTTCATCCCTGAGCAGGATGTCGGCGTATTCCTGACCTACAATCTGATGCAAGGCGGGCTGCGCGAACTGTTCTATGCGCAGTTCATGAGCACCTTCTTCCCTCAATACGCCGCACCGGCCGCACTGGAGGCCTACGAGCCCCAATCCGCGGCAGAGATTGCGAAGCTGGCCGGCTACTACCGCGATCTTCGCCTGGCCACCTTGATCTCGAAGATCGATGTGGCCGGAGACGGCAGCCTGGTGATCAGCGACGCTTTCCTGGGACCGCGCGTATTGACGCAGGTCGATGACGATCTGTTCGTCGATCAGATCGCGAACCGTTATACCGCCTTCACTTTCGACGAAGCAACGAACCGGACTTATATGAAAGAGCCTTATCTGAATCCGCTCGGTTACGCCCAACAAGGGGTACAGCCGGTTGGATTCGCGGATGTCGGCCCCGACAACGTGTACGCGCCATATATCTACGCGATGCAAACGCTTGGCTTCTATGACAATGATGCGTCTGCCATGTTCGGCCCTGAGCAGACGGTGACGCGCGCGGAGCTCGTCTACTGGCTGCTGGCGATCAGCGGACTCACCGACGTCCAGCTGACCGATACCGAGCTGGCATTCTCCGACATCGCCGATCACCCTTACGCCGCATACATCCAGCTGGCCTACCAGATGGGCATGGTCAAGGGAGACGGCAAGGGCCGGTTCCAGCCTGACCGTCCGGCGACTCGTCAGGAAGCTGCCGTCATGATCTGGAACATCTATCAATTGCAATATCCGCTTGAAGTCTTCGATGCGATCGAAGTGACTGACCATGCGGATGCATGGGCGGCAGATGCGGCCAAGATGATGGTCGGACTCGGCCTCCATGGACCGGAAGTGACGATGACCGACACCGGCGCCTTTAACTTCCGCTCCAGGGCAACGCTCACCCGTCAGGAAGCAGCCGCACTTTATCATCAGCTGATGCTTCAGCCGGTCGATCTCATCATCACCCAGCTGTTGCAGCAACAGCAAGCGGCGGAAGCCAGCCTGCAGGAGATCGCGCCATAATCCGCACATCGATAATCGATAAGGGGATGCGTCTGCATCCCCTTATCGATTATCGCTTCCATTACACACCGGAGTAAGCCTGGAACCCGCCATCGACCGGCACGGTAACGCCCGTCACGAACCCGGACATGCTCGCGTCGGCGAGCCAGATCAAGGTGCCCAGCAGGTCCTCCGGCTGGCCGAACCGCCGCATCGGCGTATGGCTGATGATCTTCTCCGAGCGCTTCGTCAGCGATCCGTCGGGATTCGTCAGCAGCGCGCGATTCTGCTCCGTCAGGAAAAATCCCGGCGCGATCGCATTGACGCGAATCCCCGCCTCCGCGAAATGCACGGCCAGCCACTGGGTGACATTGTTCACCGCAGCCTTGGCAGCGCTGTAGGCGAAGACCTTCGTCATCGGCGAATAGGCGCTCATCGAGGAGATATTGATGATCGTCGCATCCGGCCTGCCGACCATCCCCTTGGCAAACACCTGCGTCGGGATCAATGTGCCCAGCAGGTTCAGATCGAACACATCCCCGACACTGCCCATATCCAGATCGAAGAACGTCTGCACAAGCGGATCCGCCAGATGCTCGGGGCGGAAGATTTCCTCGCTGGTGCTTGCCTTCGGATGGTTGCCGCCAGCGCCGTTGATCAGGATGTCGCAGCCGCCGAACTGCCTGGCTACGGCCGCTTCCGCGCGCCTCACGTCTTCGATGTCCAGCACGTTGCAGGCTATGGCGATCGCCTCGCCGCCGTTCTCGCGGATGGACCTTGCGACCGCTTCCCCCTTCTCCAGCGTGCGGTTGAGGATCGCCACGCGCACGCCATGCCTTCCCAGCTCACGCGCCATCGCTCCGCACAGTACGCCTCCCCCGCCGGTGATGACGGCTGATTTGCCACTCAGATTTTCATGGATGGGGATCATGGGTGATCACTCCTTTTACATGCTTATATGATTCAAATGAAATCCACCCCTGCCACACACTTCCTTTGCACCATCGATCTCCCACGGTCACGCGCGATGCTGCAACGAATCCCACAGGCCCCACAGATACATGATGCCGAGCGCCCTGTCATACAGTCCGTAGCCTGGACGGCACGCTTCATCCCAGATCTGCCGGCCATGATCCGGTCTGGCATAGCCGAGGAAACCCGCTTCATGCAGCGCCTTCACGACGCCCGGTATGTCGACCGAGCCGTCGGTTACGCGGTGGGATGTTTCGATGAAATCGCCATTGTCGAACCGGCGAATGTTGCGTATATGGACGAACGGGATGCGATCAGCGAATTCCCGGATCATGCCGATCACATCATTCGCCGGATCGGCGGACAGCGATCCTGTGCACAACGTCAGGCCGTTCGCTGGGCTGTCCACCATCTCGAGGATGTGCCTGATGTCCTCTTGCGTGCTGACGATGCGCGGCAACCCGAAGATCGGCCATGGCGGATCATCGGGGTGGATCGCCATCCGGATGCCATGCCGTTCCGCCACGGGGACGATCGCCTCCAGGAAATAACGCAGGTTCTCGCGCAGCCGTTCCTTCGTCATGCCCTCGTAGGCATCGAACAGCTCGGACAGGCGCGCCATCCGCTCCGGCTCCCAGCCGGGCATCGTCAGATCCGGATTCTCGTTGATCGTGCCGATCAGCTCCCGTGGATCGATCCGGTCGATGATCGCCTTCTCGTAGAACATGGCGGTTGAGCCGTCAGGCAGTTGCCGGTGCAGCTCGGTTCGTACCCAGTCGAATACCGGCATGAAATTGTAGCAGATCGTCTTCACCCCGACCTGCGCCAGATTCTCGATCGTCCGCTGATAATGCTCGATATAGGTATCACGCGAGGGCAATCCCAGCTTGATATCATCGTGGATATTCACGCTCTCCACGACATCCAGATGGAATCCGTACTCGTCCGCTTCTCTCTTCACTTCCAGGATCCTGTCGAGCGGCCACACTTCTCCTGGAGGCAGATCATGCAGCGCCCAGACGATGCCTTCCACTCCGGGGATCTGTCTGATCTGCCTGAGACTCACCGTATCGTTCCCGGTACCGAACCACCGGAACACCATCCTCATCCGTCTCACTCCTCTATATGATTATCCGATCTTGTGCAGCGGTCGGTCGTTGATCCAGGTTGATGCGGGTGCTTGTCCATCTATTGTTGGCACATGATCACCGCTTGTTGCTGCATGGTCACCAGTTGTTGGTGCGTGGTCACCGGCTGTTAGTGCATGGTCACCGGTTGTTGGTGCGTGGACACCAGTTGGCATAGTTGCTGGTTGTTAGTGCATGATCACCAGTTGTTAGTGCATGGACACCGGTTGTTGCTGCATAGTCGCTGGTTGTTGGTACACTGTCAACAGGTGTTGGCGCATGGTCGCTGTTTGTTGGTGTCGATCAACTCGTGGTTTGGTTCACATCCATCCTCCAATTGTCCCATCATACCTCCGCTAATCTGCGAAATACGCTCCGTATCGTGATCGAATCTCAGGAAGCTCATCATTCAGCTTGCTGAGATGGGATTCGAGCAGCTGCTCCGTGCGGACAGCATCCCCTTTACGGATCGCCTGCAGGATCTCCTGATGCTCACACACGATGCGTTCGAGCCGTTCCTTCCCCGAGATGGTCAGCGCAAGATAGCGAACGCGATTGATATGCGCCCTCATCTGCATCACCACTTGAAGCAGCGTCTGATTGCCCGTGATCTCGATGATCAGCCTGTGCATGTCTTCATCCAGCTTCAGCAGTCGCAGGGCATCGCGTTCGCGCGCCGCCTCCGCCTGTTGCTCCAGCAGGCTGTCCATCTGCCTGTCGCACTGCGCTTCGATCGCTTCATTCCATCTCGCTGCAGCCTGGCGGAACGCCCCTACCTCCAGCCTCTCGCGCACGAACCATGCTTCCGTCACCTTGCTCGCGGAGATCGGGGCCACCCTTGTCCCACGTTGCGGCTCGATGACGATCAGCTGTTCATTGGCCAGCAGGCGGAAGGCTTCGCGCACCGGCGTCCGACTGACGCCCAGCCTCTCCGCGATCTCATTCTCATAGATCATCGCGCCGGGCTCTAGCCGGATATAGACGATATCATCCCGCAGCAATTCGTAGATCTGATCGCCGAGCGATCTGCGCTCCGGCAGTTTCAGCCTTCGATCCGCCACAACCTTTCACCACCTCTTCAAGAGATATGCACTACGGCCTTCTGGTATACTTGTATATAAGTTATTGTACGATCCGCCAGCGCCAAATACAACTGAAACTTCAATGGTCTGCCATTTGGAGCGATGTTGTGCGAAATCTTGCGCACCTAATCGGCTTCGTCCTCCTTCCGACCGACTCCTTCAACACTTTCCTTCGATTGCGCTCCCCTGAGACACGATTTTTTCGTCTCTCGGCCCCCACAAGCCGGGCGTAGCACCCTGAGACACGATTTTTTCGTCTCTCAGCCCCCACCAGGCGGACGAAGCACCCTGAGACACGATTTTTTCGTCTCTCGTAAACGGAGAATACGCCATTTTCCTGGTGTTTCACATGGACGTAATACATCCCACCAACAGATGTCTCCATCCCCTCTCTTAGCAGATGGGTGGAGACAACATCTCATTGGGCTGTGGAATAAACAACATATCCGTCTTTTGGATGGATGCCAATAAAAAGTTCTTTACCGAGAATTTGGCTCTGTTTCTCCTTAAACTTTTCAGCATCAGAGCGGGTATCAAATCTCTGATACATCGTACAAACTCTCGGTACTAGGCCCGGAAACATGAGCCGATTCGATTCATCCACTTTAAATTTGACACAAAGAAAACCCGACAGCGTATAACCTTCTTCACTGCGGAGTTTTTCCCGGGCTTTGCTTTTCAGCCGCCAATATTTCATGCTGACTTTGATCTCACGATCACCTTTGGCCTTCGTACACTGTGCCTTTAACGGACAGCCTCCGCATCCGGCACTGGTAATGCCGATACTCGATTTCATGTCCGCTTTCCGTCTTTTCTTGGCTTACCCTCCAAAAGTGAAGCGTTTGTCCTGCCGCGCATGTCCATGTGTCTTCTTCTTCGTTGTATGTCCAGTTTTCCATCTTGCCGATCTCATTTTGCCAGGCCCTGCTTTTTTCTTGATGATACGTGCTGTACTTCACCAGCGCTTCGACTTGGTTCTGCTCTAAGTAGGCGTAATTTTCTTCGCCCCCATAACCTGCATCAGCGATGACGGTCTTCGGCAGCCTGCCTAACTGCGACTTCAATTTCTCAAGATGCGGGATGAGACAGCGCGTGTCGGTCGGCCGCTGATGCACGCTGTAGCTGACGATGAACTGATTTTCCGTACCCATTTGAATGTTGTAAGCGGGTTTGAGCTGGCCGTTTTCATGTGGTCTTCTTTCAGCCGCATAAACGTCGCGTCAGGATCCGTCTTGCTGAAACTGTTTCTTGTCCCCAGTACCTCTTCTTGCGTTTCATATTTGCGCAGACGCGGCAGCAAGTCCTTGCGAAGCACACGTACCGCTTTCTTGATCTGCTTAGTCTCTGGTTTCTCCTGTAGCTGTTCTTCTAATTGCTGGACGGCTTCCTCCAGCTTTTCACTGGTCATGGAAGACGACTCGCCCAACTCGGGAAGATCCTGCCCCTCATACATTCCTTCTTCCTGCTTTTCGGTTTCCTCTATCGCCTCAAACAATGCCTTTACTTTCTCCTGCAGCCTGGCTTTTTGCTTCACGACGGCCTTTCCCCATACAAACGTATATCGGTTGGCATTGGCTTCCATCTTGGTCCCGTCCACAAAGTAATGCTCCAACTGGATGTAGCCCTCGGCCATCAGCATCTTCAGCACGGCGGCGAATATCTTCTCCAACTGCTGTTTCATCCGCTCCGAGCGAAACCGGTTAATCGTCCGAAAATCCGGTTGCTGGCGGCCTGCCAGCCACATGAACACAATGTTTTCTCGAAGGGCCTTGGCGATTTGTCTGGAGGAGTAGATGCGCTGGGTATAGGCATAGATGATGACCTTAGTCAGCATCTTGGGGTGGTAACTGTTTCGTCCGCCCCCGGGATAAGCGGCTGTAAACAAGCTGTCATCCAGCCGGTTGACAAAGTCATGGATGACCCGTGCAACGTGCCGAGGCGGAATTTCCAGTTCCA
>Ga0207747_1001814_pt1 | contig 13484 bp, 11 predicted proteins | sample HigsolmetaGSP11D_FD_184839 | JGI IMG/M metagenome (GOLD analysis project Ga0207747, IMG submission 184839) | High solid enriched microbial communities from the Joint BioEnergy Institute, USA - SP1-1-D (SPAdes) | ecosystem: Engineered > Bioreactor > SSF (Solid state fermentation) > Aerobic >...
CGACCTCGACCGGTTCAAGGCGATCAATGACCGGTTCGGGCATTCGGCCGGCGACCGTGCGTTGCTCCAGGTTGCCGATTCGATCCGTGCCATGCTGTCGGGGGACGACTTTGCCGCGCGCCTCGGCAGTGACGAATTCATCATCTTCTTCCGGTCCGCCTCGGAGGACCGGGTGGTTCGGAAGATTGGCGAGCTGCGCGCGCATCTGGCCGGCAATCCGCTGGCCGCGGGCGGGGCGGTCACCGCCTGTCGCGATCACGGTCAGCGCGTCCGAGATGTTCTGGTAGAATTCGTGCCGCGATTTCGAAGCTTTGTAGATCTGATGGAACACTTCCCCGTCCTTGATGAACATGACCCGGTTCGCGTGGCTGGCCGCCTTCGCGCTGTGTGTGACCATCAGAATCGTCTGCCCCTGGCGGTTGATCTCGCCGAACAGATTCAGCAGCTCGTCGCTGGACCGCGAGTCCAGCGCGCCGGTCGGCTCATCGGCCAGAATGATGCGCGGATGGGTGATCAGCGCCCGGGCGACGGCCGCCCGCTGTTTCTGCCCGCCGGACACTTCGTACGGGAATTTGTCCAGGATCTCCGAGATCCCGAGCGTCCGGGCGATCGGGAGGAGCCGTGAGCTCATCTCCTTGTAGGATTTTCCGGCCAGCACCAGCGGCAGGAAAATATTGTCCCGCAGCGAGAACGTATCGAGCAGATTGAAGTCCTGGAACACGAATCCGAGCTGATCCCGGCGGAACGCGGAAATTTCCTTCTCCGGAATGGACGTCATGCTTTTGCCGGCGAGCAGCACCTCCCCGCTGGTCGGCTGATCGAGCGCCGCAAGAATGTTGAGCAGCGTCGTCTTGCCCGAGCCGGATTCCCCCATGATCGCGACGAACTCGCCTTCTTCTATCGTGAAGGACACGTTCGACAGCGCCTGTACCTGGTGCTTGCCGAAGCGGGTCGTGTACACCTTCTTCAGATTTCGCACATCCAAGAGTGCCATGGTTGTTCCTCCTTCGCTGAATTCCACACCTCCATCGTACAAAAAAAGAAAATGCGAAGCCTTAAGCTTGGCTTACATTTTCTCCGGCAAGCTTACATGTTTGTAAGTTTCCTACCTCACATCCAGCGGGGCGCTCCCCAGGCCGAGGATCACCTTCGTGCCCCGGCCGACCTCGGACTCGATCTCGATCGTGTGGGACAGTTTGTCCATGATGCGCTTGCACAGATAGAGGCCGATGCCGGTCGATTTCTTGTCCGCGCGGCCGTTGAACCCGGTGTACCCGTGCTCGAACACGCGCGGCAGGTCGGCCGGGTCGATGCCGATGCCGGTATCCTCAATAACCAGCGCTTGCGGCCGATCGGGATGCAGGTAGATCGAAATTTCCCCCTGTGGGGTATATTTCAGCGCGTTGGAGAGCAGCTGCTCGAGGACGAAGACGAGCCACTTCTCATCCGTCAGGACCTCGGCGTCGACCGGGTCTTAGTTCAGCCTGATCTGCTTGCGAATGAACGATTTGGCGTATTTCCGCACCGCCTGCTTGATGCAGTCGTCCAGCGATACCGTGCGGAACACGAAATCCGTTCCGGTGCCCCCCAGCCGGATGAATTGCAGCACCATCTCCGTATATTGCTCGATGCGGAACAGCTGCTCGGCCAGCTCGTCCTTGTCGGGGGCGCTGTCGGTCTGGAGCAGCAGCCGCATGGCGGCGATGGGCGTTTTGATCTGGTGCGCCCAGATCGTATAGTACGCCACCATCTCCTGGAATGCCCGGTCTTTGTCATAGACAATCCTGCCGCGCTCCTTGTCGAGCAGGCGGATCAGTTCCTGGTAGTCCCGTTCGATCAGGCTCGCGGTTTCGGGCAGCGGCACGGCGGGTACGGTAATCTGGCCGCGCAGTTCTTCCAGCGCCCGGTGTTTCAGGCAGAAATGACGGAAGCGAATGAAGCCGACGGCGAGCAGGAAAAGCGCGGTCAGCACCGAGGCGTAACCGACCGTTTCGGCCGGCAGTTGGTACAAGGCGATGACCGCAAGAAAAATGCCCGCCGATCCCGCGGCCGTCAGGATCAGGAGGAGATTCTGCTTGACGTAGGCGGCGAGCAGTTTCCAGCGGCTCATGCTCATTCCACCAGATAGCCGAGCCCTTTTTTCGTGACGATCCATTGTTCCAGCCCCGCTTCGGCCAATTTCTTGCGCAGCCGCGTAATGTTGACGGTCAGCGTATTGTCGTCAATAAATTGATCGCTTTCCCACAGCCGCTGCATCATCTCGTCCCGCGAGACGACCCGGCCGGCGTTCTCCATGAGGAGCTACACGATCTTGAAATCGTTCTTCGTCAGCTCGATCTTGTGGTTCTGATACGTCAGCGTGGCGTCATTCAGGTTCAGCACGACGCCGTTGTGTTCGAGGACGTTCACCTGCCCCTGGAAGGAGTAGGTGCGGCGGAGCAGCGCGCCGACCTTCGCCGTCAGCACGTGCAGATCGAACGGCTTCGCGATGAAGTCGTCGCCGCCCATATTCATCGCCATGACGATGTTCATATTGTCGGAGGCGGAGGAAATGAAGATGATCGGCACCTTGGAGAACTTGCGGATCTCGCTGCACCAATGGAAGCCGTTGTAGAAGGGGAGCGCGATATCGAGCAGCACAAGCTGCGGCTCTGCGCGCAGCACCTGGTCTGCCACGTTGTGGAACTCGGTGATGCAGGTTGCGTCGTAGCCCCACTGGCTCAGATGCTCGCTGATCGTTCGGGCGATCGTCAGATCGTCTTCGATGATCATGATCTTGAACATGGCCGTCCCTCCATGGGTTTATTATAGTGCGTTTGGGGGTGGGGGAGGAAGGAGGGGGATTGTGCGGCTTATCTTTTCATTAGACTCAGATTCCCGCTGTAACGAGGATACCACGTTACAGACTCTGCACTGGCCTCGCTGGCCTGGCTGTAACGAGGATACCACGTTACAGACTCTGCACTGGCCTTATCCATCATCCTGGAGAAGGGCATCCGCGACTATCTGCTGGCGGGCGAGACGCATACGTACAACGACGGCAAGTGGTAGGCGTACTCGATTCCGGAATTGAACAGGTGAGCGATGCCCCGATTCAACCTTTTGCGCGCCCGCCGCAAATTTTTGCGGCGAGGCGCGTAATGTTTTGCGCCCGGGCAGCGCATGTTTGCGCGTTCCGTACTTTCTTCCTGGATTAAGATAGCCTCAACAGAACGAACTTGAAGAAATCAAGGAGGTCAGACGAGCACATGATTACCTTGAACCGGGTATCCAAGGTTTTCACCACCGAAGCGGGCAGCTTCAAGGCATTGAAGGAAACGGACCTTCAGATCAAGAGGGGCGAATTCGCCGCCATTATGGGGCCGAGCGGCTCGGGCAAGAGCACGCTGCTGCAGTTGATCGGCGGTCTGGATCTTCCGACGGCAGGCGGCGTAACCGTCGACGGCGCGCCGCTGCACCAGATGAGCGAGCAGGAGCGAACGCTCTTCCGCCGGACACGGGTCGGCTTCGTATTTCAGAATTATCAACTGCTTCCAATGATGACGGTGGCGGAAAATATCGCCCTTCCGCTTGCTGCGAACCGGGCGTCGAAAGGTGAAATTAAAGACCGGGTGCGGCAATTGCTGCGGGATGTCAATCTAGAAGGCAAGGAGCGGAGCTATCCCGCCCAGCTCAGCGGAGGCCAGCAGCAGCGCGTGGCCATTGCACGAGCCCTCGCGATGAAGCCGAAGCTGATTCTAGCGGATGAGCCTACGGGCAACCTCGATCAGCGAAACGGCGCGAGCGTCTTGTCGCTGCTGTCCAGGCTGAATCAAGAGCAGCAGATCACCATCGTCATGGTAACGCATGACCCGCAGGCAGCCCGCGCGGCGAACCGCATCATTACGATTCAGGATGGCGAAATCGTCGGAGACCGGCAGCAAGGAGGGGACGCGGATGATGTTGCAGATCGCCTGGCGTAACCTGTTCCGGCGCAAACGCCGAACGTACCTGACGCTGCTCTCGGTCATCATCGGCGTTGCCGCGGCCTTCGCGGTGATCACGGCTGTGGATACCACGGAGAAGGCGATTCCCATCTTCCTGAAAGAAGCGTTCGGCAAATCGGACTTCAATGTGCTCGGCACAGAGGCGTACTTCTCCGAAGACGTCTACCAAGCGGCGCAGCAGCAGCTTGATAAAGCAACAGCGGTTGCCGTACTGAAGCAAAACACGAAGCTTCATCTCGAACAGGAAGGCATCGCCGCTATTCAGAAGCGCGTCGTGCTGACCGGGTACAGCCATCTGGATACGCCTGTCACCGACTTCAAGGTGATCGACGGCGACCTGAACGCCGGGGGCGCGATCATTACCGATCAGACGGCCAGGGCGATGAAGCTGGAAGTGGGACAGACGCTGTCTTTCGAGACCGATCAGGGGATCAAGACGATTCCGGTCACCGCGATCGTCGAATACACGCTCGATCTGATGGGGCCCCGCAACTGGTTTATGGCGAAATACCACCATTGGTCGATTGCGCTTCCGCTGACGACCTTGCAGGAATGGTTCGACCGATCCGGCAAGATTCAAGGGATTCTGATCAAGGCAGAGCCCGGCTCAAGCCTGGAGGAGCTGGAGCAGCAGGTTGATGCGCTGACGAAACAGAACGAAGGCACCTATATGCAGCCGGTCTCGATCTACTTCCACGTCAGCATGAAGGATTCGTTTTTCCTCGCGCTCTATTTGGCAGGTTTCCTCGGAATCGCGTTGAGTGCGTTCGTCATTTTCAACTCGCTCTACGTCAGTGTGAACGAGCGGAAGAAGGAATTCGCGGCGCTGAAGACGATCGGGTACACGCCCGGCCAGCTGCAGCGGATGGTGTTCAGTGAAGTCATGCTCTTCTCGGTCATCGGCACGTTGATCGGACTGATATTCGGGTACGGCTTCGCCATTGTCCTGAAAGAACTTGTCTTCATGATCTTCGGCATCTACAGTCAGGTCGAGATGGAACTGTGGAAGGGATTGCTGGTGTCTGCTGCGGCTGGTATCATCGTACCGGTTATCGCCGCCTATGTGCCCATCCGACAGGCGGGCAAAGTCAGCGTCATCGCGGCGCTGCGGGACAATCCGGAATCACGGAAAGGCGCATCGGCCGTTCGTCTCATTCTGGGCGCCGCACTGGTCATTTCCGCCTTCTTCATCAAGCACCTGCTGCTGGTTGTGCCTTTGCTGGTCGGCGTTTCCCTGCTGTACCCGTATCTGTTCGCCGCGGTCAGCTTCATCTTGAGACCTGTCTACCGATACGGATTCGGATTTACCGGGGAACTGGCCGCGCACAAATTGCAGCGGAACGGAACCCGTACCGCGATGACATCCCTGGTGCTCAGCCTCGGCATATCGATGATCGTTCTCATGAGTTCGCTGAACTGGGCGATGCTGCAGACTTACGAGCGCATCATCTATTCGTCTTATGGCGGCAACCTCGATGTCATGTTCCACCATATCGAAGCGGATGATCTGGAGAAGATTCGCAGCCTTGAGGGCGTAACGGATGCCGTAACGTATGCGCACACATCCGTCATCTGGATGTATGAGGGGCAGAAGCGGAAATTGCCCGTCTACGGTGTTGGCGCCGATTGGATTGACCGATTCCCGCTGTTCGAACCCGGGGACAGGGAACATGGCGAGCTGATCCGGCAACTGCGCAGCGACGAGATCATTCTGGACCGCGTCTCTTACGGGGTGTGGGGCGGACAGATCGGCGAAGAGATCATGCTGCAGACGGTGGACGGACTGAAAGCATTCAAGGTAGCGGCTGTTGTTGACTCGATGAAAAACAACGGGTACGGTGCATTCATGAAGGATACGGATTTCCAGACGTATTTCGGCATGAAGTACGTGCGCAATGCGCTCATCATCAAGGATGCGGATACGAGACCACTGCAACTGAGAGAACGCGTCTTCGACACCTTCGGTGAACGGGTGGAAGAGATGTGGGGGCCGGAGGACTGGGTGACGGTCATCAATCTGCAGAATACCGGTTCGTTCAGTATCATCAACGGGCTCGTCGTCCTCGCGCTCATCGTATCCGGGATCGGCATCTCCAATACGCTGATGATCAATATCATGGAACGCATCCGCGAACTGGGCATGATGCGGGCCGTCGGGGTGACGCGCAAGCAAATCCTCCGGATGATCCGGCGGGAAGGGCTGGCGCTCGGATGGGCGGCTTCCATCATCGGCTGCGGCGTGGGCGTCCTGCTGATCTACCTGACGTCTTCATTCCTGCAGATGAACATGTTGACCTTCGAATTCGAGGTCTCTTGGGAGATTGTCCTGGCTTGCGGAGTGTTCGGTCTTGCCATCAGTTGGTTTGCCGGCTTGTCGCCGGCACGCAAAGCCGCGAAGACACCGCTCAGCGAAGCGCTTCGTTACGAGTAATGGCGAGGCATGCGAACGCCGCATAAATTGCGGGCGTTCGCCATTTTTTTGCGCGTTGGCCTTGCCGGGTTTCGTATATAATGGGTTCAAGCCAACAACGGGGAAGGGGAGCCTCGCATGGAGAACGTTCAGAACGGGCATCAAGATTTGTTTCGCATAATAGCAGAGAATACGATCGATACCATTGTCGTGGTGGACAATCAAGGCGTCGTCCTGTATGTGTCGCCTTCCCTATACGATCTGATCGGCTATCACCCGAGTGAATATAGCGGAACCGATGCCTTCCGGGTCATCCACCCGGAGGACCGCGCCTATACGCAGGCGATGCACAGACTTGCCCTGGAGACGAGGCAAGCGGTCGATCTGGAATATCGCGCGCTGAACGCACGAGGGCAAGTGGTCCATGTCGAGGCGCGGGTCAAGCCGGTTCTTGACCTAAGCGGCGAAGTCCAATATGTTGTCGTGGCGGCGCGGGATGTCAGCAAGCGCAAGCAAGCGGAAGAGCTTCTGGAGAAAATATTGGACAATGTGCGCGCCGCCGTGTTCTCCGTCGACAAAGACTTCACCCGTTACTACTACCTCTCGAATAATGTGGAGAAGATTACCGGTGTGCCGAGGGAGACGGCTTTCCACCACCCCATACGCATGCATGACCATATTCACCCGGACGATCATCAGATGATGATGGGGGAGATGAAGGAACTGCTGGATAAAGGGGTGAAACTGGAGCGGGAGATCCGGAATATCCGGAACGCAGAAGATCCTGTCTATATCAAATTGATGATGCACCCCTATATGTCCCCTTCGGGTGAGATCGAACGGTTCGACGGACTCATGATGGATATTACGGAGAAGAAACGCTCCGAGTTTGCGCTGGAGGAGAGTGAGCAGCGCTACAAATCGTTGTTCGAACATAACCTGGACGGCGTATTCTCGATCGAGCTCAGCAACTATTATTTCGTCAACGCCAATCCGGCGTTCGAACGCATCGCGGGAGTCGAGCTGAAGACGCTGACCAACCGCTGCCTGCTCGGCATGATCTGCGAGGATGACCACATCGCGGTGTACGAGGCGTTGCACGAAGTTCGGCAATCGGGCAAGCCGATCGACCTGGAATGCCGCTTGAATCCGTCGATCCGGGGCGAGATTATCGTCAGCATCACGTTCGTGCCCATTTTTTTGTCCGGGCGGCTGAACGGGATTCACGGCATCGTCAAGGACATTACGAAGCGGAAGCAGGAGGAGCGGAATCTCATCAACAGCGAGAAGCGGTACAAAGAGCTGCAGCAGAGCATCAACCGCTTCGCGAACGATCTGGCGAACGTGATGAAAGTGTCCGAGCTGGAGCAGCGGCTGCTGGATGAAGTGACAGCGGTGCTCCCTGTTGCGAGCGCCGCCATTACGGAGCTGCCCAGGGGGCAGGAGCCGCTGCAAGCGGGCAGCCGTGAAACGTGGATCCGGATCGGGGAGAAGCAGCATCCGGTTTACTTGCGCCTCGAGCGGGAGCACCCGCTGACCGGCATGGAGAAGGAGTGGTTCGACACCGCCGTCCATTATGTGACCATCCTATATGATAACCTCCACCGCATCGAAGATTTGATGAACAGGCTGGAGGAACTCGTGTCCGCCAACGAAACGCCGAAGTGGATGCTGCGGCTGCTGTTCAAGTTGTCCGAGAAGGAACGGGCTACGCTTTCGAGCGATTTGCACGACACCGTGCTGCAGGACTTGATCATCTGGTACCGGAAGCTGGAATCGCTCAGGTCCACCCGGAACTTCGAGCAGGAGACTCGGGAAGCGCTCATGCAGATTGAGGAAGGCTTGCTCGATGCCATTCATCAGATCCGCATCACGTGCAACGAGCTGCGTCCGCCGTTCCTCCTGAAAATGGGGCTGGTCGAGTCGCTGAAGAGCCTCTTCGAATATACGCGCATGTTCGCCAACTATGAAATCGCGTTTTCAGCGGATGATTTCCATGCCCAGTTGAACGAAGAGCAGACACTGGGGCTGTACCGTATTGTGCAAGAGCTGCTGAATAACGCGAGCAAGCATGCCAAGGCGGATAAAGTGATGATGTCGCTTGCGGATACGCCGGACGGGATCACGTTCACCTATTCGGACAACGGGGTAGGGATGGATGTGTCCGCCTTCAGGGCACGTTTCAAAATATGGGCTTGGCGGGGATGGAGAAGCGGGTGCTCAGCCTGGAAGGAACCATCGACTTTCATTCCGCGCCGGGGCAAGGCTTTCATGTCCTCATCCGATTCCCGCAAGATGATAGTGGAGGGAAGCAGCAATGGAAATCTTGTTAGTCGACGATCACCGTTCCGTCGTGGAAGGGACGAAAATGCTCATCGAATCCGAGCCGGGGATGAACGTGACGATCGAAACCGACGTGTACCTTGTGCCTGACCTGGTTCGGCTGAAGAAGTACGACGTCATGCTGTTCGATCTCTATATGCCGAATATGAACGGCGCCGATCTGACCCGCAAAATTCTCGAATACGTGCCGGATGCGGTCATTCTGATCTATTCCGGCTTCGAGATCGCGCCGCACTTCAACCTGCTGATGGAAGCGGGCGTTTCGGGCTTCATCGCGAAGACGTCCACGCGGGAACAGCTGATTCAAGCGCTGCGCTGCGCGGCGAGGAAAGAGGCGATCGTGCCGATGCAGCTGCTGAAACAGCTGAGGCGGCAGGAAATCGTGGTGAAGGGAGAACGGGCAGGCGAAGAGACGACCATCACGATGGAAGAGGACAAACTGCTTCGCGAACTGGCGAAGGGCAAGAGCAACAAGGAAATCTCTGCTGCGCTCATGATCAGTCAGCGGTCGCTGGAGTACAATCTGACCGAGCTGTTCCAGAAGCTTCATGTCAGTTCGCGGGTTGAACTGATCCGCAAGGCGAAGAGCCTCGGCATCCTCCCGTTGGAAGATCTTCGTTAAATACGCATATCCCCCATGCGGAACCGTCCGGGCGTTGTTTGCCGGCGGTTCTTTTTTTGCCGCAAAACGGATGCGCCTTGCGTGTTCGGCGCAAAGATTTGCGGGATGAGCCGCATGGTTTGCGCGATGAGCGGTTCTCCGCCGGTTTATGATGGATGCATCAACCACCAGGAGGATGAACCGTTATGCAAGGGGGAGCAATAAGAAGCATGATGATGCTCGCGGTTATCCTGAGCATGCTGCTGATGAGCGCATGCGGCGGACAACCGGCATGGGAAGACGAGCAGTTGGATGAAGACGATATCAGCACGCGCATACTGTCGGATCATGTGAAGGCGGACTGGAAGCTTACGCCGTCGCCGACCGGCGAAGGCGAGCTCATACTGATCACGTTCAAGCTTCAGGACGGCTCGTCTGTGGATGCCTTCGAGCTGACGCATGAGAAGCTCCTGCATCTAATCATCGTCAGCAAAGATTTGTCCTATTTCAACCACGTTCACCCGGAATACAAGGGCGGGGGCGTGTTCGAGGTTGTGAATGATTTTCCGGCGGGGGGCGAGTATCGGGTGATTGCCGATTTCAAGCCGGCCGGGGGTGACGCGATGACGAAGCTGGCCTGGCTTGAGGTCGAAGGGGAACCCGCTGATCCGGCACCGATCGTCCTGACCGATCCGCTTGAAGCGGCGGCAGACGGCAAACGCGTCGCACTTCGGATCAGCAGTCTCGCGCCGGATGAAGCGTCCGTGCTCACGTTCCATGTGGAGGATGAAGCGTCCGGCCAGCCGATTGCCGACCTGGAACCTTATTTGGGCGCGATCGGACATGTGGTCATTCTCTCCGAAGATGGCGAGCAATACGTGCATGTTCACGCGGAGGAGGACCAGGGCTCGGGGCCCGAAGCCCGCTTTGAAGCGACCTTCCCGAAGCGCGGAATCTATAAAATCTGGGCTCAGTTCCGGCACCAAGGCCGGGTCGTCACCACGTCTTATGCGGTTCAAGTCAAGTAGATTGCGAGGAATGCAGGATCGGCATGGGGGGTGTTCGCATGAGGGTGTTCCATCGATTTTTCCCATATGTCCGAAAACAAATGAAGCTTTATATTACAGGTTTTATCGGCAGCCTGTTCCGGTTCCTCATTCCGCTGTCCGTTCCGCTGGTCATGAAATACTTGTTCGACGACCTGCTGCAGAATGACGCCATATCGAACGCCGGGAAGATTCAGCAAATCTCGCTGATCGCCGCGGTCATGCTCACCGTCTTCTTCCTCGTCCGCGGCCCGATGGAGTATGTGAGACAATTCTTCCTGCACAAGGCCAACAACAAGATCATCAAGGCGCTCCGGACCGACATGTTTCACAAAATTCATACGCTGGACGCGAAATATTTCGCGGATCACAAGAGCGGAGAAGTCGGGGCGCGGTTCTTCGATGATATCGAGAAGATCAGAGGATACATGACCGCCGTCTTCTCGAATATTTGGATGGAGATGATCGTGCTCCTCTTCGTCGTCGGGACAATGGCCGTTCTGAATGTTCCGTTGACGCTGCTTGCGGTCATTCTTGTCGGCGCGCAATTTGCTCTGGCCCATTGGCTGTCGGGGAAGCTGAAGCTGACGACGAGCAGGATGATGAAGTACCGCTCCGTGCTGAACGGATTTGTCCTGGAGAAGATTCAAGGCGCCTTCCTGTCGAAGCTGTTCCTGACGGAGAAGAAGGATGCGGAAGAGCTGGAACGCCATCTGATTCAATATGAACAGTTGACGGACCGGCAGGCGAAGATTAATGCCGTCAGTCTGGCGGCGGTCAATGTGCTGAGTGACGCGACTCCGTTCATCGTCGTCCTGACCGGCAGTTTGAGCGTCATCAACGGAAGCTTGTCGCTGGGGGCGTTGATCGTGTTCTTCGCCTATGTGGACCGCATGAGAAGTCCGGTCGCGGCACTTGTCCAGGCGTTTCCGGCCATTGCGGAAGGGAATGTGGCACTGCAGCGAATTTTTGAGTTCCTGGACACACCGGTTGCGGTGAAGGAACGGGAGCAGGCGATTCCGCTGAACGGCTTTCAAGATTCCATTACGTTTCGCAACGTTTCCTTCTCTTACACCCCCGATCACGAAGTGATCAAGAACTTGTCGTTCACGCTGCGCAAAGGACGCACCTACGCCTTCGTCGGTGAAAGCGGCGGCGGCAAGAGCACGATCTTGCAGCTTCTGACCCGGATGTATGATCCCGACGGAGGCGAAATCCGGATCGACGGCATCCCGCTCAAGGATCTTTCCATAGCGGGGCTCAGGGCGCATATGGGCATGGTGACGCAGGACAACTTCCTGTACAGCTCCTCCGTGAAGAGCAATATTCGTCTGGCAAGACCGGACGCTTCCGATGAAGAAGTGATCGCCGCAGCGAAGAAAGCCTGTGCCCATGATTTCATATGCGCCTTGCCGAACGGTTACGATACGGAAATCGGAGAGCGGGGAGTCAAGCTGTCCGGGGGGCAGAAGCAGCGGATCGCGCTGGCGCGCGTCTTCCTGAAAAATCCGGCGCTCCTTCTGCTCGACGAAGCGACCAGCGCGCTGGACAACGAGAGCGAGCAACTCGTCCAGAAGTCCATCAACGAAGCGGGACGGGATAAAACCGTCATCATGATCGCCCACAGGCTGTCGACGGTGCGGAACGCCGATACGATATTCGTCATTCGAAGCGGCACGATCGTCGAGCAAGGCAGCCACAACGAGCTGATGAAGCTGGGCGGTTATTACCGGGAACTGTACGAGCAGCAAAATCCGGAGAAACCTCGGGCGCGGCTGCCCAAGGTCGGTGTGACGCATGAATACACGATGTTGCAAGACCGGCAAATCCTATGAAAAGCGAGGGTGAATGTGATGAATAAACGATCGAAACTCCCGATTCTGGCCGCCACCACCGTCATGATCCTGGCGCTCATCGGGTGCTCCGACACGGTGACTTCGAATGTTGAACGCGTCGAAACCACCTTGATCGGGCCCGAATCGGCATCAGGGGGCAAGAATATACAAGAGAGAATCTTTCACGCCGATGAGTTCGATCGCATCGACGTCCATTCGGAGGCGATGGAAGTCTATGTGGAGCAATCTCCCGATGATCAGATCACGGCCAGGCTGATCACGGATAAAGCCATTGATAACCCGTTCGTATTCGATGCCTCGATAGAAAATGGCGTGCTGCGATTGTCCGTGGATGAGCAAACGAAAATCAATTTTCTGGACCGGGTGCAGAATGGAGAACGAAAGCTCATCCTCTCGCTGCCGGACAAACCATTCAAGGAAGTCGCCATTCGCAATGAATTCGGAAGCGTAGATGTGGCCGATCTTTCCGCCGGCCGTGTCGAAATCAAGTTAAGTGCCGGCGACATACGGCTATCCGGTGTTTCAGGCGAGTTGGCATTGGAGACAGAGGCCGGCACAATCGAGGCGGAAGGTGTAACCTTGGATCAGGATATTTTCACGAGAACGAGTGTCGGGGATATTGAAGTCCGGTTCAGTGCTCCTCCCGAAGCGGGGTCGATCAGAGCGAAAACCACACTCGGGGATGTTCAGGTCGATATTGACGGGGTGCAGTACAGCGAAAATTCGGGAAATGATAAAGCGGGCCGCTTGGCGTCGGATGGCCACTTGCTGGAGGCCGTATCCGAAGTGGGCTCGATTCAGATCGGCGTTCTGCCGTAACGATTAATGAAGAACATGCTCCCCTCACGGCAACAGGTATGGAGAATCGCCTGTCTGCTGTACGGGGAGCATATCATGCTGATTTACAGGACATTGAACAATACCGGAAGCAGGATCAATTGATTGATGACATGGGTGGAGATATGTCCGAGCATCGCATAGGCCAGTCCGTGTTTCCAGTATAGATACCCGAATCCGATGCCCGGCAGGAAATTCAGCAGCATCGTGCGGGTGACGGTCACGGCGCTGAAACCGAACAGTTGCACAGCGGCAGGAAGATGTCCCGCTGCAAATATGAATGCGGCAATGATGATTCCCGCGATATAGACGCCGCTGCGATCCGCGGATTTCATCAGCCGGCCGAGCAGCCAGACGATGACCGTCATGAGCCCGAACCGGAGAAGAATTTCCTCGATGACGCCT
>Ga0207747_1001815_pt1 | contig 13479 bp, 17 predicted proteins | sample HigsolmetaGSP11D_FD_184839 | JGI IMG/M metagenome (GOLD analysis project Ga0207747, IMG submission 184839) | High solid enriched microbial communities from the Joint BioEnergy Institute, USA - SP1-1-D (SPAdes) | ecosystem: Engineered > Bioreactor > SSF (Solid state fermentation) > Aerobic >...
GCGCCGCACCGGGCACGTTCACGGCTTTGTCATATTCGCGCTTTAAAGTACGCGTGGTTCGTCCGTTTTCAGGGTGCCTGCCTTGCATACCTCCAAGCATTTCGACGCCGAGCTCGAACAGCTGCGCTGGGCTTGCACAAATTACATGCGACGCGTGCACGGATTCCATGCGACATGATCGCATTCCACGCGACAAAACACGTCGCATGGAATGCGTGCACTATAGGGTAAAAGACCGCAGCATCGCCGCCTGAGATCGCGCCGCTCGGGCATGCTTGAATACGGCGGTCATGGCAAGGACGGTCTCTCGGCAGCGAGAGAGGTCGATGCGCCCACGGCGGTACTCGTAGGCGGTCGTTCTTAGTCGACGTCGCCAGCGACGCTTGGCGGCCTGGGTGACAGCTACATGGGTTGGCAGCACACGGTAGCCGCAGAACGTGCAGCCGCGCCGGATAGGCCAGATGCCACTTTTGGGGTTGAGGCGCAGCCCCATCGCACCAAGGGTACCGACGACCAGGTCCATAAGATGGCGCGCACTGTCCTTGCCTTCGCAGAGCACGACAAAGTCGTCCATATAGCGCACATACCACTTGATGCCGAGGTCATCTTTGATGATGTGGTCGAGCGTATCCAGCATGACGTTGGCGAACAGCTGGCTTGTCAGCGCGCCTATCGGCAGCCCGACATCGCGATACCCGTAAGCGGTGATTGCCGTGCGGATGAGCGCCATAGTGCGTTCGCACTGGATGACGCGACGCAGCCGGTCGATGAGTTCGCGATGATCGATGCTGGCGAAGTAGCTGGCGATGTCGCATCGCACCAGGTGCGCATTCGGCCAACGTCTGGCGGCGCCACGCATGAAGCGGTGCAGTCTATCCACGGCGGCATGGACGCCTTTGCCGGGGCGGCAGGCGTAGCTGTCGTGGATGAATCGACGCTCGAACAGAGGCTCGATGACGCGCACGATGGCATGGTGGACGATGCGGTCAGCGAAGGGCGGCGCGGTGATTTCACGCCACTTGGGGTCGCGCACATAGAAACGGCGCGGCTGTCCAGGTTGCCACGTGCCACGCAGCAGATGTTCGTGAATGCTGACGAGGTTTGCTTCCAGGTCGGCTTCAAAGGCGGCGACCTCTGCGCTGCGGCGCTTGCCTTTGCGGGCTGCGCGCCAGGCTGCCAGCAGGTTTTCCCAGGCGGTGATGCGGTCGAAGATGTCAGGCGCCAGCATGCTGCCCGCGCCGGACGCGGTTGATTTATCCATGAAGGAAAGGATGGCTGCACCGAAAGATTTGGCACGGTCGGCGCAGCCCTGGCCGCGCCGCTTCTGGCCGGTTACCTTTCGCTGGGCGGGCACCGATGTTCGAGCTCGAGTTCGACGCCGGGTTGTTGAGGTTGAGGGCCCCGAGGCCGGCATTCGCGCCGTTGTTCCAGCTGCCGCCGTTCATGCGCCGCCACCCCGATTGGCTTCGTGACGAATCCACGCGCCGATGCGCCTGCCGAGCTCGTCGGCGTGTGTCATCCACACCGACAGGCGGTTGGCGTTGATGTAGCCGAGCCGATACGCTTTGCGCACCAGCGTTTTGAGCACGAAAAGCTCGATGTCGAGCTCGAACAGCGCGCCGGATTTCGACCTGCGCTTCCATGCGACTGCCGCCAGTCGGTGCAGTTGCGTCACCTGTCGGCGCACATCCGCCGCCAGGCCGTGGCGCTCAAACTTCGGCCAGTGCTGGGTGACCTGGTGCACGTAAACATCCATATCCTCCAACCTGGCTAACAGATCCACATACGCCTGCGGCAGTGACGCGCCGCGCGTCGGCGCGGCGCTTGGGTCGTGACTCGTCACGTCGTGATCCATTACACCTTCGCTGGGCGGGCACCGATGATCGAGCCCGAGGTCGACGCCGGGTGGTCGAGGGAGAGGGCCCCGAGGCAGGCAGTCGCGCCGTCGCGCCAGCTGCCGCCGCGGAACGGATAGCGACGACCGCGGTTGCGAATATAGAACCCCCCATTGAGGCCGGGCGATGCCAGCGGGGCGATGGCTAGGGCCTTCATAAGTGCCGGGATTGTCACCCCAGTGGCCGCAGTCAGCGACGGAAACTGCACGAAGGCGTAGTCGTAGCTAACGCCTTCATCACCCGATGGCCCGGTGTAGTTGGCGATGGATGCGGCGACCTTGAACCCGCCGATGTCGTTGATAGCGCCGTTGTCCGAATACGCAGCATCCGCATCGAGCTTGAGCGTGCCGCTGGTGCCCGGCGCGACAAGCGAGCCGTCCTGAAGGATGGCCTTCCAGGGCGCGGCGTCGGTGAAGTCGGAGGCGGTGGCGGCGTTATTGTTTTCGAGCACCTGGATTTCGCCCTCGACCAGGCGCAGGCCGGGGGTGAATTCCCAAACATTACCAACGATATCGGCGATCCCGGCAGGCGTGCCGTCATGCCGCCAGGTGACAGGGCCAGTGCCGGTGAGCGTGCGGCCTGTGCCGCTGGTGCTGCCCGGTGTGCCGTTATCCACGCGGCGGGCGGTTTCGTAGGTGGCGTCATGCGCGCGACCCCAGCCGGTGTTGCCTCGCGGCTGCGGGCCTCTCCTGGCGGTAAGCAGGACGACCGCCGCCCACTCGGCATTGGTCATGACGTGGAAGCCCGCGCCGCAAGCGCGCGCGGCGCTCACGAAATAGGTGTAGGGCTGCGATGTGGTCGGATCGACGCCGGGCAGGCTCAGCAATTCGCCGTTTTTGACAACACCCGGATACATGCCGATCCACAGACCATCGCGTTCGACGCCATCAACCACAAATGCGGGGTGGACGCCGGCGCCAAGACTGGGATCGATGGCATCCAACGTGAATTTCGGAATCCAGCGGAAATAGCTGGGTTGACCGCTGGCGGTGTAGTGAACGGTGCACAGGCCGCCGGTGGCGGCTTCGACGCTGGCGCGCAGTTCGTCGCGGATAAAAATAGTGGGCATGGTCAGGTCTCCTGTTCAGATCAGCCAGCAAAGGGCCAAAGTTCGATGGTGACGGCGTTGGTATCCAGCGGCAGCGCTTCGCGGGTGCTGGCGGGCTCGCCGCTCATGGGGTCGGTGCCGCCCTCAGTCTCGACATACTGCCGTGCCGGGATGCGCACGACAGCGACTATGGCGCCGTCATCGCTGCCCACGGCAAAGCCCGCAGCGGAGTGGCGGATGACGACCTCGGCGGAGGTGTCCTGCTGCTCGTCAGCGAAGGTAACGACCACATCGCCGATGGTGAGAGCCGCGTCGGTGACGGCAAAGGGCGCGACGCGCGCGCCGGGTTGAATGAGGTTGATCATGGGCATGGTCAGGCTCCTTTATCAGTCATGCAGTCGGGTGGCTTGCCAGCGAATGCGCACGTCGTCTGCAGCAGACCCAAGCCACAGCGTGCAGCCGTTGGTTGCGCGGTTGGTGATGACGATCTGGTCGGCCCGGCAGGGCGCGCCGGTGGACGACACCACGTCGATGTCCATGCGCCAGTCGGTGCCGCGCATGGGGCGTGTAAAGGCCAGCGACACGCTCGGCGGGCTGTCGAGCATCTCGGGGTAGCCGACCTCGATGCGGCGCACGTCGGTGAGCGTGACGTTGGCAAGATAGGGATCGGTGGCGTCGGTGCTGCCAGCCGGAATGGTCAGGCGGTAGATTTCGATGCCGTTGTCCGGCACAGACTGGCCGATGGCGGTGACGGCCAGCTTATAAGTGCCGCTGCCGTGCGGGTGTGCCATCACCTCCCGGCGGCCGCCTGCCAGCGGCCGCCGGACCTCAAAACCCCAGCGCCCGCGCCGCGCGCGTCTCCTCATCCTCGAAGGCCAGCCTTGTGAGCGCCTCGGCCTCCTTCGCGGCCTTCGCCCGCGCCATCAGCGCGCGAGCCTGCTCGGAAAGCTCGGCGCGCGCCCGCGCATAGGCGGCCGCCATGTCGGCCAGCTCGCCGGTGGCCTCCACCACCTCGGCGGCCTCGCTGGCGCGGTCCAGCGTCGCCTGCAATCCGAGCATCTGCGCCCGGAAGCCCGCCACCTGCGCCTGATCCAGCGCGCCGCCGGCCTGCTCCATCTTCTCGGCCATCAAGAGCCGCAGCGCCTGGCGGCGGCGGCCCGCCTCCTTCGCCCCGGCCTCGTCCAGAATCCCGAACACCCGCTCCGGCGCCGCCGCGCCCAGCACCTCGCCCTTGTGGATGACGAGCAGCGCCTCGAACTCCGGCGCTGCGATGCGCGGGTAGGCCACCTCCACCCGGCCCTCGATCCCCATCAGGAAGTCCGCCGTCCAGGTCATGCCGCGGTACTGGATCGCGCCGCGGTTCACCGTGCGCACCTCGCGGTCGGCAAAGGCCAGCATCAGCGCCACCCGGTCGATGCGCATCGGCTTCCAGCCCGCATCGAGCGCGCGGTCGATCTTCTGCTGCGGGGAGAGGCCGCCCATCGCCTCGCCGCCCTGCGGCGTGGCGTGGTAGTCGGCCAGCGTGGCGGCCAGCCACTGCCGCACCGCCTCGTAGTCGCTCACCACCGGGGCCTTGCCAAGGCTGGCCACCTTCTTGGCCATGCGGTTACCGCCCACATAGCCCAGCCACCAGCCCAGCCAGCGCCCGAGGTTGCCGAACTGCCCCTCGATGCGCTTGCCGCGCGGATGGAACGGGATCGAGCGCACCACCCTGGCGCTCTCGGGTAGCAGCGCCGCCTCATCCGCCCGGAAGCGCTGGCCGGTCAGCTCCGCCAGCTGCGCCCACGCGAACAGCAGCTCCTCCCACTTGTATTCGCTGCCGTTGTCCAGGTAGAGCCGTTTCGGTGCACCGAAGGGCGCAAGCTCGCACATGCGGCAAAAGCTCGCCGCCACGTGCTCGCGCCGCACGCCTTCGCCCTTCTCGCACAGAAACAGGTCGATCCACAGCCAGTTCGTGGCCACGTCGTGCCATGAAATCATCCGCGCATAGGCCGTGCTGCCATCCGGCCGCGCCACCGGGATATCGAGCGGCGAGATGTCGCCGCACACCAGATCGCCCGGCATCAGCCCCGCCGCCGTGCGCTTGACCGGCGTCAAATTCCGGTCATAGACGCCTTTCGCGTCGCGCAGCGACCGGCCCGCCACGCGGAACTGCTGGCCCTCGGCCTCCACGAAACGGCGCGGGCAGGGCAGAGAGAGCAGCTGCGCCACGAGATCGCTCGGCGCGCCCATCTCGTGCAGCACCCGGCCCACCGCGGCGGTGGCCGTAAGCCACGCCTGCCGCGCCGACGGCGCGCCTCCAACCCAGGCCGCGCGCACCGCTTGCACCATCCGCTCGGCCAGTTGCGGCACATCCAGACCGATCACGCCAGCAGCCGCCTCGGCCCACACCAGCCAGGGCGCAGACACCACCACCCGCGCCTGCCCCCGGTCGGCCCGCATGCCCATGCGGGCCAGCGCAATCACGCCGCCCTCGCGGGCCTTGTCAGCCAGCCGGTACACGTGCTGCCATCCGCAGCCAAGGGCCTTGCCAATCTGCTCGGCCAGCGCACGCCGCCCCCGGTGCCGCTCGGGCAGGTCAAGCAGCGGCCGCAGCGCAATCATGATTTCCCGCGCCCGGCGCACACGCTCGAAATCCGCCTCCGTCGGGCGGCGCGCACCCACCAGACGGCCCACCAGGATCGCGTCGGAAAGGTCGTCATCACTGGCAGCCTGTAAGGAATCCTTAAATGTTGCCCGCGTGGTGGCAGGGGCAGCCGGAATCGAACCGGCTCCACGGGTTAGCGGCCCGTTGCCCGCGCCCTCGACCACCGTCGTGGCCGGTGCCATCGGGTACCCCTGCGGCACGGCAGTACTACCGCCCGCAACGAAGGCGCCTCCAGCGCCACCCCCGCCGGCGAGCCCACCCGCGCCGGTGGCCGCCGGGCTGGTGTGGGCGGGGAGAGGGCACGCCCCCGCCTGGATGGGCTCGCCGCCGGGGGCGGGCAAACAACAAGAAGGAGCCACATCCGGCGTAGCAACAGCTACATTTGGCGTAGCGGGCATCACCGCGCCCGCTGTCATCCGCGCCGCAAACCGCGCGTAGTAATCCCGCTGCGCCTCCAGCGGCAGGCTGGAGAGCGCGATTTCGATGCCCTTTCCTCGCACCCTAGTGCGAGTAGAGGCGAAATTTTTTTCGGCCCAAATGCGCACGCCGCGATCCGTCGTCGGCATCCCGGCCAGCCGCATGGCCGCGATCTGCTGCGGCGTTAGCCACACCTCGCTCATAGACGCCCTCGTTCGATCCGATGGCATAGACGCCGTGCAACGGCCCGACATAGACCTCGATGTCGCGGTCTGACGGATATATCAAGGCGACACCCATGTGCGCGACATCCCGCGCCACCCGCTCGGCGGCCGCCTTGCCGACCTTGCTGTAGTAAAAGATGTTCGTAGCGGTCTCGTTGGCCGGGTCGTCTTCGTCGGATACCTGTATGCAGGGCAGCGCCGGGCCGCCGATGTCGCCAGGCTTAGCGCACTCGAACCGAAAGATGCGTCGTTTCATGCTCCATACCTCGCCGCCTGCACTGTCTCGCGCAGCTTCTTCATGACTTCTCTTGCGACGCCGCCATGCGGGTCGCGGTCGGCGCGGTGCGCCCAGTCGTAGATCACCCGCCGCGCCGTCACCGGCTTGATGCCATGCGCCTCCGCCCAGGCCGTGATGGATCGGTAGCCTGCCATCGCCAGCAGCCCGCGCACCCGGGTGGCATCCCCCAGCGGCTCGCGCCTCTGTTCATGCTCTCGCTTCATGGTGCTATCCTCATACTGTTTTGCGAGAGTATAGCGCCTTATACGGCGAGGTCAACACCTGAGTGCGAGGCTGCGCCATGTCCGATTCAGTTCCGATTCGCTGTTCCGATTTCCGATTCATTTCCGATTCTCTGTTCCGATTCAAAGACACGAATCGGAACTGAAGGCCGCTGCCATGGACTTGATCGACCGCATCCGTGCCGCCATCGGCGATGAGCCTGTGGCCGCGTTCGCGCGCCGGTGCGGCTTTGGCGAAAGCCTTCTCCGGAAGTACCTTCAAGGCTCTGAGCCGTCGGCATCTAACCTAGCGAAGATCGCCGACGCTGCTGGAGTGACGGTGGACTGGCTGGCCACGGGGCGCGGCCCGCGCACCCGCGCTGAACTGCTGAATAAACAAGAAAATCAACGCGATAGCGCGTCTTTAGATGCCCTGGCCGGCCCCCATGCCCGCCGCTGGGCCAAGCTCATCGAGCTCGTCGAATCCGCCCCCAACCCCGAGGAGGCCGAGGCTCTCCTCAACGAGTTTCTCGCGCGCGCTCGTGAGAAAACAGAGCTGGCCGAGCTCCGGCAGGCCGTCCGCGACCTGACGGCCACCTTACAAAAACGCGCCTGACCCCCTGTCTGACGGTGTTTTTTGTCGCGTGCAATGCGTGCAAACGCACGCAGCACGAAAAACGGCGCTAAGTTATTGACATAACGATATTTTTCGCCTTTTCACGCCTCTTCACGCGACTTTTTGTCGCCTCTACTTCTTCGCCTCTAATCTTTACACCCTCATCGGGTAAGATCATGCGTCGGCTGCTGCGCCAGCTTGCCAAAGGCGAGGAGATCACGCAGGATACGTCCACGCTGGAGAACCCGGCGATCCTGGAGCAGTTGAAAGGCTAAGAGGAGAAGAAGGACGGGCGGCCTCGAGACCGCCCGCCTCGTGGGAGGAGACGAATTACGGCGCCCGTAAGAGGCGCTTTTCTTTTTCTTGAGGCAAAAGAAAAAGGCCACCCAGATAGAGCGGCCTATTTTCATCTTTTTGCAGCGCAGCTTACTTGAGCTTGGTTTCCTTGTAGAGCACGTGCTTGCGCGCTTTGGGGTCGTACTTCATCAGCTCGAGTTTTTCCGGGGTGGTGCGCTTGTTCTTCGAGGTGGTGTAGAAATGCCCGGTTCCGGCGGTGGACTCGAGCTTGATCTTCTCGCGGGCGGCTTTGGCCATGATGCACTCCTATCCGGGATTCAGATTTTCTCGCCGCGGGCGCGCAGCTCGGCGAGCACGGCATCGATGCCTTTCTTGTCGATCGTGCGCAGCGCCGCGTTGGAAATGCGCAGCTTCACCCAACGCTCTTCGGCCTCGCTCCAGAAACGGCGATAGTGCAGGTTGGGGAGGAAGCGGCGTTTGGTTTTGTTGTTGGCGTGCGAGACGTTGTTTCCCGTCATCGGACGCTTGCCGGTCACTTGACAGACGCGGGCCATGAGGGCTCTCCTGGGAATTCTTCAAAGCGCGGAACGATAGCATGAAAACACCGCGGCGGCAAGGTGTCGATGCCAAGCGTGGGGCTGCCTCGCACCGGCCTCAGTCGCGGCGGGCGAAGGTCCACAGGCGGTTTGCGCCGTAGTGCCAGAAGAAGAGGATCCCCGTGACAAGGATCTGGGCGAGCAGGTAGGGTAGCTGTAGCCAGTCGAGTGCGAGTGCCATGCCGGCGACGTTGCCGGCAAACCCGGTGGCGGCTATGGCGAGGAACTTGGGTAAGGCGACGACGTGGCGCGCGTCGCTGGCGAAGACCCAGCGGCGCGAGCCGAGGTAGTTCGTCACGGCTCCGGCAAGAAAACCCAGCGCCGAGGCGGGGAGCGGGCCGAGCGTGTCCGTTTCGACCAAGGACACCAGCACGGTGTAATGCACGAGGGTGCCGGAGACGCTCACCAGGGCGAAGCGCGACATGCGCACGAGTTCGGCTAGCGGACGCCTCATGGACCAGCGGCCTCGTGGTCGATGATCTTGAGGACGGCGAGCGGCGTGCCGAGCCGCTCGATGCGCGCGATTTCCTTGCCCGGCAGAGCCTGGTCGCAGTCATCGTGCGTAGTGGCGAGCAGCAGTTCCGCATCGTCCCAGGCCTCGGTGATGTACACGTTGGGGGGGAGCCAAGGTTCGATCTGGAATCCTTCCGCGCAGTAGGCGAGCGCCCATTCCTTGTCGGTGGGTTGCTTGGCGACCCAGTCGGCGAGCGCGGGTAGCAGCGCCCGGGTGGCGTCGCTCCAGTAGTCCAGTTCCCAATGATGCTTGGCGCCGGCAAGCCCTCGGGCGAGATGGTTGTAGTAGAGGTGTTGATAGGGATGCAGCCGCGCCAGGGTGATGAAGTCATCGGCGGCCGAGAGTACGAGCAAAGCGCAGAGCAGCAGTGCTCCATGGCGGCGGCGAAGGGAGATTTCGGTCAGGGGGCGGTGGAGTGCCGCGAGCGTGCTTTGCCAGCCCCAGCAGGCGAGCAGCGCAAACCACGGCACGAGGAAGAGGAAGTGGCGCAGGCCGTTGTAGAGAGGGGGCTTGCCGATCACGACGTAGGCGAGCACGAAGGCGAGCGCGAACAGCAGCGGCCACAGACGGGGGGATTCCTTGATGCGCCGCCAGTGGGCGAGCGCGAGCGCGGTGCCGAGGAGGATGAACTCGGGCAGGCGCACGAGAAGGTATTTTGGAAGGTAGAGGCGCGAGACCTGGGCGTTTTCCACCCGTTCCCCGTCTTCCCAGGTGTAGAGGTGGAAGGCGAAGTGGGAGAACTTGGTGAGCGCCTGCCAGACGTGATCCCATCCCATCACCGACCACGGCCAGAAGAAGGCCATGAGGGCAAGCGCGAGGGCGATGCCCGGGGCGAGGCGCAGGAGGATCGCCGTGAAGAGCCGTGGCCAGGGGGGCAGGGCCCGGCGGCGGGGCCACCAGGAGAGGAGAATGGCCGCGCCGAGGAAGCCGAAGGCGAGCACGCCGCCTACGCGCAGCCCCAGCGCCGCTCCGGTGGCGAGCCCCCACAACAGGACGTGGCGCCAACGCGGCGCAGGAAGCCCGTCGGCGATGCGGCTCGTGTAGTAGAGCGACCACAGCATGGCCGCGGCAAAAGGGACGTCCTTGGTGTGGGTGAAGATGGCGCCGGAGAAGACGCCGCTGCCCATCGTGGCGGCGAGCGCCGCCGTGCCGAGCCAGGCACCGCCGAGGAAGCGCCCGAAACGCGCCGCGCCCAAGAAGGCCAGGGCGCCGAAAGCGGCGGTGAGGAGGTGCCGCAGCGGCCACCAGTCGATGCCGAAAGCCATGGTGATCCAGGCTGCGGGCAGGTCGAAGAGGCCGCCGTAGAGATAGAGGTTGCTGAAATCGAGAAAGGTCTTGTCGGCAAGCCCGCTCGTGTAATACGCCACGAGCAGTTCGCCATAGATGTGCTGTACCCATTCGTCGTTGCTGGGGGCGTGGCGGTCGTAGCCGTCGAACACGTACCAGGCGAAGACGAGCCACAGCAGCATGGCGAGGCTGCGCGGAGTGAGCAGGCGCTGGAAGAGGAGGCGCATCGGCAAGGAACTCGGCACGGAATCGGCAATCAGAAAGGCGCGCGGACGAAAGGTTCAGCGCAGAGGGGAAGGGGGGTCGGCGAGTTCGTCGGGCAGGTTCACGGTGCGCCCGATGAGGTAGAGCGGCCGGCGCTTGACTTCCTCGAAGACGCGGCCGAGGTATTCGCCGAGCACGCCCAGGCTGACGAGCTGCACTCCCGAGAGAAAGAGTGTGGCGACCATCAGCGAAGCGTATCCGGGCACGTCGCGCCCGAAAAGCAGCGTGCGTACCACCAGCCACAGACCGTAGACGACGGAGGCGAGCGCGAGGAGCGCTCCGATCGAGGACCAGACGTGCAACGGAACCGTGGTGAAGGAGACCATGCCGTCGATGGCGTAGCGCCAGAGCTTGCGCAACGACCAGCGCGAGGTGCCGGCATGGCGCTCGGCCGGGCGGTAGGGCAGGGTGACCTGATCGAAGCCCACCCAGTTCGCCAGCCCTTTGAGAAACCGCTTGCGTTCGGGCAGAAGGTTGAGGGCCGCCACCACGCGCCGGTCGAAGAGGCGGAAGTCGCCCCCGCCCGGCGTGAGCGCGATCTCGGAGATGCCGCGATAGAAGCGGTAGAAGGCGAGCGAGAGCCAGCGGCGCAGGGGGGAGTCGGTGTCGCGGTCGGTGCGCACCGCCGTGACGATGGCCGCTCCGGCGCGCCAGCGCTCGAGCATCTGGGGGATGAGTTCGGGCGGATGCTGCAGGTCGGCATCCATGATGACAGCGGCCCGCCCGGCGACGCGGTGCAGCCCCGCGGCCATGGCGGCTTCCTTGCCGAAGTTTCGTGCAAAACGCACGCCTTTGACGCGGACATCAGCCTTGCCGAGCCGCTCGATGACGGCGAAACTCTCGTCGCGGCTGCCGTCATCGACGAGGATCAGCTCCCAGGAGAGCTCGAGCGATTCGAGCACGGCCTTGAGCCGTTCGTACAAAACCGGTAACGAGGCCGCCTCATTATAGACGGGTACAATCACGCTCAATTCGACGGAAGTCGGCGCAGTCGGTGCGGAGGCGGGAATCACGGCTGTCGGCTCCTGTCGTCAGCGAAGCGTAACGGGATGTAAGGCAAGGATCGCATGGACGTCCATTTCGAAAAATCCGGCGTTTTGGCGCTGACGCCGCCCCCCGTACTCGCGTCATTACCGGCCGATGTCTCCCGGGAAACGGCCGCGCCGGTACGGCGAACCTTCGTTTTGTGCGCCGACGATTATGGTATCGCACCGGGCGTGAATCGCGCCATCGAGCATCTGATCGAACTGCGGCGCGTGACGGCCACGAGCGCCATGGTGACCATGCCGTGCTGGAAGCGCGATGCGCCAGGCTTGGCGGCCTTGGCGCGCGCAACCGGTGCCCAGGTTGGCTTGCACCTGACGCTCACCGAGCAGCGCTCGGCGAGCCCGGCGCGTGGTCTGGCGCAAGACGGACGTCTGCCGTCGCTGCGTTCCTTGCTCTTGAGGGCATTGGCGAAACGCCTGCCGGCGGCGGCAGTGGCCGAGGAGATCCGGGCGCAGTTCGATGCCTTCGAAGACGTCTGGGGGGCGCCGCCCGCCTTCGTCGACGGGCATCAGCACGTGCATCTCCTGCCGACGGTGCGTGAGGCGCTCATCGCCGAGATCCTGCGCCGTTACGCGCCGGGAACGCTGTGGGTGCGCGATTGCCGTGAGACGGTACAGCGTATCCGGGCGCGCGGCGTGGGGGTGCGCAAGGCGCTCTTCCTGCGCCGCTTGGGGCGCGGGCTCAAGGCAGCGCTGCTCGCGCACGGCATCGCCCACAACCAGGGCTTCTCCGGCCTGCACGATTTCAAGGAAACGCCGCCTTTTCGCGAGAAGATGGGCCGTTTCCTCTCGGCCTTGGGGCCGAGGGCCTTGGTGCACGTGCACCCGGGCCGGGTCGACGCGGCGCTCCTTGCCGTCGATGCGCTGACGGCTCCTCGTGAGTGGGAATACGGGTATTTGGCAAGTGACGCTTTCGCCGAGGACTGCGCGCGCCTGGGGGTATGGCCGAGCTTGCCTGCGTGGAACGGCACGCCGTCCAAGGCCCAAGAATACGCGCTCTTCTGTACGGCCTGAAGCGCGCGGCGCGGCCGGCTCTGCTAGACTTACGGCCTCGATCCTCTCAATCCGTCCGAGTCATGCTCGAAGCTTTGGCGCTCACCTGCATCAAGGGTGATCGCATCCTCTTTCGCGACCTGACGCATGCCTTTCGCCCCGGCGTGCTCACGCGCGTGGCCGGCCCCAACGGGGTGGGCAAGACGAGTCTGCTGCGGCTGCTGTGCGGCCTGTGATCCGCCGTCTGCTGCGCTGGCGGGCGGCACGGTTCGAAGACACGGGAGAAGACGCATGACGGCACGCGGCAAGCGTTTGACTTTGATCCTGGCGGCGCTCGCCCTGCTCGGCGGAGCCACGGCGCTGGTGCTCTCGGCGATGCGCGAGAATTTGGTGTTCTTTCATACGCCCTCCGAAGTCGCCGAGGGCAAGGCGCCGTTCGGGCGGACTTTTCGCATCGGCGGGCTGGTGGCGCCGGGCTCGCTCGAGCGGCTGCCAGACGGGGTGACGGTGCGCTTCGCCGTGACCGATACGGCCAAGACCATTCCCGTCGTCTATCGCGGCGCGTTGCCCGATCTCTTCAGCGAGGGCAAGGGGGCGGTGGCTCAGGGCAAACTTGGGCCGGACGGGGTGTTCGTCGCGAGCGAAGTGCTCGCCAAGCACGACGAGAACTACATGCCGGTGGAAGCGCAGCACGCCGTGGATCAGGCGCAGCGCGCGGCGGCCACCTTGAAACCCTGAGGAGTGCGTGATGATCCCCGAGATGGGACAGTTCGCGCTGGCGCTCGCCTGGGCGCTGGCGCTGGTGCAGGCGGTGCTGGGCCTTGCCGGGGCGGCGCGCGGTTCGGCCGGGGCGATGGCGGCGGCGCGGCGCGCGGCGCTCGCGCAATGTGCCGCGCTCGTGCTCGCCTACGCTTGCCTGACGGCGGCGTTCCTGCGCATCGATTTTTCCGTGCTCCTGGTGGCGGCCAATTCCTCTACGCGTACGCCGTGGTTCTATCGCCTCACCGGCGGGCGCACGATCTGCGTTTCGTGCTCATGGTCCACAAAGCCATCACGGACCTGGAGCGCGTCGGCGACGAGGCGAAGAAGATCGCCAAGAGGGCCCGGTACCTGCGGCTGCGCCCGGACGCGAGCCCC
>Ga0207747_1001818_pt1 | contig 13419 bp, 10 predicted proteins | sample HigsolmetaGSP11D_FD_184839 | JGI IMG/M metagenome (GOLD analysis project Ga0207747, IMG submission 184839) | High solid enriched microbial communities from the Joint BioEnergy Institute, USA - SP1-1-D (SPAdes) | ecosystem: Engineered > Bioreactor > SSF (Solid state fermentation) > Aerobic >...
GGTAAACTTCATAGTGAGCGTCCTCCTCTTATTAGGGCAGCGAATGTGTTGCATTCCGAGACCCAGCATACAGGAGGCGCTTTTTCTTTTCAAACCGCAAATTCATTCACTACAGGAATTGCTCCTTGACAGATAGTGTTGGTTAACCTGCCTGACCGGCAGTATCGCTGAATAGCAATAAGACATCCCGCACTCAACATGCGAGATGTCTGTCGAGTTGAATATATCATCATTGTCAATGGATGTCAACCGAACCAGCCATTTACGATGCATTTTAACTTCGCATCCGGGATTACGCGATCGCATATAAACTGTGATATAATGCCATTATACATATGAAGGAGGAACAATATGGGCACATTTGAAGACAAACTTGAAAAGTATGCCAAGCTCGCCGTAGAAGTAGGCGTCAACGTGCAGTCTGGTCAATTGCTGGTCGTGACTGCGCCGCTGGTCGCTGCTGACTATGTGCGCAAAGTTGTCAAAGTCGCGTACGAAGCCGGAGCTCGTTATGTGCATGTCGACTGGACGGACGACCAGGTCACCCGCCTCCGCTACGAGCTTGCACCAGCCGATTCCTTCGCCGAATATCCGATTCCGTGGCGGGCCAAAGGTTGGCAGGAGATGGCTGAAGGCAATGCCGCCTTCCTCTCGATCGTCTCGGCTAATCCGGACTTGCTCAAAGGGATCGATCCGGAACGCATCAACCAGGCAAACAAGGCGATGGGCGCTGCGATGATGCCATTTCGGCGATATACGATGTCCGACAAGGTCAGCTGGTCGATCGTCGCAGTACCGTCCCAGGTATGGGCGGACAAGGTATTTCCGGACAAGCCTGCTGAGGAGCGGGTGAACGCGCTGTGGGAAGCGATCTTCCAGGCGACGCGCGTCGATCGCGAAGATCCGGTTGCCGCCTGGCAGGAACATGCGCTGACGTTGAACAGCAAGGCGGAACGGCTGAACGAACGCAGGTACCGCGCGCTCCACTACAAGGCACCGGGCACGGATCTGACGATCGAGCTGCCGGAGCGTCACTTGTGGGTCAGCGCTGACAGCCACAATGAGCAAGGCACCGTGTTTATCGCGAACATTCCGACAGAAGAAGTATTTACTGCTCCGAAGAAGGATGGCATCAACGGGACGGTTACAAGCACGAAACCGCTCAGCTATGCCGGCGTGCTGATCGAGAATATCCGGCTGACGTTCGAGAACGGACGCATCGTCGAATTCTCCGCCGATACTGGCTATGAAACGCTCAAGGGAATCATCGAGACGGACGAAGGATCGCGTTCACTCGGTGAAGTCGCGCTTGTGCCTCATGAATCGCCGATTTCCCAGACCAACCTGATCTTCTACAATACCTTGTTCGACGAGAACGCGTCGAACCATCTGGCGATCGGCAAAGGTTACGCCTTCTGCATCGATGGCGGCAAGACGATGAGCCAGGAAGAACTTTCCAGGACCAGTCTGAACGACAGCCTCGTGCATGTGGACTTCATGATCGGATCCGCCGAGATGGACATCGACGGCATCTTGCCGGACGGAAGCCGCGAACCGGTATTCCGCAAGGGTACCTGGGCGTTCTGAGATCTATCGGGAAAAAGGCGACACGGGAGTCAATCTCCTGCATCGCCTTTTTTGGTCTTATAGAAAGTATAACTTCCCATACATTCTCGTAAGACATAAGAAATACTTGGCTGCCACCGGCGTCCTGAAGGACTTGGCGCCAGCCAAGTATTTCTTTAAATGGTCATCAATATACGTTATAGACGTTTTCGCATTCCTCGGCCGTCGGTTCATAGAAGCAATGCTGCTTGTATCGACCGACGAGCGGCTGACCATACCACGTTGGCGGGCAATCACCGGGCGGGCGGAAATACCACAGGCTGAACTTCGACGGCCACAACCGTTCTCCGTTCACTGCCCGGCGCGCCAACCGTCTCTCCCGATCTCTCGGCTTCTGATAGAAATATCCGTATTGCACCGCTTCAAAAGCATGCGGCTGATAAATCATCTGCGGAATCGTGCGTAATCCCCTAAAGTCGGAGCAGTTGGCGCGGATCCGGTTGATGCCGACATTGCCGACCATCAGCATCCCTCTCTCTCCCTCTCCCTCTGCCTCAGCACGCAACAACCTGGCGAGCAGGTCGATATCCCGTTGCCTCGCTTTGACGACAGCCATAGATTCACCCCATCCTTAGCCTGTTTCGATTCAGCTGGCTTATCACAATTCCAATAAGCGCATCTCACTTCACTATATGTGGACGCCCGGGATGGGTGACGATGATCTGTTTAATGACGTTAACATTCGCCGAACTTCCGCATCAGATCAACAGATTAAACAGCAGAGGATCTTTGTTCAGTTCGATATACGTATAGTTGCACGCCTTCATTCGCTCCAGCAGCGGCTCGTAGTCCTCGCGCGACTTCAGCTCGATGCCGACGAGCGCCGGGCCGTTCTCCTTGTTGTTCTTCTTGATGTATCGTCAACGAACTTGTCTACGGAAGGGAGCGCCTCCACCATGCCCTTCCAGCGCCCATACGCGAATCCTATCCTTTTATCAATACCAACATTTATACTATTTTCGGACGAAAAGTTGTCAAATTCATCTATAAAATCTGGAAGTGCTCATGTAATCCATCAGCTGATTGGCAATAAATTACTAATGACCTCGCCAATTGGTTATGGTTACAATTTTAGTAGACCCACTAAACAAGGAGGAATCATCATGAAAAAGGCTTTACCACTCGCACTCGCATTTTTCATCGCAGTGCCTGCCGTAGCATCATCTGCGACATCCAATTACGAGACTGAGGTCGAATGGGGTGTCAACCTGCGCTCAGCGCCAAGCACGAGCAGTCAGGTCTATCGGATGCTTCCGAAGGGCGAGAACATACATGTGCTTCATCAGGTGAACAGCTACTGGCTGCAGGTGCAGACCCAGGACGGACAGATCGGATACATATCAGCTGACAGCAAGTATACCGATTATCATAGCTCGCAAGCAACATCTACCGGTACGATTGCGAGCGGTGTCAACCTCCGATCCACCCCGAAGGTCGCGAACAACAAGATCGGATCGATCAGCGGCGGGACGGTTGTGGAAGTTTTGGAAGTTACGAACAGCTATTGGGTGAAGGTCAATTACAACGGCAAGGTCGGTTATGTGTCTTCCAGCTATATCACCTTGAACTTCAGCGGTTCAAGCAGCGGCGGAAGCACGGTTGTGAACCAGCCAGCAAGTCAAAACGAGACGGCCGATCAGATCATCAGCTTCGCCGAGAGCCTGATGGGAAAGGTCGCATACGAATACGGCGTAAGGAACACCAGCAAGCTCATCTTCGACTGTTCTTCCTTTACGCAATATGTATTCGCACAATTCGGCATCAAGCTCGATTGGGGCACCCGCTACCAGAAGAACGCTGGACAAGCAGTCAGCAAGAGCAATCTGCAAAAAGGCGATCTCGTCTTCTTCGCCACTTCAGGAAGTTCGATCAACCACGTCGGAATATACATAGAGAACGGCAATTTCATTCATAACACTCCATCCAAAAACGGCGTCTCCGTCAACTCCCTAAATTCCGGTTATTGGGCGGACAAGTACATCAGCGCAAGACGCGTTCTTTAATCGAATCCATTATGGAACCTGGCGATTGCCAGGTTTTTTTCTGTTCCCAGGCTCTCCCTCTGATTCCGCCAAGTCGGCAACATCCTTTGTGTTTCTCCCCCGAATCTTGTATCTTATATAAGAAGAAATACATACAAGAATATGCGATAAGGTGTGTGACTCATATGACGAAGCAACTTTCTCCGCTGGTGGAAGCCCTGGGCATGCAGCAACACCCTGAAGGCGGATGGTACAAGGAAACCTGGAAAGCAGCCTTCCGGATCCCGCAGGAGGTTCTGGGCAGCGCCTACTCCGGCTCCAGGCCCGCAGCGACAGCCGTTTACTTCCTGTTGCATGAAGACGAAGTCTCCAATTGGCACACGGTGCTGTCCGACGAGCTCTGGCTGTGGCATTCGGGAAGCCCGGTCTTGCTGACACTGGGCGGCAAAGGGGATAAACCCGAACCGGAGCAGGAGATCATCCTCGGCATGGACATCGCCAGGGGCGAGCGCCCACAGGTGCTCGTTCCGGGATCCGTCTGGCAAACTGCGCGGCCGCTGGGCAAGGAGCCGGCAATTGTGTCATGCATCGTAGCGCCTGGGTTCCATTTCGATGATTTCAGGCTGTTCGACTAACGCCAGACAATAACAGAACAGGCTGGCCCATCCGGACCAGCCTGTTTTAAGATGCCGATTGAACGATTATACGATGCCGTGTGCGATCATGGCATTGGCGACTTTCAGGAATCCGGCGATGTTCGCGCCAACGACGAGATTGCCCGGATGCCCGTATTCTTCAGCAGCAGCCATGCTGTTGTTGTAGATGTTTTTCATGATCTGATGCAGCTTGGCATCCACTTCTTCGAACGTCCAGGAATATCTCATGCTGTTCTGCGACATTTCCAGAGCCGATACAGACACGCCGCCGGCATTTGCCGCTTTAGCTGGACCGAACAGCACGCCGTTGTCGAGGAATGCGTCGATCGCTTCCAGTGTGGAAGGCATGTTCGCACCTTCGCCAACCGCCTTGACGCCATTTTTCACGAGAATCTTGGCCGATTGCTCGGAGATTTCGTTCTGGGTTGCACAAGGCAATGCGATGTCGCATGGAATCGTCCAGATGCCTTCGAAGCCTTCATGATACTCGGCATGCGGATGTTCCAGAACATAGTCCTTGATTCTTCTGCGCTCAACTTCCTTCAGACGCTTAACGGTTTCCAGATTGATGCCTTGCGGATCATACACATAGCCGTTGGAATCGCTGCAAGCAACGACCTTCGCGCCGAGTTGTTGCGCCTTCTCAATGGCATAGATTGAAACATTGCCGGAACCGGATACGATGACCGTGCTGCCTTCGAAGGAAAGGCCTTTGCTCTTCAGCATCTCTTCCACGAAGTACACGCAACCATAACCCGTAGCTTCAGTACGAACAAGGCTGCCGCCATAGGTCAAGCCTTTGCCAGTGAGCACTCCAGCCTGATGTCCGCCGACGATGCGCTTGTATTGGCCGAACATGTAGCCGATCTCGCGAGCGCCAACGCCAATGTCGCCGGCAGGAACGTCTTCGTCCGGACCGATATACTTGTATAGCTCGGTCATAAAGCTTTGCGTGAAGCGCATGATTTCTCCTTCAGACTTGCCCTTCGGGTCGAAGTCGCTGCCGCCCTTGCCGCCGCCAATCGGAAGCCCGGACAACGAATTCTTAAAGATCTGCTCGAAACCGAGGAACTTGATAATGCTGGCGTTTACGGATGGATGGAATCTGAGGCCGCCTTTGTACGGTCCGATCGCGCTGTTGAACTGCACGCGGAACCCGCGGTTGACGCGCACCTTGCCGGAATCGTCAACCCATGGAACACGGAACATAATCATGCGCTCCGGTTCAACGATTCTTTCCAGGATGTTGTGCTCCATATATTTGGGATCACGTTCCAGGACCGGGATCATCGAAGTCATAAACTCCTTGACCGCCTGATGGAACTCGAGTTCACCCGGGTTGCGCTGGATCAATTTGTCCATGATGCCATTGATGTAATCATTGACTGCCGGGTTTGAAGATTTTTGCGTTAACAATGCCATTTCATTCTCAACTCCAAATAAGATCTGTTTTCCAATTTATCAGGACGATAAGTGATTCTTATGTGAGTCACATTATGTTATAAGATAGCGTGTTTGTAAAGAATCTTGGGCATAAAATCAGATAGAAATATTTTATTAATCCCATACATTTTGTTTATTTTCTTGCTGTAATCACGAATTTTTGTTCATTTATACGTTTCAAATGTTCGGAAATCCTTCATATTCTGATGTGAGCATCTTCACCTCAAGTATGAAGCATGTTAAGTAAAATCTAAGGAAAATGCATCGAACGGCAAGATAAACAGGAAATTCTCTGGAAATTGATCGAAAATCGAAACCTAATGAGTTACCTTTACGTCTTGAACTATGGTATTCTTTAATTTGCGTGTCAACGATGCACAAATGATTGGAAGGTGATAAGCATTGAATCGCTCGAAAATGCAGCAATTGTTCAGTCAGCCATTGATCATGTTCTCTATCATCCTGCTGATCAAGAGTGTTATTGCATGGTACTTCATCTTTGACAACGGGCCTACACCGTTAACCTTAGTCAAGGAATTATCCGTTGTTCTGATGATCTTCGTTATGATCGAACTGTTCGCGAACAAGTCCAAATTGTTCATATACTTGCTTGCGGATCTGTTGTTAACATGCATCTTTTTTGCAGCGATCATGTATTACAAGTACTACGGAGTTATCGTCACATACCATGCCCTGGCTCAGGTCAACCAGGTCGGGAGAGTGAAAACGAGCGTCTTCACCCTGCTCGACCCGATCTATCTCTTGATCTTCATCGACATCATCGTTCTGGCGGTTATCCTCCTCCGGAAAAATGGCAAGCTCGCAACGATCTGGAAACAGCGAACATCGACACGTCCGAATCGTTACGTACTCGCTGCGCTGTTCGCGTGCGGACTGATCGTCAGCATCAGCCTGATCGCGCCGAACCGCTCCAGCCTCAACGAGATTGTCAAGGCTGAACAGATGGGCATCCTTAATTATGAGCTGTATACGATCTTTGCTGAAACGGAGCCTAAGCTTGTCAAAGCGGATCAGATCAATCAACAGCTCATCAACAAGCTTAAAGGCATCACCGAACCGGAAGTGCCACAGTTCTGGCAAGCGGCTCAAGGCAAGAATCTGATTATTCTCCAGATGGAGTCCTTGCAGAACTTCCTCATCAATCTGAAGATTGACGGCCAGGAAATCATGCCGAATCTGAATAAACTGGTGCGTGAGCATTTTTACTTTAACCATTTCTATCAGCAGGTCGGACAAGGAAATACTTCTGATGCCGAATTCGTCGTGAATACGTCCTTCTATATCCCGCCACGCGGAGCAGCGTCTCAAGTCTACGCGGACAAGGAACTGCCCAGCCTGGCGAAACTGCTGAAGACTGCGGGATACCAGTCAGCCACGTTCCATACGAACGACGTTGATTTTTGGAATCGCGACGCACTTTATGCCGCTGTGGGTTTTGACCGCATCTATGAGAGGAAGTACTTTGGCGATGATGATGTGCTGTTCTTCGGTTCATCCGACGAAGTCCTGTATCCGAAAACCGTCAAAGCCCTGAAGCAGTTGGCAAGCGAAGGCAAACCGTTCTATGCCCATGTCATCTCGATGTCTTCGCACCATCCGTTCACCCTGCCAGAAGAAAAGCAACGCATCCAGTTGCCTGAACGTTATCAAGAGACGTTCGTTGGCGATTATCTTGTTGCGCAGAACTATTCTGACTATGCGCTCGGCCTGTTCATCGAGGATTTAAAGCGAAACGGACTGTGGGAGAACAGCTTGATCGTCCTGTATGGGGATCATCTCGGACTGCCTCTTTACTCACTTGATGAAGAGGATAAGCTGCTTCTGGAAGAAATTTATGGCCGTCCTTATACGTACACGGACATGATCAATATTCCGCTGATCATCATTGGCGAAGGCGTCACTCATCCGGCTGTGTTTAATCAACTGGGCGGACAAGTTGATATTCTTCCTACCGTCGCCAATCTGCTCGGCGTTTCCACCGAAGGTCAGTTACACTTTGGACAGGACCTGTTTAATCATACGGAGTTCAACCTGCTGCCGCAGCGTTATTATCTGCCGTCAGGCTCCTTCATGAACAGCGCGGAGCTGTTCCTGTCCGGTGCAGGCTTCGAGGATGGCCAGCATTACCCGCTGTCCGGAAACGGCAACGACGCTCCGGAGACAACCGAGGATGAGTTTAACCGGGCATTGCAGCTGCTGCATCTGTCCGACAGTTATCTGCAGCAGCTTCCTGACCGCGAGTCATGAACATATTCTTGAAAAAGTTTACTGAAAAATTATTCGACAAAACCGCCATTCTGACATCATGCGACATAAGCTGAAGAGAATCTTCTCTGCTAAACCCCATGAACTGTCAAATAGGCTAACAATCCGTCGAGCCTTGCGCTCGCCCGGGAAATAAACGCGAGACAATATTTCCCGCAAGAAATTTCCCGCATCCTATCCTAAAACAGCGCGATTGATCAGGAAGTTGATCAATCGCGCTGTTTTTATTTTCATTACGGACCAACATCATTATTATGCTCTGCGCAGTTCCAGGATCTCACGCAGTTCTTCATTCGTCAGCTCCCCGATCCATTGCTCTCCGCTGCCGACGATCTTGCTGCTGAGCCCCAGCTTGCGCTCCAGCATCTCGTCGATTTTCTCTTCCAGCGTTCCGATCGAGATGAATTTGTGGACGAACACTGCCCGCTCCTGGCCGATGCGGTATACCCGGTCCGAAGCCTGGTTCTCCACTGCCGGGTTCCACCATCGGTCGTAATGAAACACGTGATTGGCGCTGGTCAGATTGAGCCCGGTGCCTCCCGTCTTCAAGGAGAGGATGAACACTCCGCGCGGCTCATCTGGGCGCGAAGCCTGGAAACTGGCGATCATCTCGTCGCGTTCCGCCTTCGTGACACCGCCGTGCATGAACATGACTTTCTCCTTCAAACGCTCGCCCAGCACCTTCTGCATGAGCCTGCCCATCTCGATGTATTGCGTGAAGATGATGCAGCGCTCGTTCGCCTCTCTGACTTCCTCCACCATCTCCGTCAGGCGCATCAGCTTATGGGATTGGTCCAGCAGCTCATCCGCCGGCCTGTCAAACTCCCTCGTCAGCAAGGCAGGGTGATCACACAGTTGCTTCAGCTTCGTAATCGTGGCGAGCACCGTTCCCCTTCGCTCCATCGCCTGCAGAGAATCAATCCGGCGGAACAGAAGATCGAGCTGCTGCTCATACAGCACGCTCTGCTCGGGAGATAGCGTGATATAGCACTTGATCTCCTGCTTGCTCGGCAGGTTGAGCGAAATGGCCGGATCATTCTTCTCCCGTCGCAGGAGAAACGGTCTGACGATCGCTTGAACTTTCCGTATGCCTTCTTCGTCCTGCTGGCGTTCCGCTTGCCGTGCGAACCGGTCGAAGGAGCGCAACGAGCCGAGGTAACCGGGATTGACAAAATTCATGATCGACCACAGCTCGGAGAGCCGGTTCTCAAGCGGAGTTCCCGTCAACGCGACGCGATGGCCTGCCCTGAGGTAACGTATCGCCTGGGCTTGCTTCGTATAGGCGTTCTTGATGTTCTGCGCCTCATCCAGGCACAGCGTCTCCCACCGGATCAGCCTCAGCTGGTCGCGGTCAAGCGATGCGAGCGAATACGAGGTCAGTACGACATCGGCATCCAGAGCGGTTTCGATGAACGCATCGCCTTTGAGCCGCGCAGGTCCATGGTGCAGATGAATCTTCAGAACCGGCGCGAAGCGCTCGAATTCCTTCTGCCAGTTGCCAAGCACCGATGTCGGGCAGATGAGCAGCGATGGCCGCTTCGGATTCTCCGTCTCGAGGATATGCAACAGATAGGCGATCCATTGGACGGTCTTGCCGAGGCCCATATCATCCGCGAGACAGCCGCCGAAGCCGAGGCGCCTCAGCATCACGAGCCATGAGACACCTTCATGCTGGTATGGACGCAGCTCACCTTTCAACCTGGAGGGAATCGGAATCATCTCCGGCTTGTGAATGCGGCGAAGCTGATCAAAATATCGTTCGAGTTCCGCCGCGAATTCCATCTCGATGCTGACCGCGTCTTGCTCCCACATGTCCTCCTCATCTTGGCCAAGGCGAACATCCCGCAGCAGACCGTATTCCAGAACCTCATACAGCGGGATGCCGCCTTCGCGCTGGTATCGTCTTAACCGCTTCTGGATGCTCTGCAGCATGTTCTGATCAACGGCGATCCATCTGCCGCGCATAGAGACGAGATGTCTCCCGCTGCTTAACAGCTGCATATATTCTTCTTCCGTGAGTTCAAGATCGCCGATGGATACGCGCCAGTCAAATGCCAACAGATGCTCCAGCCCCACCATCCCTCCGCCAAATGAACCTGGGTTGGACAGGATGCGCGTGCGCAGTTTCGGCCTGGCACGACGAACCTGCTCCCACCATGATGGCAGCAATACTGACACGCCATACTCGATCAGTGTTGAGCTCCATTCCATCAGGAACAGCCATGCCTCTTCATCATCCAGATGCCCTCGCATCTGATTGGGATGGTTCGGATCGGAGAGTTGCCTGACGAGGCCGGTGATCTTGCGCACCTCGCGACAGATGCGCTCCTGCAGCAGCGGCTGCCAATCGCTCGGACAGCTTCCTTCCATGACATCTCCCTTAAGGCCCTGAACCACGATCAACAGCTGCCATCTGCTGCTTGTGTCCGGTTCAGACAGGCGCAGAGCTAGCCGGAACGGCAGCTGCTCCTGTTCGTAGCCGAGCGCATGCAGCCAGTCCTCTTCGCTCATCCAATCTGCTCTGATCATCCCTTGTATGCTCTTATAGGCGCTGACATACCGTTCATAGCAGGGGAGCTGCGAGTTGCGCTCATCGTGCGGAATCTCGCTGTCAGTCAGATACGCGATCACGAGTTGATTGACCCAACGGTCCGCGAGCAATCGATCATCGAGCGCCAGTCGCTCGTCGTGTTTCAGCTCGGGCTGAGCCTCCAGAAGCCGTCCCCAGTCGATGCGGAAGCCTGATCCGCCCCGTTTCCATCGATCGTAATCCGGGATGATCCAGCCTTCCTGCAGCGACCTGCGGATGAGCGGCGCGATTCGCATGCTGCGCTGCGCCTCATCGTCCCAGCTCCAGGCGACATGGCGGTTGACCGGCAGGTCGATCCAGTAATCAGCCGCCCATCTGACCGGCAGCTTGATCACTTCACGAATGCGGAGCGGCTCGGTCGGGATCAGGGTGCCATAATAGGAAGGCTGATGATAGGCGAACAGCTTGCCAAGCAGTTGACTCGGTCTCATATAGGGCTCGGACCACAACAAGCATCCCCCGTTGTCCAACCATTGCGCACATATCCGGATTGACCGCATCGCCGTCATGGAATCAGATTACCCCTTCTCAATTCTTCGTGGAAAGCTCTTAACATCTTGTATTTATCAGTTAACCTCGTTAAATAATCGCTGTACTGATCGTTCTGCTGTAGTCGCTCATAACAGTCTTGCAGCTTCTTCAGCAGCTCAACCGCCTGCTTGTAGCCGTCCCTTCGCCGCTCGGCGATGTTCTGCTCGACCAGCTGATGATAAAGCGGCAGGATCGCTGCCGGGTCACGTTGCTCGATCTCCTGGATCAGCGAGCCGCTCATTTCATGCAACGGACGGTCCGCTGCCTTCTGCAGATCGATCCAGGAGCGATACTCCCCCATCTGCTCCAGGCTGCTGGCATACAGCTCGAAGCTGTGAGGCAAGAGTGCTTTCAACACTTCAAGCCGCTCGACGCTGTTGCCCAGATGCGGCATCAGTCTCATCCAGCAGTTCAGATAGCGGGACACGGCCTTCTTGGAGCCGCTGCTGCGAACGGCCTCCAGCATGCTGTTCAGCCGTTCCTGGACGACGGACCACTCGCGAGCCTTGATGCTCGCTTCCACATAGGCGAAGCAATGATCGATTTCCCCGATTTCCTGCGCCAGTTCCAGCAATTTCGGGAAAGCTTCGTCACGGTCATGGAGCATCTCCAGATGCAGTCTTGCCAGTCTCAGCCGCATGTGCTTGTCTGAGTCTGGTGTTGCTTCACCTAATTCCGCATCCAGCCGTTCCGCTTCCTGCTTCAGCAAGACCGTGTGATCGGCCATTCTCCAGATCAGATGCCGGTATATATCGAGCCATCTTACCGCCGCATCGCCCGAACGAAAGGCATGCTTGTGAATGAACTCGAGCAGTTCCAGCAATCTCCGGCGAATCAGGTCATCTTCAGGGCGCAAGGTGAGCTGGGCGACGCACTTGCGGAAACCGGAGGCGCACAGCTCGAACAGCCGCAGGAAGCTCTTCTCAAGCTGCTGGGGCTTGTACCCGTTGGAGATGTCGGAATATCGGTTCTCGGCCAGCACAAGCATAAACAGCTCAGCCGCTGCACGATACAGCACGCGCAGTTCCTGCCGCCAGTTCTCGGAAACGCGTAATACATATTTCTCCGCTTCACTTTGGAAAGCTTCCACATGATGTGAGGGAGATGTGAAATAACCAGCAAACTTCTTGTTCAGGTCGAGCTGCCACGCATGAAGCGAGTCTGACTCGCGCACCGCATTGGGCTCCGCTGCTGATATTTCAGCCGGATCTGCATAGGCTCTGGCCACGCGCTTCTGCTTGTCCGACTTCTCCTTGCTTTTGCGCAGCCGCATCTGTTGATGCTGCATCAGGAACAGTTCCGTCCGCTTCTCGAATTGTCCATACAAGCTGAAGAATACCGCGGCCATGTGATAGCAGTAACGTTTCGTCGAACAGGTGCAACGGCTGTTGTCAAATTGCTGCAGGTCCATCTGAACGCGATATGTCTCCTGCTTGACCAACACTTCCGCATGCACCTTTCCGTGCCGCACCTGAACGTCCAGCACGCACCCCTTCTGATAGGCCAGCCACCCGCGTTGCATCGTCTTTTCGCTGAATCGCCTGATCATCTCCATCTGCAATCCGACGATTTCATTTTTACTGATGGACAACGTTCCTCACAACCTCCGACATTCTGGACCTTGCCGCAGAACTCTCTTCTATTAACTTGCCACAACGTTTATCTCTTAATCATAACACAAGTATGATCGGCATACGAGTTGGGATCGACACTGATGCGCATCCATGAGAGAAAAAACGCGATTCTGGTTCCGTTGCGTTTGGTCTGAATAATGGAGCCGCCAAGCATCAATCGACTTAATCACATCTATCCATAAAATAAAGAAATACTTGGCTGGCGCCAAGTCCTTTAGGACGCCGGTGGCAGCTTAGTATTTCTTATGTCTTACGAGAATGTATGGGAAGTTATACTATCTATAAGACTCAAAAAAGCAGGCAACAGCCTGCTCAGGAAAATATCTTGGAATCCTAATGCTTCTTCCAATCCAACAAATTGATCACATTTTTGGCGTAACCCTTGGTGTCACTGTTCGTTCTCTCATTGCGGAGCATCTGGCTGAGGTCAGCGATCGTCTGGTCCAACAGTTTCCCCTTGAATCTGGAAAAAAGGCGCTTGTTCTCCTTCTGCAATACGGCCAGGATCAACTGTTTCTGCCTAGTGGTAAACATACCGACCATCCTCCCTCAATAATTTAATGTTTTCTCCGTTTTTCTCGCTTTCTCGCATGTTTTCTTCTTTGACATCCAAAGCCCCCTTGGATAGGATTTGACGAGAAGTGAATATTTGGGATCGATCGGGTTGGCGG